>OBJA01000181.1_pt1 | contig 61631 bp, 46 predicted proteins | sample 1519751 | NCBI WGS metagenome assembly OBJA01 (sample SAMEA3881238, study PRJEB22517) | soil metagenome | biome: lake sediment; feature: soda lake sediment; material: sediment, water from around vicinity | place: India | collected 2013-12-23 | depth 3 m | reverse complement strand
ATATTCTGATTTACAATAAGTTAGAAGGGTGTCCCGAAAAAGTGCGGAAAACAGGAGAAAAGTTGAGGCATTACATGAGAAATAAGCCCTTAATAATAATATAAAAAAAAGAGGTTGCTCCTAAGGAACAACCTCTTTTTTTTATAGAGTTAATAGTAATTACCGAATTACGGTAACATCACCTTTAATATTTAACACACGTTGTTCTCCTGTTACCGGATCTTTTTCCTCACACAAAGCACGTGAATGATACACATACACATCTTGGCGAACAACTTCACCTTTATATGTTCCATCCCATTGCTCTGTTTTATCTTTGGTAGTCCATAAAAGAGTTCCCCAACGATTATAAACGCGAAGTTCAAAACCGGTTTCTAACACGCCTTCATTATACACTGCAAAAAATCTATTATTTTCTGCTAAGTCAGGAGTAAAGGCATTTGGATAGGTTAAGCCACAATTTGGATTTACCACAACAGTAAGCGGTTTTGCTAGTATGTTTTTACATCCCCACACCTCATCAACAGCTAATAACTGAACCATAAAACGTCCACTTTCATCATAACTGTAGGTAGTATTAAAATCATTCTCGGTAAATACACCATCACCAATCATATCCCAGAAAAATGAAATATTTGGATCAACAACAGCAGTATCCGGATGACCAAACGAAAGGTTTGTAAATTCAACTAATTTATTTTTAAATATACTATCAGTTAATCGATACGCATTTTCTTGTTGGAAGAACACCTTTTCAATAGGAGTGTATTCAAAATCAGGTTGTGGTAGTGCATGAATAAACACATCCATATCAACCACAGAAACACAACCACCATCACGAGCAGTTAACACCACTTTATCTTGCCCCTCAAATTTCCAATGCACGGTTGCTTGTTCTGTTGACAATGAAACATCAATTAATAACTCATCATCTTGTCCATCCCAATAATTTGGATAGTATGGACTACTAGGGTTAGAAATATCAGAAGCAATTTGCCAACTATAAGCAATAGGACGAGACGAATTACTAAGATTTATAGCATTATAATTTACCACATCATCAACACATACATGTACCGGACCTGCAATAGTAACCTGTGGCATTTGCCCTACAACCACATTACGCGAAGCAGATAATGGTTTATCATTTGGAGGATAAATATCAACTGAAACCTGTGCATTTGCCGTAGCTGTTGGCCAATTAACTTGAACAGAAGAAACCCCAACGCCAAGGTTTGAACCAACAAAATCTCCTCCTGTTTGACTCCAGATAAACATAGTTCCCGGAGGATATACTCTTGATAAAGAATACGTAACAGTAGTACCCTCACAAGGATCATCACCAATAATTGACGGTATTATTTGCTGAATAATCGGTAAATTTCTTGTAGCTGTAGCATCACAACCACGCGTATCAACCACACGATATGTTAAATTAATCGTAGATAAGCTAGACGGCGTTAAACTGGTTATTTGCGTATTAGTAGACGATAAGCTACCGTTTGTTGCTGTCCATGCATGAGAGGCGTATACTCCCGACCCACCACTTGGATTTCCATTAAGTGTAAAGACATCATCTATATAGAATCTACCATTATAATCAGGGAATACCGTTATGTTTGCTGTTGGTTTTGGATGAGCAACAACTAAATAACTTGCAGAGGTTGAGAACCCGGCAGCGTTTGTAATAGTAAGAGTATATGTAGTATACATTTTAGAAGGCGTAACCAGTGGATTTATATCATTTGAGATAAAATTACCCTCGTCGTCACGCCAGGTGTATACAAGATTTACCGGATTTCCACTTACAAATTGCGTTACTAAGCGTACCGACTCTCCGATACAAATATTTCGAGTGTTTTTAGTCACCGGAATATGTATCGGATCAACTATATCATTATCTGGCACACGAGGATCATCTGTTGGATCTTCAGGAACAACAATCTCAGGAATAATCATCTCGGTTTGCAACGTAATACGAGCAGTATCTTTACAACCATAGGCATCAACAACCTCAAATGTATACGAGCGAGTATTTACTATTGGTAAAGTAATAGGAGATTGCGTTTGAGCACCCGATGAAATATGAGCAGGATTATACCAAGAGAATGTATAAGGAGCTGTTGTGTATTGTACAATATTTCCTTGCAACACAACACTTGCATTATAATCAACCTGACGTAATGGAGCTCCGGTAATAGATACAACAGGATTTGGACGCACGGTAACCATAAATGATTGTTCATCGTTACAATTCTGGTCGCCCGCCAATACTCGTATTGGGTAAGTACCAGGAACGGAAGAATTAAACTGCGTAACTTTACCTGATGTTGGAGACACATTGCCAATCCAAGAATAACCAACTAATGCTGGATTACCTTCAACAATATCAGCTTCTATTGGTAAAGAAACACCGGCACATGCATTCATGTTAGCTATAGGAGCTAATGTAACTGCCGGATATACGGTAACAGTAACGGTATCACGACGCGGACAACCGGTTTCGTCAGCAATAGTATAATATAGATTAAATGTACCTTCGTTTGCACTTCTAAAAACAGAACGTAAAATATTGGTAGAATCAACTATTCTGTTTCTATCACCACCTACCCAATGCATTACATAATTACCGGGTATTCCTGTAGGGTTAATATCTAAGACTAAATTTTGTCCGGCACAAACGTTACGTGTTCTTGGTAATGATAAATTCGTATACGGATTTACTGTAACTGTTGTAGCGTTTTGAGCTGTACATGAATTATGATCAGTAACCTGAACTTGCACCGTATAATTTCCGGCATTAGAAGCAGTAAACACGGCGTTACTTCCAACAGCAGTAATCTGTGTATTCAGCGGAGCCGGTTGTGGTCCCCATTGATACACATATGGAGCTGTTCCATTACCAGAAACTACTGCTTGTAGATTAAGCGGTGTATTAATACACACGTATGGATTACCGGGAACAATAGTAACTTGAGGAAGAGGATGTACGGTAACATTCACCGTTATATCAGCTTTACAACCGATTGCATCTGTAACCGTTAATGTTAAATTCTGCGTTCCCGCAGTTTGCGAATTATTATATAGATACGTTGGAGTATTTATAGTAATTGGACTTCCATCAGACCATTCATAGGTAAACGGTGCTGTTCCTGAAACTTGCGGACTTATTAGATAAGAAGCACCTAAGCACAATTCAGGTGTTGAACCACCTTGAATAGAGATTTCAGGTAAAGGTCGAACAACAACAGTATGAGTAGCTTGAGCAGGGTCAAAACTAGCACTACTAACACGAACACCATACTCGGTATCTGTTAAAGTACTAACCTGAAGTTCTCTGTTGGCCCCTATTACAATTGCAGGGTTAGAAACATGGAACCATTCATACGTATACACACCACTACCACCAGAAGCTATAGCGGTTAATGTAGCTGTATTTCCATAACACAATGGCATTGGTTCTTGCACTATTACAACCGAAATAGGTTGACCAATAACCGTTATTATAACCGTATCATAATCATAACAACCTCGCGTATCTTCGACACGAAGAATAAATTGTGTTGTTTCTTGCAGAACCGCAGTTGGATTAGGAATAAGATGAGACGTTACAATAGAATCTTGCGGTTGCCATTCAAAAGAATAAGCCGGACTCCCCGCAGTAGCACTACCATCGAGTGTAAATGGAGTATTCCAATCAACATCTCGGTCAATTCCTGCATTTGCAATTGGATTTTGCAGCGGAAGAATTGAAATTTCATCATACCCACTACATCCATAATTATCAGTAATTCTTAAACCAACTTGGTAGGAATTATTATCTCTCAAAGTAAAACGCGGATTTAAGGTTTGAGTATTGCTTAACTCCGTTGTATCTAATAACCAACGAATAGAATACGGCTCAACCGCAAATCCAATTTGAGGATATAATACAGTATCCCACCCTATACAAAGTTCAATATCCTGACCAAGAGAAACCTCCGGAGAACGATACACTGTAATGTTTCTTTGTGTTTCTGCAGAACAACCGGTTATCGTATTTGTAGCACGCATAATAACAGAATACTGTGTTTCCGGTAAAATTGCAGGAGCATTAAACACAACTTCACTTCCGGTAGTTGGATTAATATACGTAGACGCCGTACCTGTCCAAGAATAGGTAACATTAGGTTGTGAGGTATTTGCACGTAATGTTAGATCGGTGCCCTCACATACTGTTAAAGGCGAAGGATTTGTAATTTCAGCAAGCGGATTTGGATGAACTACCACCACAATAGTTGCCATATCAGAATAACAACCATTATTTGCCCTCACCACCAGATTAACTGTTTTGTTACCCGGTGAAGATATTGGTAAAATCGGGTTTGGTATGGTAGAAATAATTTCACCTGTCCAGTTATAGGTAAATGTTGCCCCCGGAACAGACGGCACACTTGCATTTGCAGAAAGTTGAACACCTTGACTGCTCACACACTGGTCAGCAATAGGATTAATTGTTACAATTGGTTTAGGTTCTACTTGAATATATATTAAATCTGAGGTATCTCTACATCCATTTACATCCTCAAAAATATATTGGAAAGCCGCAACCCCGAATGTGTTTGTTTCAAACACAGGATTTGGAATTGAAGTACTGCTTAAGTCTAATAACCACACAGGGTCAAAGGGAGCAATCCAAGAATGAGTTCCACCGGCAGAAACACCTTGTTCTACCGTTCCCTGTAATTGCACCGGTTCACCCACACAAGTAACAGTTGGTGCAGAAGCACTCACTACCGGTTTTGCGTAAATCTGAACCGGAATATCTTGTTGTGCAACACAATTATTTTGATCTGTAACAGTATAACGCAAGAAATATGATCCTGCCGTACTAGTATTAATAATGGCTGGAACAGCATCAAGCGGAGATGAAATAATTTGTGTGTTTTGAGACCATGCATGTGTATATACCGGAGTTCCACCACTCACTGAAGGATTAATTTGCAAAGGCGAATATGCACAAACCGGAGATGGCGGTGTAACAGTAATAGTTGGATTTGGATACACAATCAAAGTCTTAGTATCAGACACAACATCAGGAGTTGTTGGGTCTAAATCAGTTACCGTTACCGTTACAGGAATACTATTTGGTTGCGGATTATTTAATCTGATTTGAGATTCTGATAACTGCGTATAATCTACTCCTACAGGAATATTCCAATTAAAAGAGAATGGTCCCGAACCTCCGGTTCTATAAGCCGTTAAGGTTACCGGTGTTCCGGCACAAACCGCATCTTGCGATAACTGCAATTCAACATCTACCGGCACATACACATCTACCAATATTTGGGCAGAAGTAGTACAACCTGTTGTTGGGTTTGTAACATTCAAGGTGTATGTTGTAGGTAAAGATAATGCCGTTGTTGTAGGCGATAAGGTATTTGTTGAAACTAATCTATCTGCCGGTGTCCACGTATAGGTATACTGAGATGCCGGTGCAGGTTGAATCGTTGCTTGGAGTGAAGTAGACTCACCGACTTGCAATTTACCGGCAGGCACTTGAATAATTGATGCTGTTACCGCAGGGTTAACAGTAACTTCGGCCGTTCTTAAATGAGTACAACCCTGATTTGATATAGTATAGGTAATTGTATGAGTTCCAACACCGGCTAAAAGCTGATCAAATGTATTTCCATTAACGGCAATACCGGTAAATACACCACCAGCCGGAGTAGCAGATAATACAACAATACCAGCATCCTCACAAACAGCAAAATCGTCAAATTCAATTTCGCTTAGAGGAATAAGATTTACCGTAAGTTGGGCAACTGCGGGGCAAGAAGTATTATAATATACCTCCGCATAATACACATCGCCATGAGATGCAAAAACTTGTGAAACATCAGAAACCGGATTAGTTAGGTTTTGGTCTGTATACCAAATCAAAGTTGCTCCCGCATCTGAAGTGATTTTTGAACGCTCAGCAGTTAAATCAACAATACCTAACCCACCACCTAAAGCCGGAATTTCACAAATAGTTACACTTGCATTTTGCACTACCGGAATAGGCGAAACCTCAATAGTTAACGAACCTATTTGCCCGCACTCATCATCAATAAACGCCCAAAATGTTTGACTTGGAGCGGTAACCGTTACAAACTCAGGATTTGTAACCGGATTTACTAACATTGCATCTAAATACCAATGTTTATCAGCAATAAGAGCACCTCCCACATCATAATTATAGGCAGTTAAATCAAAATCTTCTAATTGATTCCCTGAAGTAGCACATAGGTCAGTTATTGTAATATGACGTGCATCCGAACCTTCGGGTAAAACAGTAATAACAACCTCAGCAAAATCTTCACGTTCTAAATCAAAATAATTAAGCACTTTAGCGGTTAAAACTTCACCGTCGGTAACCGTGTAATTAGTTGGATCCATAATAACTTGTCGGTGAGCTTCTATTTCACGAGTAATATTATCGATATAAAATCCAGGGAATGTATTAGCCCAGTTACTATTTGTTTTAGAAACAACTATCCGCACTTGATTTATTTGCGTTAAATGCTCATATCCAGTAAAATCAAAAGTGAGTTTTTGCCAAGATGGCGGATCATTACCATTTAAGACTATACCGGAAGACATGTTTGCATATGCACCGGAAGCATCAACTAAAATAAGATTAACATTATACTGAGCAGGCAATTCCCATCCTTGATATGAAGTACCGTCCGGACTAATATCAAAGCTAAATTGTGTTCCATTATCCAAATTAATTGGAGTTGAAAGATTAATTCTATATGTGATTCCCAAACGGGTTTGTTGATCATTAATACCATACCATTGCATTCCAGAAGGATCATCAGTGGAATTTTTCTTTATATACAAAACTTGAGGTGAAGTATTTACACCTGTAGGATTTGGGTTTGCTACAACAGAGAGTGAACCATAATAAGGAATCCCGGTATACAATCTATTTGCTTCTGCATCATCCCATATCTGAGTATACGCGTCAACATCTCTATACCAAGAATCAACATAATATCCGGTTAATAGACCTAATCTACCAACAATAGTATCATTTAAATTAAATAAATTATACCCCGAATGCATGCCCGGTGTTGTAGCACAAACCGTATCAAAAATATCATTTAACTCTACCGGTTCCACAACACGAATTAACACACTACGATTTTGCAATCCGTAACATTCTGTTAAAATAGAGGCACTATAGCGATATATACCAATATTATTAATGGTAACCGAAGGATTTTCAACTGTAGTTGAAGTCATATAATACGGAGGTGGTAAATCTTCCCATGCAGCACCATTCCATACTTGCCCGAGCCAAGAAAATTGATATCCGCCACCTGCCAATAAACTTACCGGAGTACCCTGCGTTACAACAATTGAGGTATCATTATTATTTACAATGATTGCCGTTGCTTCATTATCACTAAATTTAGAGAAGTATCCATACATTGCTCCCATTAAACGATATCCTGTTCCATCACCCCAATCATGAGCAGTAGAGTTCATCATTGCCATGTGGAATAACGAGGAGGTATTTTGCAAATAGTATGCTCCTACCGGTAAAGAAGCCGGAGGAAAATATAAACGAGCAACACGCCAGTCTGTACCTATAATTGTTTGAAAATTTGCATTTTGAATCACCGGATGAGCTGCTCCATTCAAAAGAAAATCATTTTCGCCCCCGGCCTTAACCATAAGATTCATGTAAAACTCTTCGTTTGCATTAGTACCATATGTTCGCACAAAGCCCATTTTATAAGAACCGGTACAGCCATCAACCGGCGGCAATAATGCAGCCGCCATTTCACACATATAGCCGGAATGATGATATGCATACACCGGTTCAGAAGCGGTAACAAACGTGTAGCTCGCAGTTGCTTCATTACCTAAAGCATAATTAACTTGCTGTCCGGCGTTTATTGTTGCGTAATATGTTCCATTAATAAAAATCTCAGTATTATCTACCGTAGCGGTAATAAATACACGCTCCTCAAATGTTCTGAAACCTTGAGTACTCCCAACATTTTGCCAAGTACAACCATATTGATTTTGCGAAACTATTGTTCGTTCCAAATGCGTGGTAGCACTTTTATGCCCCTGCCCTCTTACTACAATATACTCCTTACCAATAATACTTGTAGGCACTATTTGGTCTCCGGCATAATCTTCACAATCTCCAGAATGGGTAAACTCCTGCGGATACACCGAGTCGTCACCAACGGTTACCGCAATATTTCTGTTTGACGTAATATATGTTCCTCCCAATCGCCCTTGCGAAGCATTTTGAAACTGGTTACGAACCACATAGGTTTGTCCACGATTTAAAATAACTGTTTGAGATGAACCGGCCGAAATTCCAACGGCATCACCGGTAGGAGTAATAGTAACTTGAGTATTATTCTCTGTTGCCGCAATTACAATGTATGAATGAGCAGGATCCGGAATATTACTCACACATGTCCCATTATGAATAGGGTCATTTGCCCAAATATTTTGCATAGGAGCATAGAACTCGGTACCTAAGGCATTTTGCCCTTTTAACGAGAAAATATCGGTATTTAACACCGATGCGATTTCGTAATACGCCGTAATTAAGGCAGAAGAACGAATAAATAAAGCTTTATTCTCAACAACATTCCCCTGACTTGAAGCTTGTATTTGCTCAACAAATGGCGTTAAATTGATAGAATGTGTACTATTAGGTGCTAATGTCACAAAAATTGGAGCAAAACCCGGATTTGCAGGCATAGACACAACAATATTAGCAGGTGCATCCTGTGTTGCTAAACGCAAATAAATAGGTCGCCCACCAATTCTATGCGGATAACCTTCAGGCCATTGGGGAGCATGGTTTTGATTACCATATGGAGCCGCAAACCAAAACTCAAAATCTACCTGAGCATACGTATGCGTTGCAAAACCACTAAATACTACTAAAAACAAAAGGATAAAACGACGAATCGAACGAGTGAATTGATAGGTATTCATAAGCGTTTTTATAATAATATTATTATTTATTCAATCTATAAGACAATCATATACAAACAAAGGTTGCATCTATACAAAGATGAAACTAATTCGCGAAAAAAACAAAATTTCTCACACAATTTAATGCACGAAAAATCAACAATATACATATATAAAACCCTGCTCTTAATCTTCAGAAAAATATGCTGTGATTTTCCTGTACTCACTAAAAACAGTTGCACGCGATATAAACCCTATATATACCCCGTTTTTTAATACAGGAAAATTGTAATGTCTTGTTTTTTGAATTGTTCGCACCACATCATCCATATGGTCGTCAGGCGAAAAATAATACTGAGGCATATACATGATTGTTCTCACATCAACCTTATTATATTTTTCTACATCAAACATAATATCTCTAATATCATCCAGCTTAATAATACCATGTAATAAGCCCTCATCGTCAACAACCGGAAAAATATTACGTTTTGATTTTTTAATGTTTTCTACTAAATCTCCCAAACTCGCATGTATATGAATCGGCAAAAAATCTGTTTCTATTAACTTTTTAATATTAAGCAATGTTAAAACAGTTTTATCTTTATTATGTGACAATAATTGTTTTCGTCGTGCCAATAAGTGAGTATAAACCGAATTAGTTTCAAAAACACGCACCGTTACATATGAAATTGCAGACACTATCATAAGCGGTACAAATAAACTATAACCGGTTGTAATATCTGCTATTAAGAAAATGCCGGTTAATGGGGCATGCATAACTCCGGCAATCATGCCACACATACCAAGTAACACAAAAACACTTACAGATACATGAATATCAAAATATAAAAACACTATGGCAAATAATAACCCCGCATTTGCCCCAATAAATAAAGAAGGAGCAAACACTCCACCAACACCACCGGCTCCAAATGTAACAGAAGTTGCTACAACTTTTATAAAAATAAGAGCTAATAATAAAATTACTGTTATAAAGAAATTATGCTGCAATGATGAAAAAATTGTATTTTGAAATATATAAGAGTAATCGCCATGCAAGCCCATATTTATCTCATAATACCCTTCGCCATATAAAGAAGGGAAAAAGAACAAACAAATACCGAGACACGTACCACCAATAAGTAATCGAGTACGCTTTTCTCCTATTTTTTCGAACACCCCTTCTATATACACATACATTCTTTTAAAATACACAGAGAGCAATCCCACAAAGACTCCCAACACAATAAATGAAGGAATATCAACAAGATCGTATCCTATTTTTTGCATTATTACACTATAAAAAAGCACATCTTGCTCCATCAAAAAATATGACATCAGTGTTGCCGAAGATGCGGCTAAAAGCAAAGGAATAATTGATGCCATAGAAAGATTTAAGACTAAGACTTCTAAAGCAAAAACAATTGCGGCAACAGGGGCATTAAAAATTGCAGCCATTACGCCGGCAGCACCACAGGCCATGAGCAAGATAATTTGTTTATAGGTAAGTCTAAATAAGCGTCCCACATTAGAACCATACGCAGCACCGGTAACAATACTTGGTCCCTCTAATCCAACAGAGCCCCCAAAACCAACCGTTAATGCACTGGCAACAACTGACGAATACATATTATGAGGCGACACGTTTCCTTTTTTCATTGACATTGAGTATAACACACTGGGGACCCCATGTTTTACATCTTTTTTTACAATAAATTTTGTAAACAAAAGCACGAGAAAAATTCCAACTATTGGAAAAAGAAAGTAAAAATAATTACCTTCACCAAAGGGAGACCATAAATGAAGCACATACGAAATAAAATGAGCAAGATTTTTCAAAATAACCGCTGCCACGCCAACAACGAGTCCTAAAAGAACACTTACAATGTACATAAATTGCTGGTCGGTAATACTCTCTAAACGCCATTTGTAAAACTTTACCCAAAATTTATGTGAATTAACCTTCATTTTTTTATGTATTTTATACTAAAGTAATAATTATGGTCGTTACTCCTTCAATAAATATAATTAAATAATTGCCTATGCATAAAAATTCTACTCGACAGCAAAGTTCTCAATCTTTTATTAAAAACACAACAGAAACACAAAGTTTTAAAAACAAAGTTTCGTTTTTACAGAATTATTGCAGAGCTTTTACAATTTTAAAAACTAATTCAATTGTTCATATTGAATTTGCTCTCAACTAGGTTTGTTAGTTGTTTTTTGTTTTCAAACTCAAAGCCCCCTCAGAAATTCTGAAGGGGCTTTTTGTGTATAGTGCATAAAATAATGAAAAAACTTCAAGAAAAAATGTATGGGGTACGAAATTGAGAGTTAGAAAGATATCGTACACCCATACAAAAAGTAATTCTATCTTTATTGGGAGCAAAAATGATGTTTTCCGAAGAGGAAACTTGTTAGGGTTTGAATAGATAAAGATAGAACGGGTTTAGGGCGAGGCAAAACATAGTTTAATTGAGAGTTTAAACAATGCATAAAAATATTTTTTACATGCAAACCAATAGTGTAAGTGCCAAATTGAGGGAATGCTTTTTTAATTAATGAAGCTTCCCCATTACTTCTTAATAAAAGAACACATCCCTCAGGCACTAGCAAACTATTATTTACACCTATTATAGTCATGTTAATTAATTTTTTTTCTAATTTCAAATATCATATAAATACAAAAAAATGTGTTGGATTTTTGTATCATTTTTATGTGAAAAATGTTGCAGAAACATAGTTTTTCTTGCGAAAAACCATAAAAAAAATTTAGTTTTTTTGAAGAGAATCTCTGTATTCTGTAGGGGTAACGCCGTAATGCTTCACAAAACAGCGAGTAAAATATGAGGGGTCAGAAAAACCTACTGCATATGCAATTTCTGTTACACGAGCATTATCATATTGCAATAATTCAGCAGCCGCATGCATACGTACTTTAACCAAATAATCTTTTGGCGAAATAGTATACATATGCTTAACTTTTCTGAACAGCTGCGTTCTACTCATATTCATATCTTCGGCCATATGTTCTATAGAAAAGTCGGCATTTGAAATATTTTGTTTTATGTGATCTTCAAAACGCTTCATAAACTGAGCGTCCTGAGCATGTTCTTTAGAGGGGCTACTTAAAATAGTGTGATTTTTCTTTTCTTTTTCGAGAAGTAATTTTTGAACTAATGCCAATAACACCGGTTTACTCACCGGTTTTTGTAAAAAGGCATCAGCTCCATGTTCATATGCTTGTCGTTTAACCTCATCATCATGTTTTGACGAAATTAACACAATTGGGATATGTGCTGTTTTTTCATCTTCTTTTAATAGTTGGCATAAAGAAAAACCATCTATCCCCGGCATCATTATATCAGAAATTACTAGATCAAACGTCTCTCGTTTAACAGCTTCAGTAAAATCGTTAACCGAAGAAAATAACACACAAATAAAATCTTGTTCGAGAAAATCTCTAAACAAACGCAAAATTGCAGGGTTATCCTCTATAATTGCAATACAAAAAGAATTCTCTTTAAATGAAATTCGTGAACCTTCTTGAATTCCTGATATAATTTGAGACTCCTCATTGTGAGGTGCTAATGGTATTTTTATTCGAAAAATTGTTCCTTTATGAGAGTTTTTTTCTACCTGAATACTCCCTTTGTTTTTTTCCACAAATTGTTTACTTACAAGTAAGCCCAAACCGGAACCATGAATTTCTGGACGATTTTTCCTCACGATATCTGTTTGACTTTCCATTAAACTCATAAGCATCTCATCATCAATGCCAATTCCGGAATCTTTTATCTGAATTTCGGCAAACTGCTTATTTCCTTGAACAGATATTACTACAATACCTCCTTCCGGCGTATACTTAAGGGCATTATTATATATGTTACGAATAACAGTTATAATCATTTCTCTATCAGCATAAATATGAGGGATTTGTTTACTGGCAAAATGAGTAACAATATTTTTTTCGCTGGCAGCATGCTTATAGGATTCTATTACATAGGTAATTATTTCATTCAAATCAAAATAATCAGGACTACACTCTATGGTAGTTGACTGGTTTTTAGACCAATGCAATAAATTCTCTAATAAATCAGCAGTATGATGTGTTGCTTTTGATATTAATGAAACGATTCGTAATCTTTGACTTTCTGCTAATTCTGCAAAATCTGCATATAAGGCATCGCTGAGTCCACGAATAGAGTAAAATGAATTTTTAACATCATGTGCTATTAAAGAAAACAACTGGTTATTTGTTTCATTTAACTGCTTTAGCGTTTTATTTAACTCGGCCAGTTCTTGCGAATCTTCTTGTAATTGTTTTGTAATATCTTCAAGTTCTTCTTTTTGAGAATGTAAGATTTCATTGCTTTCTTGTAGTTTTCTCGATACAAACATCAGTTCTTGATGCTGCTCTTCTATATGCTTTTTTTGCTCTTCTAAAATACGTGTTTGTTGAGTTACCTCTCTTTTTAGTAATACTTTCTGTTTTTGAAGAGAGTACAAACGAACCGTATATAATGCATATACGATAAGTAATACCGCCAAAATAATTACAACATGAAACCACCATGTTTTCCACCAAGGCGGCAAAATCTTAACTGTAAGACTTTGGATAACAGCATCGTCAGGATTAAACTGCCATGCTTTTATATGTAGCACATATGTTCCGGGAGGAATATTTGTAAATGTTATCTCCTGTTTAGAACCAATCATATTCCAATCGGCATCAAATCCTTCTAGCATATATGCAAATTCAACCGATTCCGGAGAATCAAAACAAACAACATTAAAAGATACCCCCCAAATAACATGCTCTGCACGTAAAATAATTTTCTGCATATTTGATAAGTGATTGGGCAAAATATCCGTACCAGGAAATTGCTTTTGAAACGAGAGAAATAAATCAGAAAAATATATACCTAGAATACTATGAGTATATGTTAATTCATTCGGATAAAAAGAAAACAAGCCCTCATTTGTTCCAAAATACATTTTACCGCTTGGGTCTTGAAAAACTGCTCTATCAAAAAAGAAAACACCCTGAGAGGTTTTTGAGAGCATAATTTTTTTATAATCATGATGTTTTTTCAGATAAAACAAACCACTTGTTGTTGCAAACCAATAATTTGTGTCAGCATCGGCATACACAATTCTCACATCGGAATCATACAGTTCAGGTATTATTTGAGCAGCATTGGTAACCTCTAAAGAAATTGGGTCTATTACAAACGCACCTTTACTGGTGCCGGCTAACATAGATCCATCAGGACTCGCACTTATTGAATGCACAAACAATGGAAGATGTGGAAAAAAATGACTATCGTTTTCGAGCACATCAATAACAACAGAATTTTTTACACAAAATAGATTTCTAATGGTTGCAACCCATAAGGTACCATGAGCATCTAGGAGAATTTGATTTATAAACTGTTGTTCATGCGGAAAAAATTCAGGAAATCTAAAATTAGGGAGAGAAAAATTGTAGTTTGTAAGGGTTAAAACTGATAAACCGGCATCATGACAACCAACTATAAGCGTATCAGGATGTATAAAACATAATGCCTTAACAAAATCCGATGGTATTTCAGAATTATTTCTATTAAACCTTTTTACAGAAAAGGTTTTCATGTTAATCTTCATAATACCGCCTCCCCAGGTACCTGCCCACATATTTTCATCTTGTGCAAGCAATGTCATAATAGAATTCGACGGCAAACCCGTTTCTTGTGTAATTGTTCGCACAACATCCATGGAAGCATTAAAAACAGTAATACCACCACCATCTGTTCCTACCCACAAATTACCAAAAACATCACGTTCAGCAGCACTTACCACCGTATTAAGCAAACCACTCTCCACTCCTGTTCTATATACGCGTGATTGTTTAGGATTATATAAAAATAAACCATTTCCTTGCGTTGCAACCCATACCCTTCCATTAGAGTCACACAATATTGAATTTACCGTTGCAATTGGCACACCTCCTGTTTGATAGGTTTGCATACGTTTTAACACACCTTGATTAGTATACACCCAAAGACCACTATAATTGGTTCCAATCCAAATATTCCCCTCTAAATCTTGAGCAAATGAACTAATGAACACCTCTCGTAATTCCGGAAATTTTGGTGTAATCGCTATTACTCCTGAGTCAGCATATAAAACAGAATACACCCCACGAGAAGTTCCAATAAAAAATACAGAATCAGATACTGGTAGAATCGCACGCACTCTATTCTGTGTTCTTCCATTATTATCAACAGAAAAAGATTGCACTATTGTTGAATCTGCACTTATATGCAAAAGACCTTTATTTTCTGTTCCCATCCAAAAATTATTATACCCATCAATAAACATCGTGAGTACCGACTCTTGCTGTAATTCATCTATTTCACGAAATGCTTTATGAAATCGTAAGGAGTGTTGACTAAATCTATATATCCCATGAGCAGAAAGCCCGTATAATTCAGAAAAATTATTCTGATAAAACCCTCTAAATATAGGATATTCTTGCAGGGTAATATGATTTAAGGACACGTTTCTAAACGTACCCATTGCATGCTCAAAAGAAAGTATTGAACCATTAAAACCGCCAAACCAAATACGAGAGGATTTATCGACATAAGAACACAACCAATCATTTCTTGGAATTACGGAGTGTAAAGAATCCTCTTTAAAATAGGTAGAAAAACGAGATCCATTAAATGCATTTATTCCATGAGATGTAGCAATCCAAATAACACCACGTGTATCTTCAGAAAGATCAGTAATATAATTATCACTTAATCCGTCTGCCTTTGAATAATGTGTGAATATAAACCCCTCTTGAGCATATACTGCTAAAGACACAATACAACATCCAATAAAAACAAATATTCTTTTCATGTAAACCAATGGGGATTTTGCGTAAATATAACACATTTTTTTAAATAGAAAAATAATGGTGTAGGGGTATCCCTCTGTGGTTACCCTATTCAATAATAATGGTGTAAAGGTTTAAGGGTGTAGGGATGTAGGGGGTTATGGGTTTATGGGTTTATGAGTTTATGGGTTTATGGGTTTATGGGTTTATGGGTTTTCGGATATTATTATAATTCGTAGGGGTAACCCTTGTGGTTACCCTATTCGTTACAATCGTAAAATGGCACAATGGCACAATCGTATAAAAATGATAGTATTATGAATACCAATACCCCGTTTATAAGTTTTTGAAAAATATTTTTTTTTACTAGTATAAATAATAAAAAAATAAGGAATTTTGTATATAATATAAACTCAAGATACGGCATTAAACAACATACTACTTATGCGAAATATAAAACTCTTAGTTTGTTTACTTGTATACAGTTTTGTATCAACTACTCTTTACTCGCAACAAACACAATGGGATTTACCAGAAAACAAGGAATTTATTGAAGCGAGCAGACTGTTTGACAATAAAAAATATGCTGCGGCTCAAACTTTATTCACTCGAATTGCAGAGCAACATTCTAACGAACAAGTAAGAAAAGATGCTCATTTTTTTATGGCTGTCTGTGCTATTCGTTTATTTAACAGCGATGCTCAAAAAATTCTTTCTGATTTTATTGACGCATACCCTGAAAGCCCACGTATGTTTTCGGCATATTTTGAAATGGGAAATTACTTATTTCGGGAGCAAAAATATGCTGATGCTATATCTTGGTACGAGAAAGTTGATATCAGAAACTTTTCAAACACCGATGTTGCCGAATTCTTTTATAAATTAGGGTACTCCTATTATATAGAAAAAAAATATCCCGAAGCAAAACCTCTCTTTAAAGAAGTTAAAGATGCTCAATCTCTCTATGCAGAAAATGCATTATTTTATTATTCTTATTTAGAGTATGTTGACAAGAACTACACCTTAGCTCTACCGGGATTTGAATATCTGGCAGATTCGTCGTCAATCTTTGCTCGCGTAGTACCTCCATATATCTGTCAAATATATTATGTGTATGAAGAATACGATAAGCTTATTCAATACGCTCGTCGTGTAGAAGGAATTATTAATCCGCAGCAATTACCTGATATTTACAGAGTTCTTGCAGGGGCATACTTTAAAACATTACAATATGATAAAGCACTACCGTATTATGAAAAATATTTTGACCAAGCCACAAGCCCGTCAAAAATTGATTATTACGAAATAGGATATCTCTATTTTAGAGCGGGTCAATACGCTAAAGCAGCTTCTTTTTTCAGTCGGGTAACCGAAGAGCGGACTGATATTGCTCAAAATGCATTTTATCATTTAGCGTATTGTTATATTCAAACAGGAGAAAAAGATAAAGCGCGAAATGCCTTTAGAGCTGCAATGGAATTTACTGATTCTCCTCGTGTTACAGAAGAATCAATGTTTATGCACGCTAAGTTAATATACGAGTTATCATACGCTCCTTTTAATGAGGCAATTACCGCCATGAAGGCGTTTATTACTAAATATCCAACCTCACAATATCTTGACGAGGCAAATAGCTTATTGGTTCAGATTTTTTTATCGGCTAAAAATTACAGAGATGCTCTTAGTTCACTCGAAAGCATATCAGTATTAACTACCGACTTAAAAATGGCTTATCAAAAAATCACCTATTTTAGAGGAATAGAGCTTTTTAACAACAATATGTACCAAGAGGCGGTAGACCATTTTAATAAATCTCTCCAACATGGTATGTACGATAGAATGATACGTGCATTTGCCGTTTATTGGCAAGCCGAAGCATATTATCGGCTCAATCAATTTGCTCGTGCCCGTGATTTATTTAATGAATTTATTATTACTCCCGGTGCGTTTAACAGCGAAGAGTATAAACGTGCTCATTACAATATTGGCTACACCTATTTTGAACAAGAAAACTATAGACAAGCAGTGATTTGGTTTCGTAAGTTCCTAGATATTTACACTGACGAACAATCAAGCTTTTATAGTGATGCTGCTATTCGTGCGGGTGATAGCTATTATATGCTTCGCGATTTTAATCAAGCGGTTCGATTTTACGGCAGAGCTGTAGCGTCAGGAAGTTTTGACACGCAATATGCTTTGTTTCAGGAAGCATACTGTCAAGGACTACTCGGCAATCAATCTGCAAAAATTTCACTGTTAAGCGAATTCTTACGGAGATTCCCAGACTCTCAGTATTATGATGATGCAGTTTTTGAACTTGCAGAGTCTCACCTACGAATGGGGAATCAACAAAGAGCAATGGACTATTACGAAATCATTATGCAGAATTTCCCTTCAAGTATTTATATAAAACGGGTATACCTACAAGTGGCTCTCATTATATATAATGCTGAAAAACTTGACGAGTCCTTAATAATGTATAAACGAGTAATTGAACAATACCCCGGATCTCAAGAAGCAGAAACAGCACTTACGATGATTAGAAATATTTATCGTAAGAAAAATGATGTAAATTCATATTTTGTGTATGTTCAAAATCTTGGAGGGTACTCAACTATTCCGGAAGCAGAACAAGATTCCTTAAGTTTTGATGTTGCTCAAGAACTCTTTTTAAAGGGTGATTGCGCACAAGCTCTGCCTCTCTTAAAAAATTATATACAACAATTTGGTGATGGTTTTTTTGTAATTCCTGCAAACTTTTATGCAGCGGAATGTTATTTTGAAGGCGGATATGAATTTGATGCACTCCAAAATTATAAATTTGTGCTCCACAGGGCTCCAAATCAATTTGTTGAGCCGTCTCTTGTACGAGCGTCATCTATTAAGCTTTCTGCAAAACAGTATGATTTAGCTATTCCATTCTTAATTGACCTAGAACAAAAAGCTCAGCGGAAACAAAATCTCGCATATGCTCGCAGTAACTTAATTGAAGCATATAGTTTATTACAAGAATACGAACGTCTTGTTTCTATTGCTCAGATATACCTTTCAACCGAAAAACTGGAAGATAAAGATATTCGTTGGGCTCAATTACATATGGCTCATGCCTACGACTCGTTAAAAGATACAACACAAGCTCTCATAATGTACAGAACGCTTGCTGTTCAGTTTAATACAATTGAAGGTTCCGAAGCTCGATACCGAATTGCACAATACCTTTTTGATAAAGGACAATATGCTGAAAGTGAAAAAGAAATTATTAGTTTTCTTGAAAGAAGCACTCCTCACCAATATTGGCTCGGGCGGTCATATTTATTATGGGCAGAAATTTTTATTGCACGAAAAGAACTGTTTCAAGCACGATACACCTTACAAAACGTGTTAGAACATTATAAAAATCAAGAAGACGGTATTATAAAAAGAGTTTCTGAATTACTCGATTTTGTTGCAGATATTGAAATGCAAGCACAACAAAAAACAGAACAACCGGTGGTAATTCCTATGGGGGAAAACCCGGAACTTTTTAACAATGAATAAAATAAGAATTACATGAAACATATTTGTATACCATTATTTACTCTTATTTGTTGTTTAGGATTATCTTCTAAACTATATGCTCAACCGCAAGATGCTCAAATTGAGTTCGAAAAAAATATTCGGGTATTTTCGGAACCGCAAGTTCAATTATCTGATGTAGTTCGGTTATCTGTTCGTCCAAATGTCCACGATACGGTTCAAATTCCTTTAGAATTACGATACTCGATTCAATCTGAACCTATAGCTACGGCATATGAAGTTCGAACGCTCCGTGCGGTGACCGTAACAGGTGACCGATTACCGGAATTACATCGCGGACAAATTTCTTTTGGAGTAGGGAATTATGCTAAAACCTTTGCTGATGTACACTACATGAGTGAACGCTCTCGCCAACAACAAGCAGGTATTCAAATATATCATACTGCCTCTGCAGGTAAAATAACGCTCGAAAATGATGAACGTGTTAATGCCGGCTATAGTGAAAATTACATACATGCCTATGGTAAGCTTTTTAAAGATAAAATAACCTTATACGGCTCGTTCCGCCCTCAATTTAACACAGTCCGGTTATATGGATATGAAACTGACACAATACTTTATCCGGATGTAGTTATGTATGACACAACCTTGGCAAAAGAACATACTCAACGACGATTCTTTTCTATTCATACACAAGGAGGTGTAAGTTCACGCACGGCAGATCCACGCAGGTACAGATTTGACCAAAGAATATCTCATGATTTTTTTATGGTAAATCCTACAAGAACTGAAAATGTTTTAGCTCTTTCGTCTGATGGGAAACAACAATTTGATTTAGTTAATGCAGGATATGATGCAAATTTTAGATGGAGTGCACGTAATTTTATTGCTCACGACAGTTTGTTCTTACATCATTTTTCTCAACTTACCGTACTTCCTTATATTGGAGCATCTATTGACAATTGGAACTTGCAAGCAGGTATTCAACTCTCTCAGTTTTGGGCAAAAGAACATAGCTTTAAAGCATATCCTGACATTCAATTTAATTATAATCTACATAACAATAGAATTATTCCATACATTACCTATAATGGTAGATATGAAACATATAGCATGAAAGATATGTATGCCTTAAATCCATATGCTTCTGATACTATTATGTTGCAACCTACTCACTACTCATCAATTATTGATATTGGGATTAAAGGTAGAGCACTTAGAAATATGCCATTTAACGGTGGTATTCGCTTTACAAAAGCAGAAGATATGCATTTTTGGATACACGACGTTCCGGGAACTGATACTGCACAAAATACATTTATTGCAGTATATGACGATGCTTCTGTGTTTACTGCGTTTTTACAAACCGGCATTAAACGAAGAGTATTTAACATGCATCTTGACTTTGCATATAATTCATACAGTTTAGAAAATTTAGAAAAAGCATGGCATAAACCGGGAATAGAAGCTACATACGGAATTACATATAATATTGTTCATCCGCGTACAAACAGAAATAAATTAGTGTTACGAACCGAAGTGTTTTATGAGGATTTACGCTATTCTTTTAATGGAATTACCGGAGAAAAAAATGAACGCATGAGTCCGTTATTTGATTGTAATCTTGGAATTGATTACTACTACAGCAGTGTATTAATTGCATTTTTAGATTTTAAGAATCTTACCGCAACACAATATGAACGATTTGAAAAATACCCAAATCATAGATTCCACGTAATGGCGGGTGTAACGTATTCATTTTCCGGATTAAGAAAATAATCAAACTGCTTACAATAAAAAAAAGAGCTTGCGTAAATTTATACGCAAGCTCTTTTTATTTTGAATTTGTCTATTTATCTAATCTTAAATCCAACACCAACATTTATTTGCTTAAAGTTAAAATCAGATACATTATTTGCAAATAATGAATATTCTGCAAATAAAGCATTCTCTCTACCGAGTCTCACTCCCATTGTAGCTCCATACCAATGAGAATTGAATGATTCACTTTCTTTGGTTTCTGTATTTGTACTTTTATTTAATCTAAAAATATATTTTGGACTCATGTACACACCTATCCAATCTGTTGGGTGAACAGAAGCAAACACCGGAAACATTAAATCGGTAGTTTTATTTTCAAAAACTCCACTAGTCATAGTTAACCGTCCAAGCCCAAAACCTCCTGAAGCAGCAAGTAATGATGAATTATCACCATAAAATTGATATTTTACATCACCAACAAATGTCCCAATAAGAGTCATTTTAAAACCTGCATCCAAATTCTCAATAATACCAAAACGTCCAGCGATTTCAATCATTGGCATTTTAATAGTAACGGTAGTGTCAAATAAATCAGCTTCTGTTTGAACTTGACCAACCCCAACAGAATATGCAAATTCTCCTTGTTCTGTTGTTCTTGCTGTTTGCATGGTTGACATTGACGCACATGCCGATAGAATTACGCCGAACGCAGTTGCAATAACTGCATGTTTACATAAATTTTTTTTCATAAAAATAAGTGTTAAGTAAATAATAATTTTAATTGACGCTCGCTAAGCAAGTTGTGTGCCAAAAAAATTAATACTTAATCTTATACCACAAAATAATTCCGGCAAGAACAATGGTGATAGAATTTGCGAGTATCATTGGAAAACTCTGTAAAAGAATTCCATACCACAGCCACATTATAACCCCAAGAGCAAATATTACATACATATACAATGAAATACTTTGGGTATTTTTTGTTCTAATTACCTTAATTGTTTGAGGTAAAAACGAAATAGTAGTAAGTGTTGCTGCGATATATCCAATAAATTCTAACATGGGAAGAAAAATTTTAGCGTGTATGATTTAAAACAAATATGCCGCACTTTCTTACTAAGAAGAGAAATGCGGCATTATACCGTTATATTGAGAATATATTTACCAACTAAATAATGGGTAAGAACTCATTAAATCTTTCACGTCCTTACGAACAGCAGAAATACTCTCGGCATCATCACTTTTTGAAAGAACTCTGTCTATACAATCAACAATGGTAATAATTTCTGTTTCGGTAACACCACGAGAAGTAACAGCTGCAGTTCCTACTCTGAAACCGGAGGTAGTAAATGGCGTTCTACTATCAAAAGGAACCATATTTTTATTAATTGTGATATCTGCAAGCCCCAATACATTTTCAGCTTGTTTCCCGGTCATTTCAGGGAATTTTGTACGTAAATCAATAAGCATTGAGTGATTGTCTGTTCCGCCCGAAATAACCTTATACCCTTTTGCAACAAACTGCTCTGCCATAACAGATGCATTCTTTTTAACTTGCGTAATATATCTCGTATAGTTATCTGTTAAGGCTTCACCAAAAGCAACTGCTTTTGCTGCAATTACATGCTCTAAAGGTCCACCTTGTACTCCGGGGAATACTGCAAAATCGAGCATTTGAGAAACCATTTTCAATTCTCCTTTTGGTGTTTTTACTCCCCAAGGATTTTCAAAATCTTCTTGCATAAGAATTAACCCACCACGCGGACCACGTAGAGTTTTATGGGTTGTAGTAGTAACAATATGACAATGCGGAAAAGGATTATTTAATAAACCTTTTGCAATTAATCCGGCCGGATGAGCAATATCTGCCATAAGAATAGCACCAACCTTGTCTGCAATTGCACGCATACGCGCATAATCCCAATCGCGTGAATACGCTGACGCTCCTGCTATTATTAATTTAGGTTTATGGCTAAGTGCTAATTGCTCCATTTCATCATAATCTACCCGTCCGGTTTCTTCTTGTACTTTATATGCAATGGGATTATATAATAAACCTGAAGAGTTAACCGGTGAGCCATGAGAAAGATGCCCCCCGTGAGATAAATCAAATCCTAAAAACGTATCACCCGGTTGTAAAACTGTTAAAAACACAGCCATATTTGCCTGAGCTCCGGAGTGTGGCTGCACATTAGCCCAGCTTGCTCCAAATAATTCTTTTGCTCTATCAATAGCGAGTTGCTCAACCTCATCAACTACCTGACAACCACCATAGTAACGCTTTCCGGGATACCCCTCGGCGTATTTATTGGTTAAGCACGAACCCATTGCCTGCATTACCTGATCACTCACGAAATTCTCTGAAGCAATTAACTCAACACCATGTAATTGACGTTGATATTCTTTATCTATTAAGTCGAATATTTGTGTATCTCTATTCATTATAATAATTTTAAAATTCTTCTACAAAAATAAATAATTGAACCGAAGTTTTCTGACTGCGTTATAATAAGATATTAACAAGAAGAAAATTACGTAAAAAACCTACTCTGATGGCAAAAAATAGATGTCGGAACTGCTCTGTTCTGCCTCTTGTTGAGAGATGCCAACAAGCTTACAACCGTGTAAAACAGAACAGGTATATCCTAATTTCAAAAATAAGTCAATAACCTTTTTCCTGTTCTCAATTCCACTTAGTTCTGTTTGCACAAGGGGACGAAATTTTGAAAGTATCTGCTTCATATTACTAAATACAATTGACTCATACCCTTCTACATCGCACTTTATAAAATGAAGTTCTTGTAAATGAGCAAACAAAACATCAGGATTTTGCATGGTAACATCAAAATAATGAACATATGAATCCGGTGCCGAATCAGTAATTTTAGTCATTCCATGATGCAACCGTCCATTTACGCAGGGAATCCCCATACGTACTGTTTGCTCTGAATCTCCTAATGCGTATGGCAATAACTCTACCTGAGGATGTTTGTGCGGCTGTACATTTTTCTTCCATATTTCGCCAAACAAGGGAATTGGCTCTACCGCATATACTTTTCCGGTTTTTCCTACAATATCTGCTAAGCGTGTTGTGTAATACCCCAGATTTGCCCCAATATCAATACAGATTTGCCCTTCTTTTACTATCTGTGAAAGAAAAAACAATTCAGGATATCGAGTCTTCCAAAAACCACGATTTACACAAAAAATATAAAACTTACTAATAACCAGCAAATAGCGTTTTAGTCCTAATAGTCGTAATAAAATATGTCTGATTATCATAGGAGGTTTAAGGGTATAAAGGTTTAGGGGTTTAGGGGTTAGGACTTGATAATTATTCTTCGGGTTCGAGATATTTTTTTCTAAATTCTTCATACGAATCCGGAAAGAATTTTTTTCCGACCCATGGAATTACTACTGTTGTTAAAAATCTCACGATAAAAACAGTAACACCAATTATTGCTAACGCTTGCAGTACCCACCAAAACATATCTTTTTTTTTACAAAGGTATAAAAAAACATACGCGGGCTCTACAGATTTTTACTGATAATTTTTTAAAATACCATGAACTCACCTAATCTTTCTCCTCTCCTACAACTTTTCTTTGTATCTGTACGAGTCCTATTATAACTTTTTCCTACTTTTGTGGTCTAAATCTTACCTGTATGGCTCAAAAACCTTCTATTCCAAAAGGAACACGCGATTTTTCTCCATCTGAGATGGTTAAAAGAAGCTATATTTTTGATACTATCCGCTCGGTGTTTACACTCTACGGATATTTACCTATTGAAACTCCTGCAATGGAAACAATGCAAACGCTCATGGGTAAATATGGCGAAGAAGGCGATCGTTTAATTTTTAAAATCCTTAATTCGGGTGAATTTCAAGCGGATATTAGTCAGGAACAGTTACAAAATGATTCTGCGGCGGTGCTTGCGAGCAAAATCTGCGAAAAAGCATTACGCTACGACTTAACCGTTCCTTTTGCTCGTTTTGTGGTACAACATCGGAATGAAATTCAATTTCCGTTTAAACGCTATCAAATTCAACCGGTATGGCGTGCCGACCGTCCACAAAAAGGGAGATACCGAGAGTTTTATCAGTGCGATGTGGATATTGTGGGTAGCGATTCTCTTTTAAATGAACTTGAACTTATCCAAATTATTGAGCAGGTGTTTACGGCACTCAATATATCGGTGCTTATTAAAATGAATAACCGTAAAATATTAACGGGAATTGCCGAAGTAATTGGTGAACCCGATAAAATCATAGATATTACGGTTGCGATTGATAAACTAGAAAAAATCGGTATTGAGAATGTAAAAAAAGAGCTTTCTGATAAAGGACTTTCTGCGGATACAATTCAAAAACTAGAACCAATTATTCAATTATCTGGCTCAGCGGCTGAAAAAATTACTGATTTATCATCAATTCTAGCAACATCCCAAGTGGGAATGCAAGGAATTGCTGAGGTGCAATACATTCTTGCTCTTTGTAAAGATTTAGAGATTGAAACAGAAATTGATTTTGATATTAGTCTTGCTCGTGGATTAAACTATTATACCGGGGCTATTTTTGAAGTAAAGGCTCGTGATGTTGCTATTGGCAGCATTTGCGGTGGCGGACGATATGATAATTTAACCGGTATCTTTGGTCTGCCGGGCGTTTCGGGCGTTGGGATTTCTTTTGGAGCCGACAGAATTTATGATGTTTTGCAACATCTCCAGGCATATCCGAAACATGTTGCAAAAACAACACAAGTATTATTCACTAATTTCGGCGAATCTGAAGCAACGGCGGCATTAAAACATATTAAAACTATAAGAAAAGCCGGTATTGCGTGTGAATTATATCCTGATCCTGCTAAGATGAAAAAGCAAATGCAATATGCTAATGACCGGGCTATTCCATATGTTGCAATTATTGGCGAGCAGGAATTACAACTCAATCACATCAGCGTAAAAAATATGGAAACAGGCGAACAAACAATTTGTTCTGCTTCAGATATTATTTCTCTGTTTTCATAACATAGTGAAAATGAAACATAACGAACGCTTTACACATACAATATCAGAACTTAAAAGAATTGGCAATTATCGTTTTTTACAAAACACGCCCCAATCTAAGTCAATTATTAATTTGAGTTCTAATGATTATTTAGCATTACTGGACGAACAAGAACTATATACAGATTTTCTTGCTGAACTACAATCAGAGCAGTATGCGTTTTCTGCCTGTTCATCGCGACTGTTATCGGGGAATTCTGCGGAATATGCAAAACTGGAATCTTTACTGGCAAAACTCTACAAAACTGAATCAGCTCTTGTATTTAACAGTGGATACCATGCAAATTGTGGAATTCTACCGGCACTCACAAATCAAAAAGATTGCATTATTGCTGATAAATATGTGCATGCCAGCATTATTGACGGACTGCAATTAAGTTCTGCAAAGTTTATGAGATACCGCCATCTGGATTATGAACATCTAGAAAAAATACTTGAAAAACATCGCCAAGACTATGAGCATGTGTGGATTGTAACCGAAAGTATATTTAGCATGGATGGCGACTGTGCCGATATGAACAAATTGGTGCAGTTAAAACAAAAATACAATACCTTTTTATATGTAGACGAGGCACATGCTCTTGGGGTACGCGGACCACAAGGTCTTGGTCTAGTCGAAGAAATGAACTGCATGCAAGACTGTGACTGTATTGTTGGTACGTTCGGAAAAGCAATAGCTTCTGTAGGGGCATTTGTTGCGTGCACATCAAGTATTACTGAATGTTTGCTTAATCATGCTCGCACGCTAATCTACACAACCGCTCTTCCTCCCGTAAATATTGCGTGGACAAGTTTTATTATGACTAAACCTGCCCTGTTTAACGAAAAGAGAAAGAAATTACACACACTCAGTACAGAGTTTGCTGATATGCTCTCTATTTCGAGCAACTCCCAGATAATTCCCATAGTAATTGGCAGCAATAAAGATGCAATTGCCGCTGCTCAAGAATTGCAACAAAACGGATTCTACGTACTTCCAATCAGATACCCTACTGTTCCGGAAAATACTGCCCGTCTGCGTTTTTCATTACACGCAGAACTCAATCTAGATGATTGCAAAAAAATCCCTGAAATACTATCACGTTTTATATAAACATAACAATTAACCATTAAGCATTCATCACTAAACATTAAGCATTATTTCAATGAAACCCACCTGGCTACATACAAACAACAACACTCAATGCATTCTTTTTTTTAATGGCTGGGGAATGGACGAGCATGCAGTTTCTCATATAAACGCTGAGGGCTTTGATGTATGCATGCTCAATGATTATAGAGATTTACACGGACTGCCGGATGTGCAAAAATATTCTTCCGTATATATTATTGCATGGTCAATGGGTGTATGGGCTGCACATCAGGTATGTGCAGAATTGCCAGTCAAGCCCTTGTATGCACTTGCAATAAACGGCACCGAATTGCCTATTCATAATAGCATGGGGATTCCTGAAGCAGTTTTTACCGGAACAGCCCAATCTTGGGATGATTCCAATAAAACAAAATTTAATATGCGCATGTGCGGCGGCGGAAAAGAATATAGAAGCATGAAGCACTATATGAGTAAACGCAATACTATTGAACAACAAGAAGAACTTTTGGCAATTGAAGCTCACATTAAAAATACGCATACACACACATCATGTGTTTGGGATAAAGCAATTATTGGAGAATATGATATGATTTTTACCGCCGAAAATCAAAAAAACTATTGGTTAGATAAGGTAAATAGCATTACTTTGCCAATCCCTCATTTCCCGTTTCATACAATACGGAATTGGAGGGAACTTTTAGATGTATAACTATGGTGCTACCAAATAAAGATATTGTAGGAAAACGCTTCTTTAAGAAAAAAGAATCGTACAGGCAACATGCTCAGGTTCAGAAAAAAGTGAGCAAAGAATTGAGCAAGCATATCGTAAACCACTGCAATGAGGCATCGAGTCTTTTAGAAATTGGTTGCGGGGTTGGGTTCTTAACAAGAATATTATTAGACACAAACATTGTTCATAAATATTATGTGAACGATATCACACCCAATATCCAGAAAGATATAGCCACCGTATTTGAAGAAGCTGCGTTTGATTGGTATGAGTTTATTAGCGGTGATGCTGAGCAAATTAGCTTCCCCCCACACCTACAAGCTATTGTTTCGAGTTCTACACTGCAATGGTTTCATGATGTCCCTAGTTTTTTTGTAAAAGCATATAACTCGCTTGAAAAAGATGGGATTCTTGCGTTCTCTACATTTGGACCACAAAATTTTGCAGAAGTAAGAAAAATTACCGGATATGGTCTCCGATATCTTACACTTGCTCAATTGCAATCCTTATTAAAACCATATTTCACCATAGAGTTTGCTCAAGAGTGGACAGAAAAAATTATGTTTAACACACCTCTTGATGTGTTAAAACATATTCAAGCAACCGGAGTAAATTCTACAAATTCTGCATTTTTCGGGAAGGAACATCTCAGGAATTTTGAAAAAACCTACAGTCGTTTATTTACCGAAAATTATCAGGTTCCCCTTACCTATCATCCTATTATTATTGTAGCAAAAAAGAAATAAGACGTGGGTACAGTTTTTTTCATAGGGGGAATTGATACAGATTGCGGGAAAACTTTTATAACTGCACAATTAGCAAAAAACATGTATACAGCACACACTGCATGCATTACCCAAAAACTTTCACAAACCGGTTGTTGCGGCATTTCCGAAGATATACAAACACATAGATCCTGTATGGGAATATCTTTATTACCCGAAGATTTAGACGGAACTACTTGTCCCTATGTGTTTTCATTTCCGGCATCTCCACACATATCTGCACGCATTGATAATGCAGAAATATGTGCCGACAAATTGCTCAAATCAACCAAGTCTTTAGCAAAAAAATATGATATAGTACTTCTCGAAGGTGTTGGCGGACTCTGCGTACCTCTTACTAATACATTATTATTGGCAGATTATATAGCAAAACAAGCATATCCATTAGTACTGGTAAGTTCCTCTAAATTAGGAAGTATTAATCACACTCTTTTAAGTTTAGAATTATGTAAACAAAAAGGAATTTTTGTTCATACACTTGTATATAATATATTTCCGGACACCGACATAAAAATTTCTGAAAGCAGTTATGCCTATATTTCTCAATATCTTGCACATCATTTTCCGGATACACACATATGCACCTCTCATGATATTTTAAACGGATATGTCTTGCAACAATAACCATAAAGCTGTTTCAATAGAACATCTAAAACATGCCTTAACCGGTCCACTACCGGGTTTCGCATCTCATAAAAAAATGATTCCTGAACATAGAAATGGAACAATTCCAGGAATATCGCCTACTCCCAGTGCTGTATTACTCTGTTTATTTCAAAAACATGATATGTTACACTGCATTTTCACAAAACGAGCAGAACACGAACTAGATACACACAGCGGACAAATATCGTTTCCGGGAGGAAGGTTTGAAAAAGGAGATGCAGATTTATCAGTTACCGCCATTCGTGAATGTTTTGAAGAAATTGGCATTGCGGTTTCGCCACAAGAACTGTTAGGAAAACTCACAAACTTATATATTCCCGCAAGTAATTTTATGGTCACACCCTTTGTGTGCGTTCTTACACATTCACCAACAGAATATATCATACAACCAACTGAAGTAGATACCGTTCTGGAAATTCCCTTAGTAGATTTACTTGACAAAAAAAACTGTAAAGAAAAAGTCATACACCATAAAAATCAAAACATTCGAGCTCCCTATTACGATTGGAACAATTATCATATTTGGGGTGCAACAGCAATGATTACCGCAGAATTATTGGATATAATTGGAAAACTTTAAGTATCTTTAATTTGTGTTCTACGTATCGTTATATATGAAAAGTAACAACCATCAAGAGGTTAAAAAAATATTAAGCAATCGTATAAATACAGCATTCAGGATGTTAGCTACCGTAATAATAGTACCTCTACAAACATCTGTTGCAAATGTGCTTTTTGTTTCGTTGAACGATAAAATAATTACCACTAACCATATAGGAGGTAGGTTCATATGATACAGAATTACTATTTTGCAAGTCTGATATTCTTTTCAGGGGTCTGCTTTTTTTCTGCTGTCACTCATTTCAGCAGCCAGCAAAACGCAAAGCAGCGTAGTGTTAATCTATTATTTGGAGCAACATCTCTTTTGGTGGTCTTAGGTACCCTGTCTGCTGTTATGTGTTACAATACTGCAGACCAAGTGTATCACATAGCATGGGCACGAATAAATATGAGCTTTACCATATTAGGAGTAGCTTTATTACCATGGTTTTTTGCACTGTATAGCCGAGTTTCTGCAAAACCGGTACTTATTGGAAGTTCTGCCTTGAGTTTGCTGTTGTTTTTTATTAACCTTATACATCCCAATACTTTTTTGTATTCCGAAATTCATGAGATTGAACTCCTCTTACTGCCTTGGGGCGAAGAAGTATTTCTCCCGATAGCAACTCCTAGCATCTGGGGTATTATAGGAGCTGTGTACATTCTTTTTATTCCGTTTTTCGGCATGTATGTGTTATGGAAGCGATTTCGACTTCACCGCAGACGCTCTACACTGATTATGATGTTTGGTGTCGGATTTTTAATGATCGCCATGATTCAAGCAATATTAGCGAGACTATTGAGCATTCATGATATTCCGCCATTGGGGACATACGGCTATTTAAGTTTGGTTATTGTTATGGGCATATCGCTTACCTCAGAATTACGAGAAAATCGCAAACAAGCAGAAATGGATTTGCGAAAGAAAAACGATGAATACGAAATATTAAATCAAGAGCTCATAAAAACCAACAAAGAACTATTTAATGCGAAAGAAAAAGCCGTAGAAAGTGACCGTCTCAAAACAGCATTTCTTCAAAATATGAGTCACGAAATTCGCACACCAATGAATGCTATTATGGGGTTTTCGAGTTTGCTTCCTTCTTATTTTGATGAAAAAGATCAACTGGAGGAGTTCTCAAAAATCATTAATCAACGAGGTTCAGATTTGCTCGACATTATTAATGATATTCTCGATATTTCAAAAATTGAATCAGACCAAAACTCTTTAAACATAGAGGAGTGTAATATACATACACTGTTTTCTGAACTTCGCTTGTTTTTTAGAGATTACCAAATCCGCACGAATAAACTTGAAATTGAGCTTATACTACTGCCATGTAATGATGATTCCTGTGTTATTGTTAAAACAGACAAGGTTAAATTGAAGCAAATATTGGTGAATCTCATAAGCAATGCATTTAAGTTTACGGTAAAAGGTTCAATTACCTGTAGTGTAGAAAAAGAAAATAATAAACTAAGATTTTGCATTCGCGATACCGGAGTGGGTATACCAGAAAATAAATTTGATTATATATTTGAAAGGTTTGCGCAACTTACTAATTCATCTATTAGAAATACCGGTGGCACCGGATTAGGGCTATCTATCGTTAAAGGTTTAGTGGGATTATTAGGTGGAGAGATTTGGTTAGAATCGGAGTGTGATAAAGGCACCACATTCTTTTTTACGATAGACTATATTCCGTGTGAGATAACCAAGACTGTTGCTGTTACGAGCACTAACTCCAATGAAAATGTATCTATACAAAAAACCATATTAATTGTTGAGGATGACCCATATAATGCTATCTATCTTAATGAAATACTTAAAAAGCATGTAACGAATATTTTTACCGTTACCAATGGCACCGATGCTATTGAATTTGCAAAAAATAACAAAGTTGATATAATACTAATGGATGTAAACTTACCGGATATTTCGGGATATGAGGCAACAAAAGAGATTTTACAGCACAATACTCATCTAATAATTATTGCACAAACTGCATATGCCGCAGAAGACGAACGGGCAAAAGCTCTTGCAAACGGATGTATTGATTATATTAGCAAACCAACAAAACAAGTTGAATTGTTAAACCTTTTAAGAAAACATTCGAAATAATAAAAGGTCATACAAAAAGCCATGTATCTCTTTACTCCGTACTAGTATTATAGAAAAAAAGTACGTGAAAAATATCCATTAAACTGATTTTTTTATAATTATTTGGAACGGGGTAAGGGTAGACACATAGGTCTACCCCAACAAAGTCCTACCTCAACAACATCAAACCATTGCCTCAATATGGGCTTCTTGTTTTTGGGATACTAATGATTCTGCTACAATTTCGGCGATATCTTTAATTTGCACGCGTTTTTGTTTTGCAAAGGTTTTTTTGCATAAGGGACAACCGGTAACAATACAATCGGGGTCGGGTTTGGTTAGTTGCAACATGGTTTGATGCAAAATACGATTACGTTCTTTCATGGATAGACTTACGTCTCCCAACGAGCCACCGCAACACAATGCGGTTTCTTTTTCATTTTGTATTGATTTGAGTACGCCAAGTTGTGAAAGTATTTGGCGTGGTTCTTCATACATGTCACTTCCGCGTCCTAACTCACAGGGGTCGTGATACACAATTTTCTTGTTGCTTTGTTCTAATGCAATGCGTTCTGTGGCAATTAATTCTTGTAGATATTCACTATGATGCAATACGCGTAATTGCCCCAGTTCATAATCTTCTTTAAATGTTTTATAACAAATAGGACATGAAGTTACCAGCGTTTGTGCACCACTGTTTATAATCGTTTCTCTATTATGTGCAATGAGCTTTTGAGCAGCTTTTCTCTGTCCGGCAAGCATTAATGGTCTGCCGCAACAAACACCTTTATCTTTGTCCATCCACATGTATGAAATCTGTGCAGAGGTAAAAATTGTTTCCATTGCATGCGTTATTCCCGGTGTAACATGACTCATACATCCGGCAAAATAGAGCACTTCGGCACGTTCTATTCGTGGTTGTTCTAAAAATTCATAGCTGGAATTAAAATCTTTGCTCGCATTAATTCGCAAAGTTATTCGTAAGTCATTTAATTTAAGGTTAACCGGACAAAGCGTTTCGCATCGTCCGCATAATAAGCAATTATAGATTTTTCTATCGGTAATATTCTCATCGCGAATATTTTTAAGAATATACACCGATTGGTTGTTTGATATTTTTGCATGATGCATTTGGCAGGCATCAATACAAATTCCGCAGCGAGAACATGAATACACCTGAATTTCGGAGAATGAATTGTATTCTCGTTTTAATCGAATACCGTATTCTTTTAAGAATATGTATAAAACTTCGGTGGGAATATGCATGTAGCGTGAAAATGGGAGCGACACAAAGAAAGCTCCTAAACTCATAGAATACATCCACCAAAAAGTTGCCTCTCCATGTGTGTTGAGATGCACCTGTTGAAACAGATACCCAACAGCATTTGTGAGCCATCCGCCATTCATGTGAAATCCGGCAGTTGCACCTTCTGCAAGCAAACGCATGGGAAAAATGGTCCATAATGAGTAGAGGGCAATTCTATCAGAAGTACGCAATTTTGTATTTCTGCGAATACCAAATAGTTTCATGTTTATACGCTTGTACAATGCCAAGCTCACACCAATTAATACAAATAACAATAGACTGTCCATAATATGGGCAAAAACCATATGTTCTTCAGACGAGCAATGTTCAAAATATCTAAAAAACACATAATCCCACGGGAGAGAAGACAGTTCGCCGGTAAGTATATAAATCTCTATATGTCCTACAACAATGAGCAAAAACCAACCAAATGCTAAACTCATGTGCATAAAACCCAAAAATGGATTTACGGTAAATATATTTTTATGCAATAAGCTCTCGTTCCAGGCTTCACGTACTGCCCTAAGGGTTCTACGCGTAAAAAACCCATGAAGAATTCTGAGCTTATCAATTTTTGACAATTGCCAAATCCATCGGGTAAATCGAACACCCAACACAATAAAAATTATAGTGAATCCAAGCGTAAACGGTAATACAAAAAAATCGAAGTTCATATTATTTCTTTAATTCTAAAGTTGCAAGACCTCGTTTAATTAACATAACTACATTGCGTGTGTTTATACCGCGTGGACAAACAAGCATGCATTTTCCGCATAACATACATTTGTCTATTTCTTGTTGAATGTTTTCAAATTCTCCTAATCTAATTTGCACATTTAATCGGCGAATATTAAAATACGTAAGATTTGCCGCACTACACGTAGCCGTACACGAACCGCACGAAATACATGATGCAAATGAAGGTTCATTTTCAATGATATATGATATAAGTCGTTTGTCTATCGCATCAAAATCAACAACTCGTGAATGTTGCGTTGAAAATCCAAATTTATTCATGACCTATTGGCATTAGATATTCAGAAATTGATTGAGCGGTAGAACGAGCATGGTTAATTGAATCAAACACCGAAAGCGGTGCAATTGAGGTTCCTGCAACAAACACTCCCGCTGTAGATGTATTTCCGGAACGAATATGAAAATCTTGGGGAACAATAAATTGTGCAGCATTATAGGGCACATTACATGATTTACCGAATACACTATTACATTCAGGAGCTTCCATGCCAACGAGCAACACTACCATATCTGCCTGCATTTTAACCGGACGGGCAGAAAGGGTATCTTCTGCCTTTAATTGCAACTTTCCATCTATTGTCTGCCCAATTTCTGAAACCCTTCCGCGAATAAACTGCACATGATATTTTTCTTGAGCTTCGCGATACATTTCCTCGAACCCGGAGCCGTACATACGTAAATCCATATAAAAATTGCACACCTGAGTTTCGGGCAAAAGTTCACGAATTTTCATAGCTTGTTTTACCCCTGTTACGCAGCAAAGATTTGAACAGTAGTGATTTCCCACTTTCTCGTCGCGTGAGCCAACACAGTGAATAAACGCAACACGCTCAAGTTTCCGTCCCGATGGAGCACGTAATTCTTTTTTTGAACGAAACATCTGTTCCAAATCAGCAGAAGTAATTACATTCGGATACATGCGGTAACCGTATTCCTCCTTTCTTTCCGCAGAAAACAGGTCGTACCCTGATGCAATAACAACAGCTTTTGCTTTAAATACCACCTCACGAGCAGTACAAATTTCGAAGGTACCGTCATCTTGTTTTTTTATTGCTGTAACATTTGTGTTCAAATATACCGTAATGCCCCGCTTTTGAATTTCATCTTTGTATATATCAACTAACTCTTGAGCATTTCGTTTGGTTGGGAATAGTGTATCCCATTGCGTAAGTTTACCGCCAATTTGCTTTTCTTTTTCAAGAATAAGAATTTCCAGCCCTTTTGCATGAAGAGAGCAGGCTGTTTCTAAACCGGCAATACCACCGCCTATAATAAGAACATCTATCATAATTATTGTACTAATTGTAAAGGTGAAACAGGTTTTGGTAATTGATTTCCATCTTTATCGGTATATTTGAGCGTTGGGTCATACGATATCCCAATTTTATCTAACAGACTTTCTACTTGTACCTGATGCATTTGTAGTCCTAAATCCCAAGGATTATATCCAAGCATAAGACCCGCAAGTTCTTCGTACGTAAACACCGGAATTCCTTTTCCATGAGCGTCGTAGGTTTTTCCTTCCATTTCGGCAATGGTATACTGCCATTTATCTAAAAACATTGGGCAACCCGGGCAGTTTGTGAGAATCATATCTGGTTTAAACGGCTCCATAGATTCAAATTTCTTTTTTGTGTTAGAAATTGAATATCCTCTGTTTGCTTGCACTAAATAGTTTCGGAACCCAAACCCACAACAATGTCGGCGTTCCGGATAATCTATTACCGAACCGCCCCAACTTTCAATCATACCGGTTAAAACTTTTGGAAACTCTGCACCCCCAACACCTTTTTCGGGAAACATTTTTGCATAATGGCACCCAATATGGTCAACCACACGCAAAGGTTCACCCGTATTTTTATCAGTTAATGTATATACCGCTTGTTTCGCAATCTCATCGCGAAATTTATAGATAATATCACTTGCGTGCGATACATTTTTCGGGATTTCAAATTCACGTTTTGTAGCTTTATATAAATAGTCGCGGACTTTTTCCAATTGTTCCGGAAAATGCTTCCAGGTTTCAATCGTTTCAATGTATAATCCAAATGAAGTAATACAAGACACCGCCATATTTGAATATCCCGCTTCGGTCATTAATGCAAACTGGCGGGCAATAACGGTTTGAGTAGTATCAAATGGAACAATATCTGAATGATACCCTATTCCCGTGCATGAGGTGTGACGAGCATCCTCAAACACATCTTTTGAAAGATGTTCCCGCAATATTTTTAAAAACATTACCTCAGAAGCCGGAAAAAAATTCTGACGAATACAACTGCGTGCGTAAAAGTAATTATCGTCAGCAATGTCTTTTTGATAGAGATTCCAGTTGCCCATACTTATTCGTGTAAATGTGAATTATTGTTCGTTGTGTACACATGTTTGAGATAGTCATTCATTTTTTCATTGTCGAACGCGATGTTCATTTCTTCTGCTTTTTTCTGTGAAGCCGATTCTATTTGTTCATATAAATCTATGCCCCCCGTTGCCTTAAATATTTCATGAATTTCTTGTAGACTTTCATCTTCAATTTTCCGTAAAGCTCCGGGACCATCTTTATATAAATGTGCACCTAAACGGTCGTACACCGCTTCTTTATGCTCCACAATCCATTCCCAGATAGGTCCTTGTTCCGGATGGAGCTCGGGAGCAACCAAATCGGGATGCACACAATACCCTTTATCCAAAATATTTTGACCTACCGTTTTTTTTATAGCATATTGCTGGCGACCTTTTTCACTTTCGGTAAAGAAGCCATATTTTTGAGAAAGAGTGCGTAATGCCTGAATAATAAAACCCGGCGTATTTCCACGCGGGCATCGCGTTTTACACGACATACACTGACCACAGTACCAAATAGTTTCTGATTTGAGTAAATCCTCAATAATCTGATTATTTTTTTCTTGCACTGCTACTACCACAATACGCGGGTCGTAATTATAAAACTCGGCAGCCGGACAAATAGCAGAGCACACCCCACATTGTAAACAGGCATTAAGACCTTCTACAAAACGAATATCTTTTTGTAGTTCAGCAACATAATCCATACTTAAAACATATTAATAATTCCGTATATATCAGCTAAATATGTGAGGAAAAACGATAAGGCAAATGAAAAAGCAGGAGCAATAAACCAAACGGCAAATACCCGTGTTACTTGAGATTTTTTAAAGATATTTACAAAACCCATTTTAGCAACACCAATACCTAAAATAGCACCAACTGTTACTTGCACATCGGCAATCGGAATACCGATAAAAGATGCCGAAAGCAGAATAGATGCCGAAATAAAGGTTATAATAGCCGCTTCAATCCTTCCGAACAATACAATTTCTTTTCCGGTATTATTTATAATTTTATGTCCGAATAATGAACTTCCAATACCAAAACTTGGAGCAATAATAAGCGTTGCAAGAATCATAATATGAATCATATGTGTGTCGGCAACATTTAACTCATTTGCTGCCATAGTAGTAATTGGACCGGTTGCATTTGCAACATTATTTGCCCCAATAGCAAAAGAGTTATATAATGCCATTGCCAAAATTACCCCTTTTAAAATAAAGCTATCGTTAATTTGTTTTGATATGGTTATCCCGGTTTTTCGAATCGGTTTATAAATATATTTTCCAATTAAAAATGCAACAAAAAAACCAATAATAGGAGTGAGAACCCATGCAGGAATAATTTTCGAAAACAGCATATCACCTTGAAATGCACCTAAATATACCGCCGGGCCGGAAACGGCAAGCACCGCGGCCTGACTCGTAGACTGAGGAACACCCAAAAGATTTGCAAAAAATAATGATAAGGCAACAGAAAACAGAATAATTGAAACAATAACATAGGTCATTTTATCCGGCTCAAGAATTCCTCGCCCCACTGTTTTAGCCGTTTCTTCGCCTCCAATAATAGCACCTAAAAAAACCATGATACCAAATAAGCCCGGAATCAAACTTTTTTTAATAACATCAGCACCATATGCCGCCGAAAATGCAGCAGCAGTACCGCTACCTCCCATATTAATGGCTAAAAACATAGCTATTAAAAAAGGAACTATAAAGGGTATAAGCATAATGTTTGTCTTTTCAGTTCTTATTTAAAAAAGACAAATGTAAGAGAGATACAAATACCAAAAAACCGCTTTAACACGTAGCTAAAATATACGTTTAAAGACGTATGCTACCTATTACATAATGTTTTCATAACCTGCAATGCTTTTCCGCTTTCTAATGATTCTCGAGCAAGAGCTATACAATCGTCAATTGATGTCTGAGGTTTTGCACTTTTTATACCCATTGCAGCATTTGCAACAATAACATCTTTATGGGCTTCCGGTGCGGTGTTTGACAAAATATCTAGACAAATTTTCACGGCATCATCAACACTATTCCCTCCCCCTATTTGGTTTGCAGAAAGAACAGGACTGTTAAAATGTTCCGGAAGTAAGACTTTTTCAAAATTATTTCCAATGATTTTTACTGCTCCGGTTAATGAAATTTCATCATAGCCCTGCAAATCGTAAATAATGATATAGGAAGAATTTCCTTGCTGCAACACATATTTATAAATTCTAGCTACTTCTAAATTATACACCCCTACTGCCTGAGCTTTTGGAAATGCAGGATTAACTAATGGCCCCGCCATATTAAAAAATGTACGAAACCCTAATTGCTGACGAACCGGAGCTACCTCCTTCATAGGAGGATGAAACAATGGGGCATGCATATAACACATCCCTGTTTTTTCTATTTCTGTTTTAAGTTTTTCTTGATCATTTGAACAGATATATCCTAATGATTCTAATAGATTTGATGAACCGCATCCTGATGATACTCCGTAATTACCATGTTTTGCAACATTAACTCCTGCACCGGCAACAACAAACGAAGAAATTGTAGAAATGTTAAACGTGTTTTTTCCATCACCCCCGGTACCACACATATCAATTGTATCGTAGCCCTCAAGATGAACACGAACACAGCCCTCTCGTAATGCCTCAACAAACCCACACATTTCGTCAACCGTAACAGAACGAATTGCAAATACCGTTAAAAATGACGCGATTTGCACATGAGAATATTTTTGTTGTGAAATATCAGTTAATATGGTCTTTGCCTGCTCTTTTGAAAGCGTTTTATAGGCAAATAAATCTTGTAGAATTTCTTTCATACGTAGAGATTTTTATATGTTTTAGAGAGCTAACCAGTTAGCAATTATTTGTTTTCCTTCGGGCGTTAATACAGATTCAGGGTGATATTGAACACCATACACTGCATGTTCCTTATGTCGCACACTCATAACTCTGCCATCTTCATCGGTTGCGGTAATAATAAAACAATCAGGGAGAGTTTCTTTTACTGCATTCCATGAATGATATCGACCTACTTTACAATTTTGAGAAATATGTGAATAGAGCGGACAATCAAAATCAAGAATTGTTAATTCAGATTCTACCCCATGGTATACCGTATCCATATTAAAAATCTGTCCGCCATACGCCTCAACAATCGCTTGATGCCCGAGACACACCCCTAAAATATTTTTAGAACTACCATAGGTTTTTAATAATTCGGGCATTATTCCCGCTTCAGAAGGAATCCCCGGACCCGGAGAAAGTAAAATTTTACTGTACTGAGCAACATCCTCAATACTAATAGCCGTATTTCTGAATACCTCAACAGGAACAGAGGTGCATTCCTTAATATAATGCACCAAATTGTAGGTAAACGAATCGTAATTATCAAGTACAAGTATCTTTTCCATATATTATAGTATATTTTTTTTATAAATTTTTAGCTTTTTCAATTGCATTAGTAAGAGCTGCCAGTTTATTATTAATTTCTTGCAACTCACTTTCCTCTACCGATTTTGCAACAACACCGGCACCTGCCTGATAATATAAGGTATTATCTTTACTCAAAAATGAGCGAATCATAATAGCATGATTAATATTTCCATTTAAATCAATATAACCAAGACTACCACCATAATATCCTCTACGCTGACTTTCATTTGCATCAATTATTTGCATAGCTCTATATTTTGGGGCTCCCGATAAGGTTCCGGCGGGAAAAGTATCTGCCATTAACTGAATAGGATTTGTATTGTGTGTCAAATCAGCCGAAACTTTAGACACCATATGTAACACATGCGAAAAATATTGAATTTCTCTATATGTTTCAACCTGAACATTATGACCATTAATACTTAAATCATTACGAGCAAGATCAACAAGCATAATATGTTCGGAATTTTCTTTAGGGTCGGCAGCAAGCTTTCGAGCTAATTCCGCATCTTGTTCATCATTTCCGGTTCTTCTAAACGTTCCGGCAATTGGATTAATAGTAGCTTTTTTATTACGAATAACTATTTGTGATTCAGGCGAAGAACCAAATATTTTAAACGTACCAAAATCAAAGAAAAATAAATACGGCGAGGGATTAATTGAACGTAACGCCCTGTACACATTAAATTCATCACCGGAAAACTGACGAGAAAACTGACGAGAAAGCACTACTTGAATTACATCTCCTCTAAAACAATGTTGTTTTCCTTTTTTAATAATTTCAATAAACTCAGCATCAGTAAAATTAGACACTTCTGTTCCAAGAGGAGAAAAAGAAAAGGTATTAAAAGACTTGTTGCAAATTATTTGCTCAACCGTATCAATCTGGCTCTCTTGACGTTCTGCTAAATTTTCAATAATATACAATTCACTTTTAAAATGATTAAACGCAACCACATACTTATAAAAACTAAAGAAAATTTCAGGAATTTTTTGTTCCTCAACAACAGGAGCCGTTAACTGAATATCTTCGTAATACTGAACCGCATCGTATGAATTAAAGCCAAAAAAACCCTCTACACGTAGAGGGATATCTGAATTTGTTAAGGTAAAAGACGAAATAAACGCCTGTATTTCTGAAGGCACAGACACTCCTTTGGTTACTAACACCTGCTCTTTTTCGCCATTTGGATACTGCTTAGTAATAGTATTATTTTCTACACAAACCGATGCAATTGACTCAAAACATACAATAGAATAACTATTTTCATCACCATTAAAATCGGTACTCTCTAATAGTAAAGGATTAGAAAATTTATCTCTAATTTTAAAATACACATTCACCGGTGTAAGCGTATCTGCTAATAAAGTTTTTACTCGGGTGGTAATTTTTGTTTTCATGAGACTTGAAGGTATAAGGTTTAAGGTTTAGGGGTTTAGGGGTTTAGGGGTTTAGGGGTTTAGGGGTTTAGAAACTGATACTTTGTTTTGTTTTTTACTATCATCACTATTTATTTTAGATTATCATTTCATGCGTAATATCACAAAAAAAAGCTTACCGAGAGAGGTAAGCTTTTTTAATTCGTTTATATTATACAACATTAGGTAAACCTCTCACATTACATGTTATGAGTACGCCACCACCATATGTTATTACTAATTGTCATAATTTTCTATTGCAAAGAATTAAATTTTTCTGATAAAAAGCAAATTTTTTCATTGCTTTTTTTGCATCACACTGTTTTTAATGACTATACAGATGAGCAAAGACGGTAAATACTTGTTTTATATTTAAAAAGATATATATTTGTGTAACAAAAAAAAATCAATGAAGAAACTTATACTTGGAATTTGCTTATGTATACTAAGTAATTTCGTTTATTCGCAGATATCTCGCATATTTTATTCTTCTTACGGCTTTTCTGTTTTAACAGACATGCATATCTCTTCATCTCCTATTGTTGCAAAACATTTTGAAGGAAAAGATTTTTACACCTCATATCAACATTTTCAGTTTAATCTTGCCAGTTTTTATGTAGGCGGGAGAATGAATATTGCAAATATTACTGATAACGCAACACTTTCTTTGCACACCAAACCCACCGTTGGATTTGGTTTAGCATATGAAATATTTGATGGAGGAAACTGGTATAGCTCCGGAGTTAGTATTCCTGTTTTATTAGAATATAACTACGGCATTGCATCACGATATAAAACCCTAAAATATTCCGGCTTTTTTGTTGGTGGAGGTGTTGAATACTTCATGTATCCTTTAGTTGGGTTCTCACTTTCAGACACAGATGTTAGAATGAATGAGTATCAAAAAAAGTGGATTTCTCTAGTCTTTTCTGGAGGTTTTAGATACATGAATGATAAAAATATCACAAAAGAGATAAATTTTAGTGTCGGAATAGGTCAAGATGCAAAAGAATTTATTACTTTTGAAGATAATTTAGAGAAAGAAAAACGACCATTTAGCGTGAAAATATCATTTTCTCGTATTTTTATATAACTAGTGAGTGTGTATAAACTAAAATAAAAAACTATGAAGCGTATAATTCATCTTGTGCTGTTTGTAAGTGTTTTTTCAAATTCTTATTCTCAGTTTCATGAACGTTTATTTGGGCAAGTTGGTGGTACAATAGGCCTTGACGTTATGTATACCGACGGTAAAATGCGGGTAACAAAAGAAGCATTTGAGTCTTTAAATGTGAATTATGCTACGGTGATTTTTGCCGGCAGATTAAACATTCTCGAATTTTCAAATGATTTGTCGCTCTCTTTTGCTGCACAACCAACATTAAGTGTAGGACGTTCTTACAACAATCAAGGTGGTGGCGGTAATCTTAACATGAGAATACCAATGGTATTTGAATTAAACTTTAACTCTGCGGCTACAGTTTCTACCCGAAAAAAAACAGGATATAGTATTGGTGGGGGAATTCAATATGTGCAATATCCATTATTTGGAAACAATTCTGTTCCGGTAGGACAAGGTTCTACGCAATTCCTTGGCATGAATGCTAATTGGGTAGAAGGCGTACTTGTTACCGGTGTTAAATTTGTTGGAAAACATTTTTACGCACGTGAGTTAAACCTTCGAATAGCATATGCACAAATATCTGAGCTTGGCAATGATCACTTTGAAGGAAATAAAGATGATAATAGAAACAACATTCATGATTTTAGAAATGTTGGTGTTATGCTTTCATTTTTACAATATATAAATTATTAATTCTCTTATTTCATAAGAAATAGTAAAAAGCCGGATGAATTAATCCGGCTTTTTTTTATAAAAAACCATGAGCAAATACAATATTTTTTACCTGCTCTTGTTTTTTAAAGTGTTCTATTTTTTTATTATTTTCGTGTGTCTTTTTTTGATAATACAATTTATGTTATTATCATCATAACAACACAATTATTTCTGAATACTATAATTCAGAATACACAAACATACGTATTGAAAAACTGATAATACATACATGCATATGGAAGAAAACAGTGTTAAAAAAGAAGATGTATCGGTAGACATCTCACAATTACAAGAAAAAATCTCGCGAGAAAGTGCATTTATTGAACTCTTGCAATCAGAAATCGGAAAAGTAATAATTGGACAAAAACCCTTAGTTGAAGGACTCCTTCTTGCTCTCTTATCTAATGGGCATGTTCTGTTAGAAGGTGTTCCCGGACTTGCAAAAACACTTGCAATAAACACCTTGGCTCAAACGATAGATGCTTCGTTTAGCAGAGTGCAGTTTACCCCAGACTTATTACCTGCAGATTTAATAGGAACCATGATTTACAGTCAGAAAAAAGAAGAGTTCCAAGTAAAAAAAGGACCTATTTTCGCACATTTTATTTTAGCCGATGAAATTAACCGTGCTCCGGCAAAAGTGCAAAGTGCTCTACTGGAAGCAATGCAAGAACGTCAAGTTACTATTGGTGCCGAAAGTTACAAACTTGATGAGCCGTTTTTAGTAATGGCTACTCAAAATCCAATTGAACAAGAAGGTACCTATCCCCTGCCGGAAGCCCAAGTTGACCGTTTTATGTTAAAGGTTCTTATTGATTACCCGAAAAAAGACGAAGAACAAAGAATTATTCGTCAAAACCTTCTCGAAGAATTTCCAAAAGCTCAAAAAATACTTACACCAAAAGATATCATTAAAGCTCGCTCTGTGGTATCTGAAGTATATATGGATGAAAAAATTGAGAAATACATCGTTGATATCATTTTTGCAAGTAGAAATCCACAAGATTATAAGCTTGCTCAATTACGCCATCTTATATCTTATGGTGGCTCTCCGCGAGCGGGAATAAGCATGGCTCGTGCAGCAAAATCATATGCATTTATTAAACGTCGCGGATATGTAATTCCAGAAGATGTGCGTGCAGTATGTCATTCTGTTATGCGACATAGAATTGGACTAACCTATGAAGCCGAAGCTGAAAATATTTCAACCGAAGAAATTATCAGTTCTATTTTAAATGTTGTTGATGTTCCTTAAATGGCTGTTGCTATGCTCGAAACAAGCGATTTATTAAACCGTGTACGGAAAATAGAAATTAAAACAAAAGGTCTCTCGCGTAATATATTTGCGGGAGAATATCATAGTGTTTTTAAAGGTCGCGGCATGGCTTTTAGTGAAGTTCGCGAATATCAATACGGTGACCCTATTCGTGATATTGACTGGAATGTAACGGCACGGTTTAATAAACCCTTTGTGAAAATTTTTGAAGAAGAACGAGAACTAACCGTTATGTTACTCATTGACGTAAGTGGCTCGCAAGCATTAGGTTCGCGATTAAAAACAAAGCGAGAATATATTGCTGAAATTGCCGCTGTATTATCATTCTCTGCTATTCAAAATAATGATAAAATTGGCGTAATTCTTTTTTCTGACAGAATAGAAAAATTCATCCCCCCACAAAAAGGACGAAAGCATATTTTACGAGTTATTAGAGAGTTATTAGAGTTTACCCCAACAAGTAAAGGTACTGATATTGCACATGCGGTTCAATATTTTACCAATGTAATAAAACGACGTTGCACATCATTTATCCTATCTGATTTTGCTGATCATAATCAATTATACGACAGCTTATCTATTGCAAATAAAAAACATGATGTTATTGCTATTCGTATTGCAGACCCATTAGATGAAGAAATTCCAAATATTGGACTCGTTCGCATTTGTGATGCAGAAACCGGAAAGGAACAATGGTTAGACACATCAAGCTCTGCCGTAAGATCTACCATACAAGAAAATAACCGAGTTCGAATTCAAAAGCTTGAATACACGTTTATGAGAGCCGGCATTGATAATATTTCGGTGCTCACAAATAAAGATTATGTGGTGCCACTCATGCAATTATTTAAAAAGAGATAATATGAAAAGTCTTATTATATACATAGTAGTATGCATTCCTCTTTTTGTTTCGGCTCAAGAAATACGTTGTACGGCAACAAGCAGCTCGTCTGAAATTCAAATTGCAGAACCAGTTTTTATTACCGTATCTCTCACGTTTCCAAAAAATAGCTCCTTAGAACTTCCTGAAGCTGAAACAAGTTTCTTGAAAGATTTTGAAGTGCTTTCGCCTCCACAATATGACACAATAAGAACTCGCAGAAATACGGTTGTAATATCCGGAACCTATCATATTACCAGTTTTAATCCGGGATCTGTTTCTTTTAAAACCGGTCCCTATATCCTAAATCAAACTGATAGTATTTGGTCAAATTCAATACAAATATCTATTACAATACCGGATGTTGATATGGACGGCGATATTCGGGAATTAAAAGATATTAAACAGGTACATTATACCTGGCGAGACTTGCTTTCACGGGTATTAATCATTTTTGCAATCTGCATACTCATACTTGCAGCACTCTATTTTGGTAAAAAACATTTCCGAAAAATCTCTGAAATTGCGAAAAAAGCTAAACCGGAAATTATTTTACCGGCTCATATACGAGCTCTTGCCGCTCTTGATGAATTAGAGAAAAAGGCATTATGGGACAATCAAAAACAACATTATTCTGAACTTACCGATATTTTGCGAAGTCATTACGAAGAAGTTCTTTCTATTACAACGTTTGAAAAAACCAGTGATGAATTACTAGATATTCTTATTTCAACCGCTGCATTTTCGAGCGAACAAATAAAAAACCTCAAACTAATTTTTTCGCAAGCAGACTTAGTGAAATTTGCTAAACTAAAACCTCAAAGACAAACCATTTTAGAACATACTGCAATAGCTCGCAAACTTATACTCATAAAACAAGAACGTCAAAACACAGAAGAGTAAATATATGTTAGAACAATTCTCACATATTAGTACCGGCAGGTATATTTTTATAAACCCAGAATTTTTATGGGGGATGCTCATTATACTACCTCTTATAGCGTGGTATATATATTCTCAAAAAAAGCGTTCTCAATTACAAGTAACAAGTTTACAGAATTACGAATCTCTCCCACTTACTTTTTCTCATATTGTAATTCATATTCCTATTGTTTTACGAGTTATTGCTCTCTGTGTCCTTTATATTGCCCTTGCTCGTCCGGTTTCTGTTGATAGTTATGCAGATTCTACCAGCTATGGAGTAGATATCATGTTATGTTTAGATATTTCGGGAAGTATGCTTGCTCAAGATTTAAAACCCGATCGAATTGAAGCATCTAAAGATATAGCGGCACGTTTTATAAACAGCCGTCCGCAAGATAGAATTGGCTTAGTTATTTTTAGTGGCGAAAGTTTTACGCAATGCCCGCTTACAACCGACCATGCAACGCTGTTAAATCTTTTAGGCGAAGTTAAACCGGGAATGATTGAAGACGGAACTGCCATTGGTATGGGCTTATCTCTTTCTGTTCAACGCTTACGAGAAAGCACTGCAGAAAGTAAAGTAATTATTCTCCTCACCGATGGAGTTAATAACAGAGGAAGTATAGACCCTTTTACCGCAGCCGAATTAGCAAAAAAACATTCTATGCGAGTATATACTATTGGAGTTGGAAGCCGAGGGAAAGCTCCATATCCGGTTCAAACAATTTTTGGAACACGCATACAATATATTGATGCAGATATTGATGAACCTTCATTAATTCGCATTGCTCAAATGACCGGAGGAAAATACTTTAGAGCTACAAATAACGAAGAAATGATTACAATTTACGAAGAAATTGATACTCTTGAAAAAACAAGAATAGAGGATGTTACTTATACAACCAAACAAGAAGAATATCTGTTTTTTGCATTATTCGGTCTTGCCTTATTAGGTATTGAAATGTTTTTTAGATATACAATTAGTAATAAATTCCCATAAAATATGAACGAGTCAAATTTTGCTTTTGCACATCCGGAATATTTTACACTGCTCTATGCTTTAATAGGCATGGTATTGCTATTCGTATTTGCTCGGTATAGAACTAAAAAACGCCTTGATCGTATAGCCGACAGTAGATTTTACAACACTCTAATGCCGAACATGGCTCTTGGCAAAAAACTACTACGCTTTATTATTCTGTGTTTTGCGGGTATTGCTTTAGTATTTGCTATTGCTCGTCCGCAATTTGGACTAAAATTACAAGAAGTTACACAAAAAGGAATTGAAGTCGTTATTGCACTTGATGTTTCAAACAGTATGCTGGCAGAAGATATTAAACCAAGCAGAATAGAACGAGCAAAACTATCAATTCAAAGACTGCTCGATAATCTGCACGAAGACAAAGTAGCAGTAGTTGTATTTGCCGGTGATGCCTACACGCTACTCCCTCTCACGCATGATATTTCATCGGCTAAAATGATGACTCATACCATTAAAACTGATTTTATTGGAAGACAAGGAACTTCGGTAGGTGCTGCAATTCAAAGAGGATTACGTTCTTTTACAGACGACCCGCTTGTAGAAAAAACTATTATCTTAATAAGTGATGGCGAAGACCATGAACAAGAAGCAATTGAGCAAGCAAAACAAGCACAAGAACGAGGAATCAGAATTCACACAATAGGAATGGGCTCTGAGCAAGGAGCTCCAATACCACGCATTGACGCATATGGCAGACGATCTTTTATGCAAGACAGAAGTGGCAGAGTTGTAACAACAAGACTTAATGAACAATTACTGCAAGAAATTGCTCAAATAACCGGAGGAAGCTATGCTCGTGCAGATTTTTCTGCAGCAATAGAGGCAATTTCATCTATGACAAAAGCGGAATTCGACACAAAAAAATATAGCGAATACGATGAGAAATTTCAATATTTTATAGCTATTGCTATATTATTGTTATTACTCGAATGTGTATTTTTAGAAAGAAAAAATAAATGGTTACAGAAATATTCACTTTTTAAACAATAATTAGTATGATAACACATATTGTAATGTGGAGCTTTAAAGATGAAGCTGCCGGAAATTCAAAACAAGTAAACATTGAAACATTCAAAAGAATGCTTGAAGGATTAGTTGGAGTAATTTCAGAAATACAATATTTTGAAGTAGGATTAAAAACAGAAAAATCTCCTGCAGATAATCAGGAAATGGTACTTATTTCAAAATTCAAGTCTTGGGAAGATTTAAAGGCATACGCTATGCATCCCGAACATCAAAAAGTAGTTGCGTTTGCAAAAGAGGTGGTGCTTGCTCGCAGTGTTATTGATTTTGAATCGTAAAAAATTATATACAAAGCATGAGTAAATTCATAGGTATTTGTATCGGTGTTTGCCTCTCTGTTTCTCTGTATGGTCAAAACATAGATATTCGGCCATATATTGAAAAAGGAAATCAATTGTTTGATTCTGCTCAATATCGAAGTGCAGCAACACTGTATAAACATGCTCTTATTTTAGACTCAAGCTCCTTTGACGCGTGGTTCAATTTTGCAACAGCATTATATGCTACCGAACGCTATGTGCTTGCAAACGGAGCATTTAAAAGAGCTGCTGCTATACAATCAGATCAAATTCTTAAAGCAGAAGCACTCTATGGCTCAGGGAATTCGTATGTGCGTTTACGGCAATACAATAAGGCTTTGGAGCAATATAAACAAAGTTTATTGCTTAATCCACACGATGAAGATGCTCGGTATAATTATGCCTATACCAAAATCCTCCGAGACCAACAAGAAAAGGAAAGAGAATCAACAGATAATAATCAAGAAGAACAAGAAAAAGTTCCACCTAGTAAATTTGCCCTTGAAGTAAAAAAACAGGCAGATGAACTTGTGGAACAATTTAAGTTTCTTGAAGCAACAATGCTTATGCTTGAAGCATCTGAAAAAGATGACACTATTGAACCGAATTTTGGAGATTTTATTCAAAGTCTAAGTCAAATTGCTCAAATCATTGTCGAACATAACTCACAATAATTATTAACCCCTAAACCCTTAAACCTAAAAAAAGAAATGAAAACATACATTACATATAGTATCATTTTGATTTTATGCGGATTTTCTCTTCAAGGATTTTCTCAAAAATCGGCTAGAGACTATTTTAATGAAGCTTCAAAAATGTTTATAGAGGGTGATAAAGAAGAGGCATTTTTTCATACTCGTCACGGTCTTGAGGTATTTGGGAATGATGATATGCTCCGAGAATTATATACTATACTGAAACCTGAAGATGAACCTCCAATGCAATGCAACAATCAACAAGAACAAGAGCAAGGTGAAGATGGAGACGATAGCAATGAAAGTAAAAACGGCAGTGGAGAAAGCGGTGAAGGCGAAGATAAAAAACAAGATGATTCTTCTCAAAAAGGAGATTCCGGAGATACCGATAAAAACGAACAAGACAGTGATGCATCCGGTTCTTCTAAACAAGATAAAGAACAAAATAAGCAAGAGCAAGGTGAAACTGATGGCAATAAAAACAATGAAGATGAAGAAAAAGATGGTGCTTTTTCTGAAATGAGCGATTCAAAAGACAGTAAAGAACAAGAAGGTCAGATTTCTACAATGGAAGCAGAAATGTTATTACGATCAATCGAAGAACGTGATAAAGAAATTCAAATGAAATTATTAGAAGAAAGAAGCAGACGGTCTCAACAAAGAACACATGATAAAGATTGGTAACAAAAAAGAGTTACCTTTATCCAATACTAGAATATGAGCAAATTCTTACATATACAAAAAATACTATTCGTAATAAGCACAGTGTTACTTAGTGCATATAGCTATGCTCAAAAAGTTGATTTTACCGTTGAAGCTCCTGCAGTTGTAGAAGTTGGAGAAAATTTCCGTGTGGTTTTTAAAGTAAATGCAAATCCGGAACGAGGATTTGAGATTGAGCGAATTGAAGGAGCCCAACTTATTAGTGGACCTCAACGAAGCCAAAGTACCAGCATGTCATACATAAATGGAAGAATGACTACGGAAGTGCAAATATCTGAAACCTATATATACCGAGCTACACAAACCGGAACACTCAACATTAAACCAGCGAGAATACAAGTAGATGGTCGTCCGTTTACTACCAGAGCTCGCACAATTGAAGTTGTTGCAACATCACAACAAAAACAACAAGCTCAACAGCAACAGCAACAATCACATCCTCAACAACAGCATCTGCCGCCACATATGCAACAGCAGCCACAACAGCAACAGCAAGCACAACAACAAATAAGCGGAGCCGGAGATATATTCGCTCAAGTAAGTGTAAACAAACGTTCGGCGTATGTAGGTGAGCCGATATATGTATCATTAAAATTATATACAAAACATAGAATATCTAACTTAAACGAACATTCGTATCCAAATTTTTCAGGATTTTTCCAAAGAGATATTGAGCTTCCGCAAAGTTTGCAACACGAACGCGAAATAGTTAATGGTGAGGAATATTTCTCATTATTATTTAAACGTATCGTAATATTCCCACAACGTTCGGGAGAAATTACTATTTCTCCTTTTGAAGTTGACTGCAACATAAGTATTCCGATTGGAAGAAGTTTTTGGGGATTGCAATACCAACAAGAACGAAGAAAAGTTGCGAGTAACCCCGTTACCATTCACGTAAAACCATTACCATCATCAGGTAAACCTTCGAACTTTAATGGTGCTGTTGGTTCTTTTACCGTACAAGCAAGTACTGACGCTCAAGAGGTAAATCAAAATGATGCATTTACCTATAAAATTACCGTACGTGGTACCGGAAATTTATCACTATTACAGCCACCTTCAATCCAATTTCCGCCTGACTTTGAAGTGTTCGATCCAAAAATCAACAGAAACCACACAACAACTGTTCAAGGTGAACGGGGAACTATTACGTATGAATATGTAATTATTCCTCGCAGAGAAGGTTCCTTTACAATACCGGCTGTTGCCTTTGCGTATTTTGACCTGGCTTCTGAATCATATAAAACAGCAAGTACCTCAGACATTGCAATTCAAGTTGCTCGAGGACAACATACCGGAACACAAGCGATAAACTTTTCGCAACAAAAAGAAGACGTTAGATACTTACACGAGGACATTTTATATATAAAAACTAAGAATGTTAAGGTGCATCCTCCGAAATCATACTTTTTTGGGAGTGTTACTCATTATGCATGGTATGGAATTCCATCATTCTTGTTGCTGGTATTTGCAATTATGAGACGAAAACAAATTCGGGAGAATCAAGATATAGCTCGAGTTCGAACTCGTAAAGCAAATAAAGAATCAAGAAAATGCTTAAAAATTGCTCGTGCTTGTTTAGAGCAAGGAAACGATGCTCAATATTACGATGAAATTGCAAAAGCGTTATGGGGATATGTAGCAGATAAATATACCATATCACTCTCTGTATTAAATAAAGAAACTATTTCTGATTATTTACAAAAAAAATCTGTTGCACAAGAACATATTTCTGAATTACTCGCAATTATTGAACAATGTGAACTCGCTCGCTTTGCCCCTGCATCAAGCATTGAAGGAAAAGAAACATTATACACACGTGCGGCTGATATTATTCAGGTATTTGAACAAATAGTTAAATAGAATGAAACACATACACATTTATATTATTATTTCTTTCTTTTTGAGCATATCCGGCTTTACGTATGCACAAAGCCCTCAAGAACATATACTAAAAGCAGAACAATTGTATGAGCAACAAGAATTTGACAGTGCTCGTGCGTTATACCATTCTCTTATTGAAGCGGGATATGAAAGTGCCGACATCTTCTATAATTTAGGTAATACGTATTTCCGCCGAATGGATATAGCCCATGCTATTTTATGGTACGAACGTGCATTTTTACGTGCACCTCGCGACCCTGAAATTGTTCATAATTTAGCATTTGCTCATGCACAACAAGTTGATAAGATTGAATCTGTTGGACAAGGATTCTTTAAACAAATATATACAGACATATATCGCGTTTTCTTACCAAATACATGGACCGTAATAAGTATTATTTGTTTTCTTATATTTTTAGCCGGCATTGCACTATTCCTCTTTTCACGTGCCGTAATTCTCAAAAAACTCGGGTTTTTTACCGGATTATTTTTTATGCTTTGTGCTCTCGCAACATATGCTACGGCTCGTTCTCGGCATCATGAATTAACCGCTCGCGAATATGCTATTATATTAGAACCAACAGTATCAATTAAAACAGAACCTACACCGCAATCAAGAGTTCTTACAGTAGTACATGGCGGATTAAAAGTTACAGTTTTACAAGAACGTAATTCATGGTCGTCTATCTTATTGGAAGACGGCAAGCAAGGTTGGATTGAAAGCATATATATTGAACGTATTTAAATCCCTGCGAGTAAGCCCACACCTCCTACAGCAAGGCCTATTGCCATATTAATAAACTTCACCTTAAAAAAGGCAGATTTATCTTCTGCAATAAGCGGTAAAGCTCCATGACCATCTTGCACAATAGAATTTGCCATTAAAATACTCAGAGGTATTGCACCCGAAAGATACAATGAAAGAAATACTACATGTGGACCTGACTCGGGAATAAAGCCGATAAGCACCGCAACAATAAGAATATGAAACAAATAACCACTCACTAAATCCTGCACATGCATATATTGATTCAAAAAATACACTCCCGTAATTACAATAGTAGTCCACAACAATACCTTAAGAAAATGTTTTTTCACAATATGATTCCACAAATGTTCTTCAAGAAAATGCTCGGGAACAATACTAAAAATAAATAAAGAAATCAGAGATATTACCACAAAGGTTAAGGTAAGCCATTCAAAATGATGATGATCGTGCCCATCACAAGATTCGGTATGCACATGAACATCTGCGGTAGTTAAAAAATCATGGCTATGTCCCATATCGCCAATAAGGGCATATATCATAATACCCAAAGCACCAAATAATAATAATGCACGATGCGGTGAGGCATGTTTTATATTATATAGTATTGTTTTCTTAGGTTCAGAAATATTCACATGTTCCTGTTCGTGAATAGCAAAATGAAGCGGTTTTTCATCTGTTTTGCTACTATCTTTATTACGAACAGCATCAATAATTACCCCACTTAATAAAGCAACCGCAAATAAAATAAGCGTAATTATAATTGCTTGTTTAGGCACTGTTGAAAACAGCAAAAACGCCTCATCTCCCATAGTAGCAATAAATGCAGCGGTTAATGCCCCAAAGCTAATCATTTTATGAGTATATAAAGTAACCACAGTGTAGGCCCCCAAACAACCCGGAATAGCCCCCAAGGCAGCACTTACCAGTATTTGCCGAAAACCTGTTTTTTTAATATGTTTTGTAAATGCTCCTGCCGTACGAACATTCACGTACTCAATAATGAGCATCATAATAAGCACAAAAAAGGTAATAGACAGAGCGTTTTTAAGGATAAGAGAAATAGCTTCAGACATGATTTTTTATTTGATAGACAAAAATACAGCTAATTTCTTACGATATAAAAAAATCATTTTAAATATTAATTACTTTATTTGGGATATAGAATAAGAATCATTATTTTTGATAAACTAATAAAAAATCCCATATGATTCAAGATATTCGTGTTCTTATAGTTGAAGATGATCCAGCTTCGATGAATTATCTTGAAATAATTCTTAACAAAGAAGGGCTTGAATATAGAACTGCAGCTGATGGGCAACAGGGATTAGAAATCTTTAAATCATACCAACCTCATATTGTTTTAAGTGATATTAATATGCCCAACATGTCGGGTATTGAATTACTTTCTGCAATTAAAAAAATTCAACCACAAACTATCATTATTATGCTTACCGCATTTAATTCAGAAGAGTATGTAATTGAATCTATGCGGTATGGAGCAAATAATTATCTTAAAAAACCAATTTTACGAGAAAATATAGTTGGCTTACTCCGAAAGTACAAAGCTGTTTTATATGCTCGTAATCAACATAAACAAATACATAATTTTGTTCAAACTCACTCTTTTACCATGGATTTTGAGAGTGATATTCACCAAGTTCCTTTTATTATTAATTACCTTATTGACGAAATTGATTCTTTGTTTAAAGAGGATGAGGCAATGGGTATTCGTTTAGGACTTGATGAGATTATTATAAATGCTATTGAACACGGTAATTTAGAAATATCATATGTAGAAAAATCATATGCAATTCAAGAAAACCGATTTGAACAATTATTAGAAGAACGCAGGCATGATACTGTAAGAGGAGGACGAAGAGTAGCTCTATCATTTGAATATTGCAAAGAATTCTGTGAGTGGATTATACAAGATGAGGGTAAAGGGTTTAACCCGCAAGATATCCCTAATCCAATTACATCAGATGCTTCCGAGATGCTTCACGGAAGAGGCATTTTTATTACTCGTTTTCAATTTGACGAAATGGAATATATGGGTAAAGGGAATAAGGTACGACTTCGAAAATATATTCAGAAAAAATAATTGTAGGAACATAATTGAAAGCATTAAGGATACACGCATTTTTAGTTCTTATACTATGTTGCATGCACCATGTAAGTGCAGCACAGAGCTATACTATAGAGTATCTTAAAAAGAATGGTGTTGATGCTTCCGGAAATTTTCAATCTGTTAGTGTACAAAACAAAACATCTAAAGCCCTTATCATACAAGTTTTTAACGAATCTAAAATACCGCAACAAGGTATTCCTGTTACATTTTCACTATCAAAAAAACCGGAACAAGCTCAAAACTATGTAATACACGATACGCTTGTATTTACAAACCAAGATGGAATTGCTCAAACCTATTTCACAAGCGGAAATAAAACAGGCAGCTATAAAATTACGGCAGGCGTAAGCATTGAAGAATCAGAAAAAACACTAGTTTTTTCTATAACCGCACAAAGCAAGGCTTGGATTGGGCAGCTCATTATTGGGCTCTTAGGTGGACTTTTATTGTTTTTATTCGGCATGAGCTTAATGAGTAGCGGTTTACAAAAAGCCGCAGGCGACAAAATGCGTTCAATTTTAAGTTCCATTACCCATAATAACTTTATAGGAATTGGTGTAGGTGCAGCTGTTACCATGATTATTCAAAGTAGTAGTGCAACCTCTGCAATGATTGTGAGTTTTGTAAACTCCGGACTAATTCGCTTTCGGCAATCTCTCAGTTTACTCATGGGAGCTGCTATTGGAACAACCATAACCGCACAATTAATAGCATTTAAATTAACCGACTACTCCTTGGGAATAATTGCTCTCGGTGGATTTTTATTCATGTTTGCTAAAAGCAATGGTATAAAGCATTGGGGCGAAGCAATTTTTGGGTTTGGGATTTTATTTTTCGGTATGGATATCATGTCGGATGCTATGCTTCCACTTCGCTCCTACGAACCATTTATAACACTTCTTTATACATTAGAAAACCCATTGTGGGGAATATTATTTGGTGCATTATTTACGGCACTCATACAAAGTAGTAGTGCCTTTATAGGCATTATGATTATACTTGCAAGTCAAGGTTTATTAACACTTGATTCAAGTATTGCACTCCTCCTTGGGGCAAATTTAGGAACACCGGTAACGGCTCTTTTAGCATCAATAAAAACCAATATTGAAGCAAAACGTGTTGCAATAGCACTCCTTGTTTACAAAGTCTTTTTGGTTGCTGTATTTATTGGACTTATTCCTCTTGTTGCTCATATTGTACAATGGGGCACAGACCCGCTAATTGAATCGTCAGATGTACTACCTCGTCAAATAGCAAATGCTCACACCTTATTCAATATAGTAATTGCACTACTGGTACTCCCATTTTTAAAACAATTTGAAAAATTGATTTTAGTGCTCATGCCTAGTCGAGAAGCTATTCAAATAGAAGAACAAACAACACGATATATAGATACAGACATGCTTAATCAACCTGCAATTGCACTTCAATTAGCAAAAGAAGAAACACTTAGATTAAGCAGAAAAATTCACGTAAGTTTAGAAATGATATTATCTCCCTTTCTCGAAAATAATCCTGCGTATCTCTCAAAATTAGAAACACAACGAGAAGAAGCAAAAAATATTCGCGATGCAATTCAATCATATCTCATAAAAATTAAGCTGCGAGGCGGTTCAGATATAAGAATGCAAGAATTATTTGCTATTTCGCATACTCTTGTAGAACTCTCTCATATTAATGATTCACTTACCAAAATTTTACACAGGCGAGCAGAAAAATGGATTCAAAAACACTATGAATTTACCGCAGAAGAAAAAGAAGCAATAATTGAATTCCATGCAAACACCGTTCAACTATTTAATGCTGCCATTCACAGCTTTGGAGAGCATAACATAAAAGATATTTTTAGAGTTAAAACAAAAGCCGTTAAACAAGCTCAAAAAGCACTCGCGTTAGAAAAAGAGCACTTTATGCGATTATTGGAAAAAGAACAAGACACTACCAAAAAAACCTATTTAGATATTATAAATATGTTTAAAACAATAGGAACACATTCGGTAAACATTAGCAAAACAATACAACTTTCTGAACAAGAATTGTAATAGAATGTTAAAAACTCTCTTTTGTATTGAAATAGTAGTCTGAAAAAAAAATTGTTTTTTTGTATGTGCATTCTAATTAATTAAAAAAATCAAGGAAAATGGAAGTAGGTGTTTCACAAACCATACAAACAGCAGAAAAAACCTACCCCGTATCCTTTAAAACACTAAAAACATGAAACATATATTTTTCGTATTACTTTTTTCAATTCCATTCTGGGGATGTGGTCAAACAGTAAGTGACTTTATAGTAGTTGATCAATTTGGGTATCTACCACAGGCAAAAAAAATTGCTATAATACGTACCCCCGAAGTTGGTTTTGATGCAAAAGAAAATTTTAGTCCAAGCAGAACTTACACCGTAGTAGAAGCAAATACTCGTAGACAAGTATTTCGGGGTTCACCGGTGGCTTGGAATAATGGCGAAATTGATCCATCTTCCGGAGATAAAGTGTGGCATTTTGATTTTTCATCGGTTACAGCCGAAGGAACATACTATGTGTATGATGTAACTCGCCGAGTAAAGTCATTTGACTTTGTAATATCTCATGATGTATACAAAGATGCTCTTAAACATGCATTCCGCACATTCTTTTATCAGCGAGCAGGATTTCCAAAAGATGCTCAATTCGCAGGAGCTGAGTGGGCAGACAGAGCTAGCCATTTACGTAAAAGACAAGACAGTGAATGTAGAGAATTCGGTAAAGATAATGATGCCTTAACCGAACGCGATGTTCGAGGCGGATGGTATGATGCCGGTGATTATAACAGATATACAAACTGGACTGCTGATTATATTATCTATTTACTATTAACATATGAGGAAAATCCGGCGGCATGGACAGATGATTTTGGAATTCCTGAATCGGGAAATGGCGTTCCGGATATTTTAGATGAAGTTAGATTTGGACTAGATCACATGCTTCGCCTACAATTCCCTAGCGGTGCATTAAAAGCTGTTGTTGCTTCTGCGCCGGGGTCTCCCCCATCATCGGCACGAGAACCAAGCTTTTGGGGTGGTCCAAGTACTTCGGCAACCCTATCGGGAGCAGCCGCTTTTGCATATGGAGCAAAAATTCTTGCAGAATTTGATCCGACATACGCATTGAGTCTCCGTCAGGCAGCCGAAAGAGCTTGGAGATGGTCAAACACTAATCCAAACATTCTCTTTTATAACAATAGCAGAGAGCATGGTACCGAAGGTTTAGCGGCGGGACAACAAGAAGTTGACGATCAAGGCAGATTAGAGAAAAAATTGCAAGCAGCTCTCCGCTTGTACGACCTAACCGGACAAGAAGAATATAAAAACTTTTTTGAACAAAATTATGCAAAAGCTCGCATGATTGCCTGGGATTTTATTTTCCCCTTTGGAGAAGCAAATCAAGATATGCTGTTATATTACACAAAACTTGAAACTGCAAATCCTGAAATTTCTAAACATATTACAAATACCTATTGGAGACTGTTAGATACCGTTCATAATTTACGATGCGTACTTGAATCAAAAGATCCATATTTAGCATATCAAAAAGATTTTGTATGGGGTTCTAACGGAACTAAAGTAAAACAAGGCAGCATGTATTATAATATAATACAGTATAACATTCAAACACCCTTTGCAAAAGACTCACTACGAGACATTGCGGCAGGATATATACACTATATACACGGAAGAAATCCTCTAAGCATGTGTTATCTTACAAACATGAACCAATACGGTGCAGATAAAAGTGTAACTCGCTTATATCACTGGTGGTTTAAACACGGCTGTAGACGCTGGGGAGCAGTTGGAGAATCAACACACGGTCCGGCACCCGGCTTTTTAGTAGGCGGACCAAACCCGGCGTATGATTGGGATGGTTGCTGCCCAAAAAACTGTGGAAGCGATGCAAATAACGCTCTGTGTTTTGATGTTGATGTATCTGTATTAAAAAATCAACCACCACAAAAAGCATATCTTGATATGAATAACGGATGGCCCTTAAATTCATGGGCAATAAGCGAAAATAGTGGTGGGTATCAAGTTCAGTACTTGCGGTTATTATCAAAGTTTGTACAACAACAATAAGGGTATTTTCTGTTAATCCTCTGATGAATCTCACATACAGTGTACGAATAAAGATACACTTTTGTGCATTGAGTAAGGTACTCATCAGATGATTAATAAAAAAAGGATACTTGATTGTTTCAAATATCCTTTATCTCTGTACCAATGACAGATTTGTTTAAATCACACATTTTGAGACAAATTAAAAAAAAAAAACTTTGTCAGTCACTCAGAGTGTAGCAAAGTGGATCTGTCCGTTTACTAACGGAACGTAAGAGTTACTACATATAATGATGAATTTAAAAATCAACAGTGTTGAAAAATAAGAGATTGCCACATTCCACTGCGTTCCATTCGCAATGACAGCAATAGGAGTTCATTCAGTTTTTCAATACTCACTGTCATCTACACATTTTGCACTATTAAAAAAGTGTGAACTCTCGGGATGACAAGATTACTCGCTCTAGCTCGTGAGCTCCTCCTCTTAGTCGTCGGTTCGAACAAGTTCTCATCTTGTTTGTTTCAAATATCTTTTACAAAAAAAGGATACTTGATTGTTTCAAATATCCTTTATCTCTGTCGGGATGACAAGATTTTACATCTACCGTTTATTGATTTAGATATCAAGCAATTACAAAGACCGCTTTTTGTTGACGCACCTATTGACGCACCTCAAATCGAATTTTCATATCATTTGATATATTCAGAACCTAAATGAACTCATTTAGAAACAAATATACAGAAATAACAACAAAGAAAATGAATGTAATGAGCATTTTTTATGAACAACGTACTTTTGAACAAAATCATCAGAAAATGGAACAACATTTTATTATTCGCACATACGGTTTTGGGGAGCTTGCTCAGTTGTATAATCCTCACATTACAAAAAATGCGGCATCATACCGGTTAAAATGTTGGATAAAAAATAACCATGAACTATTCAGTAAATTACAATTAAAACCGCACACACGCATTTTAACACCAAACCAAGTTAGAATCATAATTGAATATTTAGATACCCCAAGTTCAATTATATAAATATTGGAACATTGTGTAGTTATTTAAAAATTGTATTTTTGATTACAAATGAATGTAAGTATGAACGAGAGTCAAAATATTGAATGGAAAGAAACGTGGCGTGATGAATACATTAAATGGATATGTGGATTTGCAAACGCGCAAGGAGGCTCTCTTATAATTGGGAAAAATGATATGGGCATAATTACCGGAATTGATAATGCTCAAAAACTTGCCGAAGAAATACCTAATAAAGTGAGAGATTTACTCGGAATCATGGTTGATGTAAATGTTCATAAGGAACAAGAAAAAACATATATTGAAATTATTACCGAACCATATCCATATCCGGTAAATTATAAAGGACAATATCATTATCGAAGTGGCAGTACAAAACAAGAATTAAAAGGGAATGCACTTAGTAAATTTATTCTTCAAAAGGCTGGGAAGCATTGGGATAGTATTCCTGTTACGAATGTATCTGTTTCTGAACTAGATACTGCTGCTTTTGAATATTTTCGTGAAAAATCAAAAAAATCAAAACGTGTTGACATAGATACACTTAAAGACTCCAATGAAATGCTTCTAGAACATTTACACCTTTTGGAGAAAGGTGAGTGTACAAAAGCTACTATATTGTTGTTTCATGCAACCCCCGATAGATTTATAACCGGTGCGTATGTAAAAATTGGATTTTTTGAAACTGATGCCGATTTATTATATCAAGATGAAATTCATGGTAATTTGTTTACTCAAATTGAAAAAACTATGGATTTATTGCTTACTAAATATTCTAAAGCATTAATTAGTTATGAAGGTGTAAATAGGGTTGAAACATATCCTTATCCCGAAGAAGCTTTGCGAGAAGCTGTTACAAATGCAATTGCACACAAAGATTATAGTTCGGGTATTCCTATTCAAATAAGTGTGTATGAAAATAAGCTTATTATTTGGAATGAGGGACAAATTCCTGCCGATTGGTCATTAGAAAAATTAGTATCAAAGCATCCGTCAAAGCCATATAATCCAGATATTGCCAATACATTTTTTAGAGCAGGATTAATAGAATCATGGGGACGAGGTATTTTTAAAATTATTGATACCTGTGCAAACAGAGGACTTAACAAACCAATTTTTAAGACTGATTTTGGCGGTTTGTATATAGAATTTACTGCAAAAAACAGTGTAAAATCGAAGAGTGGTGTAAGTGCTTCTGATTGTGACAATAAGGGGCAAAAAAGTTCACTGAAAAGTTCACTGAAAAGTTCACTGAAAAGTTCACTGAAAAGTTCGGTGAAAATCATTGAGTGTATTAGCAAGAATCAAAACATTACAATTGCAGAAATAGCTGTAATTCTTAATATGAGCGAACGTGCAATAAAAAAACATATCGCTGTATTAAAAAAGGAACATAAACTAGAACGAATTGGTCCAGATAAAGGCGGATACTGGAAAATTATTAATGAATAAAATAATAATTCAACTTACCCCCAAAAATAAAAGTAAAAAAATGAAATTTCAAAACTTTAAATGCACAAACACGAACGTAAATTCAACCAGCAAATGCAACAAAATTAAAAAACGCTATTTTCGGTGTA
>OBJA01000180.1_pt1 | contig 61966 bp, 49 predicted proteins | sample 1519751 | NCBI WGS metagenome assembly OBJA01 (sample SAMEA3881238, study PRJEB22517) | soil metagenome | biome: lake sediment; feature: soda lake sediment; material: sediment, water from around vicinity | place: India | collected 2013-12-23 | depth 3 m | reverse complement strand
ATATATGGCCCGTCGTTTGAGCTTGAGGAGTCGAACTGTATACTCAGCGCAGTTATCCAGTCACAATGAATTCTATTCATAAAATCGACATAACCATTATGCTTTCCGGAAACCGTCTGCTTTGACATGGTGTATGTCTTCTTTGTAAAATCAAGCAGTTCCTTACCGGTGGTGATATAAAAGGATTTCGTTCCCGAAAAGGTTGTATGATCAGAATATTCTTCCTCCACATACAGGTATACGGTACATTTGAGTGTAGTTGCATTTGATTTCTCGAGGGTTATTGTTGTGATAACATTTGTATTCCTGCCCGATTGGGAATTCACCTCTGAGTCACCTTTCACATTCTGGGTGAAACCCCGTAGTTCGAAAGGATGGGTAATGGTTTGCTGTATTGTGGGCTCAGCAACTGCAATGCCTTTTTCCTGTATATAGCTGTCGCGGGCCTGTTCAAAAGCCAGTTTCTTTTGAGGATCTGCTATAAATTCGGAGATTGGCACTACACAATTGTTATAATAGTCGATAAATACCTGGTTGTCGTCGTTTATGCTTTTCTGCCAGTCCTGAAAATCAGACTGTCCTGACACACCAGAAGGATCGCCGCCACGGGTAACGATCTTCCAGTTTGTTGATTCGGTTTGAAAATCGCTTTTGTAATTTGAATCCACATCAACAGAACCGCTGGCATTCACCAAAACTGAATTGTACTTGGCACTGGCATAGGCACCGATATTCTTCCCGTCGCTGGTGGCTGATTTTTTTGCCGACATATTGAAATCGGCCCTGCCACCCCACATGCCTCCTAAAATTACATCGGTCCCGTATTTTTCAATTACCTGTTCGGCACTCGAGCTGGCAATGGCGTTAATAAAATCCTGTTTGATATATTTATGCAAAAGGGTGTTGTCGAAGCGTACCTCTTTATCGATACAAAAAGCCGAAAGAATCTGTCTGGATGACAGCGTGGCAAAGGCATAGTCAGAACTTTCAATCCTTTCGGAATCAAAATGCGCCTTTATCTCACCGCTGAAACAACCATATTTTGATTTAATGTTGGCATTGACTTTCATGCTCGACTGGTAGATGCTTGTATTGGAACCGGAAGCTGCCATAATTGAACCCGATACCTGGTTCAAATCCTGGTGTATTATGTTGTCATTGAGCATCTGTTGGTAATCAAGAACAGCCGCTTTTAAATCATTGGAATTGGCATAACTGGTGGTGATGTCATAACCCGACCCGATAACATCGGATATCTTGGTTGAAACGGGAGTGATCGTTAAAATATCAAAGGTAGAAAATGATTTTTCTTCTCCGTAAGAAGAACCTGTGCTGTTTGTGGCAAATGCCCTATAGTAATAGAATGTATTTTCTTCGAGATTATCAATCTCAACGGAATACTCTCCTTTTTCAAAATCTTTCCCGTCAGCTGTTGCTTTTATTCCTGTGCTGCTATCAAACCCTTCCTGAAGGGAATAAACAAAGCCGTATTCAGTTATTTTATCCCAGCCATTGCTGGTTATGCTGCCAGTTAAAACCGACGAAGCCGGTGAAGGTTCTTCATGACCGAGGGTAACTACAGCGGGGGCCTTCACATTTGAGGAGCTGAGACCGGGAATCACCACATACTGGTCGTACCCCATAAACAGGGTATCACCCGTTGCTGAAATACGGAGTGTGACATATTCCTTGTTCACAGCATCGAGCGGATCAGTAGGTTTTACCACATCTTTAATCTGATTTCCGGCCGAATTCATATACATCAAAACATCAGCCAGTGTTTGTTTTTCAGTAATGACATTTTCTGCCGTAGCGGAATAAAGGGCGTAGGGAACACTGAGCAACTGGGTTGTGCCAGCAATTATATAATTCTCTCCTCCAGCAGGGTCTATTTCCGATTTTATAAAATAGGGGCCATGCTGCCAGCTGATTGCTGAAAAACTGCTTCCTGTTTCTCCCGCGCCAATCTGCAGGGTCACCAGGCCATTGGCGTTTGTTGCGGGAAACTGAACCTCTTCATATACGGCCGCACCCGATTCAGAACCCTGCAATATGCTGATTCTGATCCCAACAGTGCTGTTTACAACAAGTTTTCCGGCAGCATCACGGATTACAACCTGATAGCTCATTTTATCAGGGCTCTGCCCATATACGAAGGTTGACAGAAGCACGAGAACAATTGCAATAATTCCTTTATTCATATCTGATATGGTTTATTGTTTGATAATTTTAAATGTAGCCTGCATGTTTTGACCTTTACCTGCAGATGATACCTGCAGAAAATAAATGGCTGGCACCAGCCGGCTCATGTCAATTAATGTTTCATTGCCCGATATTTGCTTCTTTTCCATCAGGTTTCCGTTCATATCTGACAGTGCATAATAATAGTCAGTTGATTCGGTGAGAAGATGATGATGAAGCTTCAGCCGCAGAAAGCCGGATGTGGGATTGGGGTATACTTCACAAATGAGGTTTAACCTTTCGTACCCGGCATCTGTTGCTTCTTCAGTAATAATAAATGCTTGCTGGATACCCTGTGCGGCTATGCCTGCTGCCGATTCAATTGCTGTAAAAACTACCTGTCCGGCAGTATAAGATGCGGAACCCCCGCTTCCTGAACTATCTCCGCCTGCTGTTACAGGAACCTCCTGTGCTTGCAATGAGTTAAACCCGGATATGAACAAGAAGAAAAGAAAAATGAACCTTCCCATGACAGAAATTTTAATGGTTGACCAGACCGGACAGTAACTACTGAGCCAATCTGCGGAATAATTTTGTAAAACTGATACATTATCAAGCGTCCTGCTGGTGCCAAAATTATATATTTGAGGAGTGGAAAATTTTAACACAGGTTAAAAAATGGAAGACCTGACTGACTGGAAAGCTGAACACCGCGGTTATGAAAAAATCCTGCGGGATTTAGTTTACAATAAACTGTGCCTGGATGATAACGACTGGGAACAGCTCAAACCGGGCTTTGCCTTCAAGCGTGCAAGGGCCAGCACGCTTCTGCTGCAAAACAATGGTTATGAATTGTGTGCCCGGTTCATTGTGAAGGGCATCGTAAAAATCACACATCATACAGATACTCCCTATGTTTTTGATTTCAGGGAAGAAAATGACTATTTATGTGATGTGGGTTCCCTGATGAACAGGACCAGATCATGTTTTTCGTTTGAGACTGTCACCTCATGCGAATGGATTGAAGCAGATACCGGAAGCCTGAAAGACAGCAACAACAGGATCATGCAGCGTTTCCCGGTATTGATGCAGGAATATTTAAACAAAGGGTATGAGCGGGCATCGTTTTTACGTATCCCCAATGCGGAGAAAAGATATGCTGAATTCTGCAGGTTACGCCCACAGGTTGTCAAATATGCAAAGCAGGGTGATATTGCCTCCTATATCCATATTGCCACGCAAAGTTTGAGCAGGATAAGAAATAAAATGTCAGGAGTAGGCAAGGATAAAGGCTGAAGGGTGAAGAAGTTTGAAAGGTTCGAGGGTTTGAAAGGTTCGAAGGTTCGAAGGTTCAGATGGTTTATAAAGTTCATAGGGTTTATTTTGATGGACGGGATTAGTTGGAGAAGTTTCAATGCCTGTCGGCGGGGAGGCAGGTTTGAAAATTTGATGTTTGCCCGCCAGAAAGGTTTGAAAGGTTCGAGGGTTCGAAGGTTCATCGGGTTTATTTTGTTTGGTGGGAAGCAGAATACCATTCGCTTCAGGGCTGATAACTTTAAAATGCAGCACTAAACCTTTTTCCTGAATTTACGCTTATACCACATCCATATCCCTGTGACAGTCATTAGCAATAATGATAATGAAACCAGGTCGATCCAGACCCACTTGCTGTTGGCCCCAAAGAAGGCTTCGCCGGTGTGGATGTCCAGGATAAGTTTTTCCCAGCTTAGTTTTTCGATATACCCGGCTTTTTCCAGGCCGGCAGAGAAACCGGATACTGCTTTTTGGGGCAACCGGGCAGGGGAAGATGCCGGCTTCTCAGATTAAGCCTACGATTCGTCAGGTTCAGCTTAACTCATCTCAACACTGACAATTTTGCCGTATATGAAACCTGTGAAACCCCTGTCAGATGAACTGCCATTTCAGCAGGTGACAGGGGTAGTCAGATGTATTCAATGGTTCCGGGGGATATAATTTGTATAGAATTTGGAAGCCATGAACGGGTGTTGCAAGTTAACATCCCGTGTTCTTTGACATATTGGAATTAATATATAGAGGCTTACGGCAGGCAGTGGGGCTGAGATATCTGACCGGGTGACTCCGGTGTTCGTGGGCAGAGCCATTTGAGCTTTTACCATCCTAATTGAGGTTGGTCTGGTGCGGACATAGTCACCCGGTCAGGTTCAAGGCACGGCTGCTGTGGTGTACTGACCGGGTGACTTTTTCTTTCAAGGGTAAGGCTAACCGAAGGCTCCTGTTGCTGATAAAAGTTGAAAAGTTCCGGATGGAGTCACCCGTTCAATAATAACCAACGACCTAAAACTTCAGGTTAATTTGAAATAAATTTTAAGATAGATTTTGAAAATATTTCTTGATTTTTTTCCTGTACCTGTAACATAATTCATCAAAATGGAGTCTGCAATTACATAAAAACACTGTAATAATTGCAGATGATAAAATTAAAGGTATTTATTGTAATAATGCTGGGAATTGCCTGTACAGCAAGGGCGCAGGATAATCAACTGCTGCATGGCGACAGCTTAAATCGATATATCCTGAATGCCATGGACAAATGGAAAATCCCTGGTGCAGCGGTTTACATAGTTAAAGATGGTGAAATCGTGCTGCAGAAAGCTTACGGGTATAGCAGCCTGAATACCCGGAGCAAGGTAAATGAGCAGACCGTGTTTCCCATTGCATCGGTTACTAAGACTTTCACCGGCACTTTATTTGCCACCCTCGAGGCAGAAGGAAAAATTGGTTTAAATGACCCGGTTAAAAAATGGCTGCCTCAGTTTACAATGAGGGACAAGCTTTATGAACATCAGATCACAATTGCCGATATCCTTACACACCGTTCTGGCTGGAAAACTTTCCAGGGGGATCTTCTTAATACGGAATCCTCATTGGATTTCAGGACAATGATAGATAAATTTGGCTGGCAGCAGCCTCCCTACCCTCTCAGAACAAAATTCGGCTATTCCAATTTTGGATTTATCATTGCTGGTGAATGTGTAGAAAGTATTACACGTCAAAGCTGGAACACCAACATCAGGGAACGTTTTTTATCGCCACTGGGCATGACCCGCACCCTGGTCACTGAAGAAGAAATAAAAAATGAATCAAATATGGCAGCAGGACATACTGTGCTGAATGATTCACTGATGGTTCTTCCTCCTGATAAAATTGAACCGTACAGTCACGGAGGGATATATGCCAGCATCGGGGACCTGGGAACCTGGGTGGAAGTATTACTGGGCAAAGGCATGTACAATGGCCGTCAGGTTATTCCTGAAAAAGCTATAGAAACCATGTGGCACAGTTATACCATCGTAGGAAAACAAAGAGCTGCCGACCGGGAAAGGTACTTTAAAACATACGGACTGGGTTGGGAAATCATGCAATACCACAACAGGGAAGTCATCAGTCACGGCGGAGCATACTCAGGAGCGCTATCGTCGCTTACACTTATACCTGACATTGGACTGGGAATCGTTATTCTGACCAACCAGGACAACCACCTTTTACAGGAAACGTTAAAATGGCAGGTAATCGATGCATTTATACAAAAGGAAGCACCCGACTATTCCTTGGCTACAATTGAACGGCATCTGAAAAGAAAAGAAGAAAATTACATGCAGGTTCAGGTTCCTGCGGAAACTGAAGAATTTGAAATCCCCCTGGATTCTGTTGTGGGGATATATGAATGTGCAGCCTATGGCAAGGCATTCATTACAAAAAAAAACAACAGCTACATTTTAACACTGGAACATCATCCGCAGCTGGAAGGACAATTTTCATCTTACAAAAAGAACCAGCTGATCTGTACCTATAATCACCCCATGTTTGGCACAGTCATGTTTTCATTCAACTTTAAGAACAACAGCGTCTGTTCATTCATTTTGTATGTGGATGGATTCATAGAGACGGATGGATATGAGTTTCATGCAGCGGGAACAGAGGCAGAAGCAGATGGATAAGCTGACCGGGTGACTATTTCTTTCAAAGGTCAGGCTATTCGAAGACTTCTGACGTGGATAAAGGTTAAGAATGATCTGGTCCGGAAGTTTTTCGTAATTTGGTATTGTGAAATTGGGGAGAATTTGTCTGAGTCCGGCTATCCGGTCAGCTTTACAGAATTCAGGATGAGCAACAGGCAGAAATTATCATTTGTATTTAAATATCAGGTCCAGCACGTGTTATTGCTGATACCTGTTTACTTTAGCTCAGTTTATCTTGCCGATTTGGATATTGCTGCCGGAAATGTTGCAGGGATCCAAACTTCATCCTTATTCTATCTTACAATTGGTAATGCTGTTGCTCACCAGGTTCTTGTATGGTTTGTCTTCCGGTTCCAGCTGGTATATAACCTTTTCACAAGGATGTTTGGCAGGCATGATTTGAATACCTGGCTGTTTATTTTCTTTCCTTTCCTCATCCTGCGTCCGGTTTTGACGCTGCTGACAGGGATTTCTGATTTTCAAAGCCTGTACAGGATTAATGCCTTCAGCACAATAGCCGGCGGATTGTTGCTGATTCCGGTGGGCTATACCTTATATTCGGTTCACCGGTATTTTGGATTTAAAAGGGCTGCAGGTGGAGATCATTTCCGCGATAGTTATAAGAACATGCCGCTTGTAAGGGAAGGCATGTTCAGATACAGTTCTGATGCCATGTATCTTTTTGCATTCCTGCTGTTCTGGGCAATCGGAATTTTAACCGGCTCACGGGTTGTTCTGGCCCTGGCCCTTTTTCAGCATGCCTATATCTGGGTCCATATGTTTTGCACCGAGCAGCCGGATATGCAGAAAATTTACGGGAGCCATTAAATGTAAAAGGTATCTTAGGGTAAAAAAGTGTACAGACTCGCCAGTTGTGGTTACTCCCGCAGCAAATTGCAGAACTGCAAATCAGTACCAATGCACTCCGAAATATAGTCACCCCGACAATAAAGAACCGGCTCGTGATCAGCATATTATTGAACGGGTGACGGTCCTGTTTGTGGCTGCCCTGCTGAACTGGCAATGAAGCGCCTTTAGCATCATTCCCTGTAGTCACCCGGTCAATATCAGGCTCATCTTTTTATTGAACGGGTGACGGTCCTTTTTGCGGCTGCCCTGGTATACTGGCGTTGAAGTGCCATTAGCATCATTCCCTGTAGTCACCCGGTCAATGCCTACATGATTACAAGCCTGTTGATGTAGGTCTGGTTACCGGTTGTCAGCCGGATAAAATAAATGCCGGCGGGCTGAGCAGATAAGTCAAAAGTGAAAATCCCTGAATAGAAAAACTGCCGTTCAAGGACCTTTACTCCATATGCGGTGGTAACAGAAAGCTGGCATTCCCTGCCGCTTTCAAAGTTTTGAAGTCTGAGGTTAACAATTCCTCCGGAAGGGTTTGGATAGATAATAAACATGCCGGGTTCAACGGAAACTGTCCCAATGACAATCGGTTTGATTGTAATCTCAACAGCAGAAGTATCGGCATCCCCGTTCCGGTTTGTTACAACAAGGTGAAAAATCATCGTTGTGTCACTGCTGAACTCAGGTGCTGTAAAAGTACATATTGCTTCATTGGGGCTATTAAGGGTTATCCCGTCAACAGGCTGCCATTCATAAAACAAATCATCACCATCGGGAGCCAGAGACCCTGAACCATCAAGGGTTACGAGTTCACCAGAATATACAACCTGTCCGGGACCTGCATCGGCAACAGGAGGCGCGGGAATATTTCTTACAGTTACCACTGTTTCATCGGGTGGTGAATCTTCAATGCCGTCATTTACAACAAGGGTAAAAACAAATACCGTAACCTGGTTTACTTCGGGGGCAGTGAAACGGGGCTGCACCTCACCGGAACCTGTCAGCTCAATCCCATTGGGGGCTGTCCAGTGATAAGTCAGCGCCCCGCCGCTGAGACTGACCGAGCCACTGCCATCGAGGGTGACCTGCGCCCCTTCGTCAACCATCTGATCGGGACCTGCATCGGCAACTGGTGCTTCCGACAGGCTTCTGACAGTCACGGTTACGGTATCGGGTGGTGAATCTTCAATGCCGTCATTTACAACAAGGGTAAAAACAAATACCGTAACCTGGTTTACTTCGGGGGCAGTGAAACGGGGCTGCACCTCACCGGAACCTGTCAGCTCAATCCCATTGGGGGCTGTCCAGTGATAAGTCAGCGCCCCGCCGCTGAGACTGACCGAGCCACTGCCATCGAGGGTGACCTGCGCCCCTTCGTCAACCATCTGATCGGGACCTGCATCGGCAACTGGTGCTTCCGACAGGCTTCTGACAGTCACGGTTACGGTATCGGGTGGTGAATCTTCAGTAAGGTCATTTACAACCAGTATAAAAATGTATTTCGTATCCTCATCCACCGCGGGGGCCGTAAACCGGGGCTGCACCTCATCGGCCCCAATCAGTTCAATGCCTTCGGGGGCTGTCCAGCGGTAAGTCAGCGCCCATTCCTGGGGATCGTAAGAGCCGCTGCCATCAAGGATAACGATTTCCCCGCTGTTTACCACCTGGTCGGTGCCCGCATTGGCAACAGGTGCATTCCGGCCGTTGCGAATGGTCACGGCAACTTCATCGGGGGCTGAATCCCGCGTACCATCATTGACAACAAGGGTGAAAATATATTCGATATCATAATCCACCTCCGGTGCGGTAAAGTGAGGGCGTGCGTTTTCAGTTCCGGTTAGCTTAATCCCTTCGGGGGCCGTCCACCGATAGGTTAAGGAAGAAGTACCCGGATTATAGGATGCCGTTCCATCAAGCACAACCTGCGTACCTTCATCCGCACCAAAATCATTACCTGCATGGGCAATCAGGTTCTCAAGCCCCACCAGCGTTACCGGGTGCGATTCAATATACAGTGCGCTGGCTGATGAATTTGTAACCTCACAATAATAAACACCGTTGTTCCCCGGAACAACATTTTCCACAACAAATTCAGGTGAAGAAGAAGTGCCCGAGACGGCAATTCCGTCCTTATACCACTTATACCTGTTTAATCTTCCCCCGCAATATACCTTCAGGACAAAAGGTTTACCGGGAGGAGCATACGTTGTTTCTTCCTTTCCGATTTTTGCCTGGTTGTGATAAAAATAATCCGGATGTTTAGCATTAAAGGTGATTGCATTAAGAATCTCAATGTCTTCAAAAGTAAGCCGGTTTCCATTCACCATCAACCCATAAATCACTGGTGAGTGCAGTTGGGGAAAGGCATAAAATTCGTTGTTGGCAACATCAACCATTCCCAGCCTGAGATGATGAGCAATGCTGTGAGGAAAGGCACCATGGAACCTGTTATCGGCCAGCCCCAGATATGACAAAACAGGAAGGTCTGCAATTTCACCGGGTATTTCCCCTGAGAAGCTGTTGTGTGAAAGGTTTAAATAAGTCAGGTTTTTCATTGTACCAATCACCGGTGGCATTTCGCCTGTGAAATCATTTTGTCCAAGATTCAGTTTCCTGAGATTTGTTAATGCAGAAATACGGTCCAGAACAGCACCCGAGAAACTGTTCCCTGACAGATCAAGATCTTCAAGGTGATTCATCCCATAAATCTCCTCAGGTACCGGCCCGTTCAACAGATTGTTTGCAAGGTTAAGGGTTACAAGGTTGGTCAACCGGCTTATTCCTTCTGACACCCGGGATATTTTATTGCCCGGCAGGACTAATCCGACAAGCGCTTCCATATCCCAAAGGGAGGGGTGTAATCCATCTTCCAGTGAATTGAATGACAACGTCAGTTTTCTTAAACTTTTCAGATTTCCCATTTCACCAGGGATGGGACCTGACAAATTATTATTCGAGAAATCCAGTTCTTCAAGGTTATGAAGCTGGCCCATTTCACCAGGAATGGGTCCTGACAGGTTGTTGTGGGTCAGATACAGTTCCTTCAGGTTTTCGAGGTTGCCGGTTTCAGCAGGAATTTTTCCTTCGAGGTCGTTGTAACTTAAATCGAGCTTCCGGAGGGCGGTTAAATCTCCTATTTGAGGCGGCAGGTGATTCTTCAGGCCAAAATCTTCATACCAGTATCCCTTCAGCTGCAATCCGGTCACCCGTCCGTTCTCAACTGTCACTCCGTACCAGGTATTCAAAGGCCCTTCCAGCCAGTTGCTGTTGTTCATCCAGTTGGGGCCATCGCACCGGTCATAAAGGACAACAAGTGCAAGGGAGTCCTTTACTGAAGGAAACCCGGGATTTGAAAAGAACAGGGTTACCGGATTTGATTCGCCTTCGCTGTATAGGGCAACAAGATGAAACCGGTAATACGGATCGTCACCGGGAAAAGAAGTTCTAAAACTGGTGCCGGTTATCAGCGCCTGATTTAAAGGGGTGTTGTCGTCAGCCTGGTAAATGTTATACCCCTGCAGGGCATAGGGAGTACTGGGAGGTGCTTCCCAAGAGAACACGATTTCGCCATTGTCTTCAGTTGCCACAAAATTTTGAGGTTTGGGAAACAAATCGGCATCATTCACCGTGAACTGAATAAATTCCCATGGGGAGGAAACATCAGAAATATTAATCCACCCTGGTTCGCCATTGCTTAAGAAACACCGCGGATTGGTTTCATTGTTAAACCGGTCACGGTAATGGTTTGATGAAAAAGCTGCACTGTTAATAAGCCCGCTGTAGGTTTCATCGCCATCGGGCCTGTATACATATACTTCATCGGGAGGGCCCTGGCTGTTTCCCCGTATGTTTGGATTGATGCGGTAAATAATCAATCCTTCATCGTATGACCAGTTCATTGTACTCTCCAGTAAACCCTCTTTTTTGCGGTATTCCACAATGAAATATTCATCAGTATTTTTGGGCGAACGTATTTTATAGCTGGCAAAGGGATTTTGTGATACGGGTTCCAGGGTATATGTACCCGGGGCAGTTATCTCAGGAATGGCATCGAACCATTTGCCATATTTCCATTTCATGTAGGTTGTCATGTGCTGTGTTCCCGTAACCGCCATCATATCCCACGCTCCCACAGGGTCGATCTGGGTATGGGTATATCGGTATAAATCGGGGGCTCCCAGCGAATGAAAGAATTCATGACACAACACATCTGCAGAGAACCATGCGGTTAACTGCTTGTTGTAACGCCCCGCCCTTTTTCCACCAATGATGATACTGTTGTCATTGAATGTACTGGCCATAGGCCATAAAACATTGCCCCAACCATCGGTGTCACCCTGAATTATAAAAATGACGTTATCGATGTACCCATCACCGTTGGAATCAAAATCAATTCCGGATGCTTCAATCTGTTCAGCAACCGATTCGAGGGCGTTCTTCAGCAGGAGGCGTTCCCGCCGGCTCCCCTCACCGCCCTGATACCCCTGGGGATTTGTAATTTCGTTATAAAGCATATAATATGCCCGGGGATATGAATCCTTGTATTCCAGAACGGTACCGTTTTGGGGAATAGGGAAAAAAAAGGAAGATACATTTAACTGATTGTTGCTTACTTCATTGAAATATGACTTCAACGATATATCATTCGGAGAATTGAAATTTTCTTCATAAATGGTTAAAGCTAAAGGTGTAGGTTCCTGGTCGGAAAACCGGATGGAGATGACGATGTTGTTAAAATTCCCTTTGGTGTTGTTTGCAACTGCTGCAGCTGATTTCAAGGCACTCTGCCGCTTCACTTCCATATCGGAGGGGGGAATATCGTACCCGGGCCGCAGTGCCAGTCCCCGGGGATTATGCTGTCCGGCAATCAAGGGAGTCGGGACAAGCTGATCATTTATTAAATCAGCATAAACATAATAGCCTGAGACCGGATCCTGTATGATAGTATAATTGTCAATATCGTGTACCCGCCGGTGAAACTCATCGCCGGAAACATAACAATCGATAACTGTACCATCGGGCTGCTTCAGGGTGACCGGTACATTTTTGATATAGGCTGAAAAGGCACCGTTTGCTGACAGGAAGAACAGGAGAAAAAGTATAATTTGTTTCATAACGGCTCTGTTTTTACTTTAGTTTATCCTGTAAATTCACAGTAACAGGTACAAATTAAATCCTGGTGTGAAGTATTTTTTTCAGGCCTCGTGAAACAAAAACAGGTGTGACTTCATGCATCCGGGATTATCATTGTGTTATTAAAATTAAGAATTAATTTGTTTTGTGTCAATAAAAAAGGAAGATAAAATTAAAGGATTAAGAGCACAACTTCCCCGCTAAAGGACGGGGACACACCGGGCGAATCGGAAGAACGTTGACTAGTCTTAAATGCCTTCAGCACCATGCTGGAAAATGTACTTGCCATTAAGGGGTCGGGAAAGGATTTATATATTTGGGATAAGCTTCATCAGTTAGGGGTACCGGCAAGGTTTATCTGGGGAACTGAAGATGCCCTGGAAAGTCCCTATCAGGGTTGCCAACGTTAACGGCGTCAGCTTCATGGTTCTGTAACTTAATCTGAAAGGGTCAACCCGATAACACCGCCAAAGGCAGATTAGCATGCACAGTATTTGATGGTTTTGAGAACATCAACATTCTGCAGGTTCAGCCCCTGGTCAATTAAGGTTTGGAATCTGCGATGTAATCGACAGGCTTCCACACGTTATCAGCTTTATTTACATCTATTTTACAGTCACCCAACGATACCTTTGCTATTTTGCCATCTGGTTTATAGTTGAATGAAATTACACCGGGATTGCCTTTCCAGACATAAGCTGATTTATAATCTTCAATGATTTCGCCGTTTTCATATTCAATCTTCAAAGCAACAGGAAGTGGCAACCCTCCCGGATTGGAGACTTGAATCTGAACATTTTTTTTGTTGCTGATTACTTTCTCGATTTTCAAATCGGGATAAGAAAATTCAAAGTACCAGGGTTTCCAGTACCAGCTTAAATCTTCTTTCAGCAGATCTTCCATAGTATAAAAAAAATCATATGGAGATGGATGCTTATGAACCCAACGCTCCATGAAGAGTTTGAGCGGATTTGAAATTCCTTTTTCTTCAAAAATTTCAAATAAAACTTCGGCAGCTACCCTGGGTTTTTCATAGTAGTTAAAAGTTAAATTGAAAAGGTTTACACAGCCAGAAGATATACCCAATGGTAAATCGTGCTCTGTATTCCAACCTTGTCTGAAATATTGCACCATAGATGATTCAGGCAAATTAAAATATTTTGAATGCAAGTTAGTTAACAGGGTAACCCAGCCTTCATCCATCCATGCATATTTTTCTTCATTTGTACAAATAAAAAAAGGAAAGTAGGAATGTGCAATTTCATGTGCTGTTATTTCAATCATCACCAGTGAGTCGGGTATAACACCATTCGCCGCCATCATTGGAAACTCCATCCCTCCAAAAGTTCCCTGGATGTAGAAGGTTGTATGTTTTTGAAAAGGAAAAGCTACTGCCGGCATTTCATGGGAAAAGAAATGGATAGCATTCTGTGCTGTTTTTATCAGAGAGGGGTATAATGGAATTTTTGGTTGATATACCATACTGACCCAGGTACGGCTTTGGGAGGTACTGTCAGTAATTACACTGGTAGCATCCCAAACCGAGTTGTTGCTCACTGCAAAAGCAAAATCAGTAACTTCAGCAGCCTTAAAATGCCACAGGTGTGATTCTTTCCCTAAAAGTAAATGACCTTTTATTAAATCTTCTTCAGAGATTAACCGGATGATTTCATCGGTTTGTTTTGATTCTTCGACTTTTAAATGAAAATCCTGTGTGTATATACTTTCGGGATTTTGCAGATCACCGGTTGCCCAAACCAGGTAATCTCCCGGAACCTCCAGTTTAACATCAAAAGAGGAGATATCGTTATAGGTTTCCTGGATACCAGTATGGATCTCATTATCCCACCCGGTCACATCATCGTAAACAGCAATCTGAGGAAACCAGTACCCGATGAAGAAAGCAGAATCATTAGATTTACCGGTTCGCAGCTCAAACTTTTGGGGGAGTGACAGGCTCCATTCCAATTCAACTTTTCTGTTTGAACCTGGTGATATAAATTGAGCACTGTCAAGAGTAACATACATGAGTGTAGCAAAAGATTGTATTCTTGGGGAGTTAACCGGCTGCAACGTATCAGTTCCGATAATAATATGATTAACCGTTACTCCGTCCGTCAGGTTTTGTTCTGAAACAGGAAAATCGCGCGTTGTCCCCTTTTTATAAATATTCTGTTTTAACTGAAACATGATGCTTTTAAGGGTATCGGGGCTGTTATTTTGATAATCTATTGTTTCCCGGCCAAAAATTTTCACACTTTCGGGAACAAAACGGGCATGAATATTATAGCTGGCTGAATTTTGCCAGTACTTCGGGCCTGGATAACCATCCCTGGAGCGGGTGTGTTTTTCATAGGCATTCCGGATTCCAGCGGTCGTGTATAATTTCCCTTTTCCTTGCGATAAGGCCTCCATTCCAGGAAAACAGAAGAGAAGAATTATACCGGAGATTACAAATGTTAGATATTTCATGATTGTTGATTTTTTTCATATCAAGTTAGGGATAAAATCATTATCAAAGTTGAACTTATGTTAATCTTTAACAACCATTTAAAAGAATAATTCCTGCAGAAATTTTGATCGGTACAGGTCATTTTAACCTAATCCCATACAGCCAGAACCGAATCCCCGGCAAATAATCATGACCCGATTTCCATGCCATCAGATTCAAAAAACAAGAGAGATAACCATGGGGATACTCTGATATGGAAAACCTTTTAAATCCGGAGGTCTATCAGGTGGTTTCAAATCAGGTAAATTTTAGTATTTCTGCAGGATCTGTAAAGGTAAAAGGAAGACCCGAAAAGATCCCTCGGCACGAAATTAATTCATTTTAAACAGGTGGTTTATATGTCTGATTTTTTGTAAATTGTATATGAGAAAAATCAAAAGTTATGAAAAAGCACACATTCCTTTTACTGATAATTACAATAGTTTTATCGTATTTCTGCGTTAATTCCTGCAGGGAAGAAATGATCATTGACAATCCGGAGCAGGTATCTGTTAAAAAAGGCTCTACTGTTTCATTGACAGACATGGAACTTCTGGGCAAGAGCATTTATTTCGACAAGATATCTTCCCCTGGGAATATGTCATGTGCTGAATGCCATGCACCGTCTGTTGGTTTTACTGGTCCCATAGGGGGCATAAATTTAAAAGGTTCTGTATATCGCGGCGCCGTGCCGCAGCGCTTTGGCAACCGTAAACCTCCTAGCGCAGCTTATGCTACGCAAAGTCCGGTACTGCATTTCAATGAAGAAGAAGGTTTGTTTATCGGAGGAAATTTCTGGGATGGCCGGGCCACCGGAGAAATGTTGGGCAACCCAGCTGCCGACCAGGCTATGGGGCCATTTCTCAATCCTGTAGAACAAAACATGCCTTCGGCTAAAACAGTTCTTGCAGTTATTGCTTCTTCCAATTATGCTGAATTATGGGAGAAGGCATGGGGCAGTCCGCTTACCTATGAAACTGCAGAAGATATTGAAATGAATTATGGCAGGGCTGCACTTGCGGTAGCAGCATATGAAGCGTCGGCTGAGGTAAATTCATTTTCATCGAAATATGATTATTACCTTTTAGGTATGGCTGAACTGACTGAGCAGGAAGCATGGGGACTTGATCTTTTTGAAGGCAAAGGCATGTGCTCAGCCTGCCATCCGAGTGAATGGGAAAAAGGTGACCCTCTGCCATTATTCACAGATTACTCCTATGATAATCTTGGAACGCCTAAAAATCCATACAACCCATTTTACCAGATGGATAAAGTTTACCTTGATAACGGTGATCCAATTAATCCGGAAGGCAGCGCATGGATAGATAAGGGACTGGGTGGTTTCCTTGCATCACATTCCAATGCGGAATGGGTAGCTATGGCTGGTGAAAATATGGGCAAGCATAAAGTGCCAACCCTCCGGAATGTAGGAAAAGCAAATGGAAATGGATTCCCAAAAGCCTATATGCATAATGGTGTTTTTAAAAGTCTGAAGGAAGTTGTACATTTTTACAATACCCGTGATGTGAAAGAATGGCCAGAACCTGAGGTTGCTGTAAATATAAATACTGATGAACTGGGCAACCTGGGACTGACTAATGAAGAAGAAGACGCGCTTGTTGCATTTATGATGACCCTTTCAGATGGTTATAAGGTAAAGAAATAGGAATACCTGACAGACCCATATAAAAATTACAACTCGTCAGGCACAGTCAGATCATCATAGGTATATGCATGATTTCAGATTAGTGCAGATTAATAAGATTTGCCGTTTTGATGGAAGCACTTTGTTAATGATCGTGGTGTGCCGGGAGGCAAGGCATTGCCAATACATTTACACCATGAATTGTTATATTCAAAATAAACACTCCATATGGCAAGGATTTTTATAACGGGGTCGGCTGACGGACTTGGTAATCTGGCAGCAAGGCATTTGGCGGAAGAAGGCCACAGGGTTGTGCTGCATGCAAGAAATGAATCACGTGCTCAAGAAGCTTTCTCAGGGGTCCCCGGTGCAGAAAGTGTAGTGGCTGCTGACCTGGAGGATATGGAGCAGACAAAACGGCTGGCAGAAAAGTTAAACAGTAAGGGAACCTTTGATGCCATTATTCATAATGCCGGAGTATACAGGGTACCGGGCGAAATCATCTTCAGGGTAAATACCCTGGCACCGTACCTTCTTACATGTCTTGTTAACAGACCAGGGAGATTAATCTACCTCAGCTCAGGATTGCACATGCAGGGAAAAGTATCAAAGGAAGATTTTGAAAGGGGTAGCATCAGCTATTCTGATTCCAAATTTCATGTATTGCTGCTTGCAAAAATTATTGCTCAAAAATGGCCCGAGGTTTTTGCCAATGCTGTTGATCCCGGATGGGTACCAACAAAAATGGGTGGACCGGGTGCTCCCGGCAATCTTCAGAACGGATATGAAACCCAGTCATGGCTGGCAGTAAGCAACCAGAGGGAAGTATTGGTCAGCGGCCGATATTTCTATCACAAAAGGGAAAAACAGTCTCATCGCGGTGCTGATGACCCTGCTGTTCAGGAGAAGTTCCTGGAACTTTGTGAAGCTGCCACCGGAGTAAAATTGATTTAAAATTCTGTACCCATGATGCTTCTTTTCAGGAACAAAAGAATCAGGCAGATATCATTTTTAACAGCAGCAATGTTTAAGGGGTAAAAAGCTTTTGCTATATTGAACGGCTTAAGTAAAATCTCTTTACAATGAAACTAAAGTATTACCTGGTTGCCATAGTTTATACACTAACAGGGCTAACCCTCCTGCCGGGGGTAAAGGCACAGTCAGATCAAGTCATTACCATAAAAATCATTCCGGAAGAATCCTATCAGACCATCACAGGTTTTGGTGCATCATTGGCATATTACGAGAACTGGCTGTTAGCCCACCCGAACCGGGCAGAAATTTATAATGTCATTTTCAGAGAACTGAGTCTTGATATCCTCAGGGTAAGAAATGCGTATGGTTATGATGCAGAAATGGTGGGCCGTGTTAAGCAGTTTGCTGTCGCTGCACAGCAATCACTGGGACATCCTATTGACATTCTTGTAACCTCATGGGGGCCGCCGGCAGCATTGAAAAGCAACAACAACACTAAAAACGGAGGTACATTAAAATATTCGGTTATGAATGGCAAAGTTGAATTCGACTATGCCGGTTTTGCACAGTGGTGGAATAAATCACTGGATAATTACAATGCCAACGGGATAACTCCTAAATACATCAGCATCCAGAATGAACCCGACTTTACTGCATCATGGGAAAGCTGCCTGTTGCGTCCTTCAGAAGTAGTGAATGCGACCGACACCATTGCAGGTTATAACAAGGCACTGAATGCTGTATATGATTCAGTGATACTGCGAAACAACCCTCCTCTGTTTTTGGGCCCTGAAACTGTAGGTATCGGATACAACGCAGTTGAAAATTATATCAATGCCCTCGATTTGAAGAAACTTTACGGCATAGCCCATCATCTATATCATGGTGCTGAAGGCGGAACAGCAGCAAGCGATCCTTTTACATCTGCGAATTACAGAAAGGTGGGGAATTTTCATCCGTCAGTACCGCATTTCCAGACTGAATATTCGCGGGGAGATTGGTTTCAGCTGGCAGGAATGATTTATCAGTCACTGGTGCAGGAAAATGTGACGGCCTGGTTGTACTGGGATTTGATATGGGACGGAGCAGGGCTTGTAAACCTGCACTTCCCATGGGACCGGAACCGCTGGACCAATGCAAAAGGATTCAACCGCACCAAAGATTTTTATGTATTCAAACATTTTTCCCGCTTTATCCATCCCGGATGGAAAAGAACAGGTACTTCCCCTGACCACCAGCTTCTTAAGACAGTATCGTTTATCAGTACTACCGGTGATTCAGCAACCTTTATTGCCATTAACCGCTCGGCAACCGACACCTTCAGGATACGGCTGGATGTCCCTGGCTTTGAAATTCATGAAGCAACAACCTATACTACTACTGCAACCAGTGACTTTGATACTTTATCGTATTTTAACGATACTCTTCTGATAATCCCTCCCAAATCATTGAGCACAGTAGAGCTTGCTCTGTTGGAGATAAACACCAATGTGAAGAATCAGCCTGAGAATTCAGTCAGACAGAAACTAGAGGCAGCTATTCTGCCCAACCCTTTTTCGAGTTCTGCACACATCAGGCTGGTACTGCAAATGGAATCGGAAATTACAGTGGAGATATTTGACATGTCGGGGAACCGGTTGTTCGTACAAAAAGCAGGGACATTCCCTGCAGGAAATCACCATTTACCATTTGACCGGCAAGGATTAAAACAGGGTATTTATGTCTGCCGGATTTCGGATAATGCCGGCAATTCCGTATTAAGCAAATATGTAATTTCTCAATAGTATTTAAATTATTAATGCAGAGATGTAGCACTTTGCATCTCTGCTTCCAACTATCGTAACCACACATTGTTATAATAAAAAAGTATTCCCATGAAACGGAAAGGTTTTATTTTAACATCACTTGCTTTTTCACCTTTAGCTGTGTTCGGGAATTTCTTACATTCAGCCGGACGGACCACCAAAGGTTTCAAGGTAAATTCGGGAGAGGCAAGATTTGGGGTTCATTATAAGATGAAGGGAGTTACCCTAAATAATCTTGATATAAAAATTTCGGGCAAGGATACGGAGAATGAACTTGCAGTATTCGAACAAACTGGCCTGACTCCTAACGGTGGCCCTCCCCTTCATGTACATCCGCACCAGGATGAGTGGTTTTATATCATCGGGGGAGAATACCTTTTCCAGGTTGGTAATAAGCGCTACAGGATGCAGCCAGGAGATACAATCTTCCTTCCGCGTAATGTTCAACATGCTTTTATACAACTGACAGAGGAGGGCAAGGTGTTGGTATCATATCTGCCGGCAGGCAAAATGGAAGATTTCTTTGCTTTAACTGACAGATGGGATTCACCACCTTCACAACAGGAAATCATAAAAGCATTTGAGGAGCATGACATGAAAGTTATCGGTCCTCCCCTGGTACCGTAATATTTCGAATACAAATGAAAACAGAAAAGGATAAAATGTTGTCGGGGGAGCTGTATAATGCTCTTGATCCGAAGCTTGCAGAAGAGCGCATGCGAACCAGGATGCTGATTCTGGCACTAAATGAGACAAGGGAGGATGAAGCGGAAAAGAGAAAAAACATTCTTGGGGAGCTTATGCCCAATGCAGATGCAAGCCTATGGCTGCAACCGCCGTTTTATTGCGATTATGGCTATAATATGCATATAGCAGAAGGTGTTTTTTTCAATTTTAACTGTATTGTCCTTGATGTAATGACTGTTAAGATTGGAAGAAGAACATTGTTTGGTCCCAATGTACAAATATATACTGCTACCCATCCAGTAGATTATAAAGAGCGGGCATCAGGGCTTGAATTTGCAAAACCTGTATCCATTGGGGAAGATGTGTGGATCGGTGGAAGTGCTGTTATTTGTCCGGGAGTCAATATTGCTGACCGAACAGTGATTGGGGCAGGCAGCGTTGTGACAAAAGATATTCCCTCTGATGTGTTTGCTGCAGGTAATCCCTGCAGGGTGATACGCAAATTATAGGTTACTTTGAAGGGTACATGTATGTTTATTCACCTGATTCTATTTTTCCCCACCATCTTCCGGCATTTCTGAAAATTTTCTTAGTGACATTCTCAGCTGCCTTACCGGCTTTACGATATGCTTCACTTTGATGGAGTTTCTCAGCAGCATCATCGATATACGCTTCGGCTTTATCTAATAAGGATTTTTCCTGATTATCCATCTTATTCTCTGGGTTGCTTTTCTGATTCATCCTGCTAATAATTATTATCCTCAAAGATAATCGTAAAAAACAAACTTTTAAATTTGCAATGTGTTATTAATTTACAGATCTTAACCACTTTGACTTCCCTCTAACCCATCTTTTGAATGCGTAATAATTATCCATCTTAAACACACAAATATGAAACAGCAAAAACTTTCAGTTGTCATTACAGGCGCATCGAGTGGTATAGGAAGAGCCACCGCCCTTGAATTTGCACGTAGAGGTCATAATCTTGCACTTACTGCACGGCGCAGGGAAGCACTTGAAGATGTCGCCCGCGACTGTCAGCGGTTTGGGGCAAAAGTCTTTACGCTTCCCATGGACATCAGCAACGAAGATGAAGTATATGAATTTGCCCGCCAGGTGAGCGAAACAATCGGAGGACCCGACGTTTGGGTCAATAATGCAGCAGTAGCGATGATGGGTCCCTTTGAAGAGACTCCGATGAAAAACATCAGACGACTGATTGATGTAAACCTGATGGGTTATCTTTACGGAGCCCGCGCAGCCCTCAGGTATTTCCGCAAACAAGGCTATGGAACTCTTATTAATGTGGCCTCACAGGTAGGTATTGCAGGCCAGCCATACTCCATTGCATATACAACCAGCAAATCAGCCATCAGGGGTATGAGCCTCTGCCTGCAGCAGGAATTTGCGTTCGAAAAAAATATACATGTTTGCACAGTTCTGCCTGCCACCATCGATACTCCTCTTTTTCAGAATGCGGCTAACTTCATGGGAAGAGAAATAAGAGCGATGGACCCGGTTATTGATGCACAATCAGTTGCGCATGAAATTATAGAGCTGACGAAGTGCCCAAAATCAGAAGTGCTCATTGGAGGTATGGCTGTTCAGGGAATGCTGATGAAGTTTTTTGCTCCCAGGTTGTTTGCAAAACTATACAACAAACAGGTAAAGTCGAAACATTTTACCTCTGCAACAACAGGACCTGCTGAAGGAAACCTTTTTGAGCCCGGTGTTCTGGCTTCCATCAGTGGTGGCTGGACTGACAGCGATGAATCGAAAGGAATGACCATGCAGGTTAAGAATGCATTCTGGCTGAGTGTACTTGCAGGCGGTATTCTGGCAGCAGCAGCGGTAATAATTAAAAACAGGACCTGATGAATACCAAAAGGACTACATACATTAAAACGGACTTTGCATCGTATTATACGCGCATCTATTCATCAATACCTGAAGATTCACCGCGAGAGAAGATTGTGCTGGTGCATGGCCTGGGGATATCAGGTACCTATATGCATAAACTGGCTGTGGAACTTGCAAAGAAGTATTTAGTATACGTGCCCGATTTACCAGGTTTCGGTAAGAGCAGCAAACTTCCCCACACATTAACTATATGGGAGCTTGCTGATGCACTCATAGACTGGGCTGGACATTTCCCTGTTGATAAGGCGTTCTACCTTGGAAATTCTACAGGTTGCCAGGTAATAACAGAGATGGCTATCCATAAAATTGAGAAGATTAAGGGAATAATTTTACAAGGCCCCGCTATTGATCCGTTTCACCGGGAAGCATGGGAGCAGATTATGAGATTCGTTAAAAATTCTCCATCTGAACCACATTCGCAGGTACTTATTATGTTGAAGGATTACACGAAGTGTGGCATCAGGCGTGTGCGCGATACCCTTGATTTTGCATTGAGGTATCCTACAGAAGAGTATCTTCCGCAGGTGAATGTCCCTGCGCTTGTTGTAAGGGGTGAGCTTGACCAGCTGGTAACTCAGGGATGGGCAGAAAAGGCTGCAGAACTGCTGCCCCAGGGAAGTTTGAAAATTATACCTCAGGCAGCACATACTGTGAATTATTCCGCTCCTGAGGAATTGGCACGGGTATCTGATGAATTTATTGAAAACCTGCAGATGACACAGATACTAGATGTCCTGGCCAAATAAATCAATAAAAATAAGTATAAATGAAAGCACCAATATACCGATCGGTAGGAAATCTTTTACCACGGTTCTCAGCAGGATTCGACTCAGGCTCCGGGTTTGTTGTTGGGTTAAGCAACTTCCTGAAAGGAAAAGATTTTAAAGGAATGGGAGTTACTCCACCCTGGGAAACTTTAACCGATTTAGTTAACAATTTGCCACCTGATGTTAAAAACAGGGTTTACACCTTGAGTACAGGGGCTGAAAGTATTCAGGCAGATGATTTGGAGAAGGTACATGCAGAAGAATTCATGAAAGCAGTAGCAGCGATGTATCCGAAAGGTAAATATCCGGCCATTATTATTGGTACCCCAAGCGGTGCCATTGCACACCTGGCTGCTGCCATGAGGATTCCCTTATTGCCCCAAACCTTTCTCATACCTTTAGAGCGTCCGGCATATATTCATATTGATGAACCCAAACGCATTATGGACTGGGGGCTCCAGCCAGGAGAAGTATTTTTAAAAAACAACCCTTACTTCAAACTTCACCACATGATTGACCCCAGTCAGGACAGGCTTACACTTGAGAAGATTGCCTATTTCAGGGTGAAGATGCAAAAGATTGTACTCGATTATGAAAGGTTTATCATTGAAAACCTGCAGGAAGGAGGAACCATCATTGTATCGGACTGCAGGCGTACCTGGCCGGTAACAACAATTAGTGACAGGTTTGTTTTTCAGTTCGGTGCCATGGGCGGAACAACAGAAGAAGAATACCACCAGGGAGGAAAACGTGTTGCCGATTACCTTGAACGCTATGGGTCACATGTTCGCAAATGGGATGCACCTGAAACCGATTCACGTGCTCCTGAAGCAGAGTGGGGCTTCGACCAGACACTAATGAATGATATTCATGATATTGCATTCCGAAATAGTTTCAAGGTAAAAACACTCAAATATGATGAGCCTGAGTTTCCTTCTCCTCTGGTAGCTGATCTTTACAGATGGTGGTACAGAGAGAAAAATGTATATACAAACCGACTCGTTGGTGAGATGTTTATCATGTTCGACCCGTATTTGATATTAAGAACAGCATCAGTTCCCTTCTGGCTGAAGTTTAACTCTGAAACTTCAGCCGGGATGCTTGAAAAGTATCTGAGTGATCGGGCACCATATGATGAAGTTTTCCTCATGCTCTTCTCACATGGGGTGCACACCATAGGACTTGCATCAGCTGAGAGATGGGAACAGGTTTTGAAGCTTGCTGCAAAACACTATGATTTTCTTGGTGTAGAACCTTCGGCATACCCAAAGGATATTGGTTCAATGGTGAAATACAATACTGATTTCAAAAAGAAAATTGCTTCGCGTTATGATTTTCATCTGCCGCTCACCCTGCAGATGTTTGAAGATTTCTATAACAGGTACGACAGAGAAAGGCAGTTTACAATGGAATAGCTTTGATCAGTCTTAACAGTTTTTCTGACAACAGGAGTCAAAGTGCTTACGGTCAGGAAAAAATGATGTAATACATACCGGGGGACAGTTTCTGTACCTTCTGGTTCAACATATCTCAAATAAGTTCATTCCTGCCGGGAGTCATATTTTTACTAATTCAAACTTAACAGAGGTCTGCATGATTCGAAATGTGTGGGAGTTTTGCAGAATGATTGAGCCTTATTGCTGAAAATGCTCTTTAGGAATATGGAAATTCTATACCCGAAATCTGGTTGGTACCTGTTGATATCGGGAAAGCAGAAATTGAAAACTCAGATGAGGTCGGGTATTGTATATGCTCCTTTGGAGGAAGCATAATCAACAAAGATCTTAATTCCTGATAATTCAAAACCATTCCAGTCAGTAACTTCGGCGTGCAATTCAAGAATCGTTAACTCAGCTTAATCATGTGGAATTGGTCAACAGGTTTTGTGAAATTCCCCAACAAATAATATGTAAATAAATGTTAATATGCAGTTGTCACGCGTGGTGCAACTTGTTAACTGTCAACAATCTTAAAACAATAACCAAATAAAATTCATTTTTTTGGCAGGATTCTTCTTTATACAATGACAGAAAATTATGCATTTCCTGACCCCCTGCAGACTATTAAACAGTTTGCAGAAAACAAGACAGAAGAAGAGAGAGATGGATGATTTAATTGTAAAATTAAAAAGAGCAAGTATGAAAAAGATTGTGATTTTTGGGGCACTGGCAGCGTCTGTAGCCCTTTATTCGTGTAAAGATGACAGTGACAGGGTAGATATTGGAGATCTTCCCGGAGAACAGACAATAGAGTTATCTTATGATTTTGAATCAGATGATGAAGGCTGGAACGCAGGCCTGGCTGATCTGCCGGAAGGTGATTTTGACATTTACAGTCTGGATGCAGATCACACAACGGATCTTCCATATAATGGAAATGGAGCGCTGAGAGTATCAGCATCAAATCCCAACAATGAATTTTTCATGTATATCACTAAACACCTGACAGGTCTCGAACCCAATACGACATACAATGTATCATACAATGTCCAGTTTGCTGCAAGTGTAACAGTCGATACCACAGGGATTATAGTTGAACCCGACACAACAGGTTTTGGAAATGACACTACAGGTGTTATAGGCGATACCATTAATGTTGGATACGTAGATCTCAGCGACAGCATTATTTTCAAAGCTGGCGCGGTTGACACTGAACCTGCAACTGAGGTGGATGCATTCGACTTCCTGCGTCTTATCTTCGACAAGGGGGAAATTGGTTATGATGGAGCCGACCTTGTAGTTCTTGGACGTTTCCCCGGTGATACTGCCTCTGGTGGATATGTGCTGCGAAATGTCACAAATGATGATACTATCACAGTAACGACAAATGATGACGGAGAAGTCTGGCTGGTTATAGGTACAGAAGCAACAGGCAGCGATGTTGTTGTATACTATGAGAGAATACATGTTGAACTTGAAGAGCGATAGTTCAACAGATTAATAAAGAAGTTGATCATTGATCACACAGAGGAGGAACCGCTACAATCAATTTGGTATTACTGAAACATCAGGAATATAAACAGCAGGTTTCTCCTCTTATTTTATTTGGAAGTTATTCGGCAAACCGGGAAAATATTTATTCCCGGTTTTTTTATTTGCTTTTTGTTCAATATAACAAAAACAGGTAACTTTAACTGAACAAATAATTAACTGATAAAAAATTAATTCATGGTATATCTTCCACAGGAAAACCGCTATGAAAAAATGGTTTATAACCGCTGCGGCAAATGGGGACTGAAACTTCCTGCATTATCACTTGGTCTATGGCATAACTTCGGAGGAATAGATGTCTTTGAAAATGGTCGAGCTATGCTCCGAAGGGCTTTTGATATTGGTATCACCCATTTCGATCTTGCCAATAATTATGGACCCCCTCCCGGTTCAGCAGAAGAAAATTTTGGCAAGTTATTAAAGCAGGATTTTTTACCATTCCGTGATGAACTTATCATTTCAACAAAAGCTGGCTACCTGATGTGGCCCGGACCCTATGGAGAATGGGGAACCCGGAAATACCTGCTGTCGAGTCTTGATCAAAGCCTTAAGCGAATGGGGCTTGAGTATGTGGACATATTTTATTCACACCGTCCCGATCCTGATACACCCCTCGAGGAAACAATGATGGCCCTTGATCAGGCGGTTCGTTCAGGCAAAGCCCTTTATGCAGGAATATCAAACTATCCTGCAGATATGACACGCAAAGCTTCTGAAATATTAAAACAGCTGGGAACTCCCTGCCTGATACACCAGCCCAAATATTCAATGTTTGAAAGATGGATTGAAGATGAACTGCTTGATGTGCTGGAGGAAGAAGGTATAGGCTGTATAGCATTTTCTCCTTTGGCACAAGGACTGCTCACAGATAAATATCTGGATGGAATACCGGTGGGCTCAAGGGCTACACGTGAAATATTCCTCAAAAAGAACGATGTCGATTCAGCTCACATTAAAATAAAAAGCCTGAATGAAATTGCCAGCCGGAGGGGTCAGTCACTGGCCCAGATGGCTTTATCATGGTTGTTGAAAGACAAACGCGTTACATCGGTTCTGATTGGAGCAAGTTCTGTGCAACAGCTGAATGATAATGCCGAGATGTTGAAAGCAGGTCCGTTCAGCGATGAAGAACTTAAAGCCATCGAAGCAGTACTTAAAAGTTAGCACAACGGGCTGGTCATAACGATAATTTAACATTGAAAATCGATCTGTCTGCCATCAGCTTGCACCTGTTTTTCAACAAAAAAATGTTGAAAAATAAATCGTAATCCTTAAGGCTGTTCCAAAAAAAACACTTGTAACTCTTCAAATAATTATTATATTTGAAGAGTTAGTTGTAAAGCAAGTTTTCAAATAGTTCAGAATGAGAGTCAACGGTAAAAATTCTTCACCTGGTGATGAATCAATGGGAGTTGGAGCACAAAAAGGGAAAATAACTTTAGTGAGCTGTCCCGGAGGAGGAAATATCTGCAGCCACCATCTTGTAAATATTAACAAGAATTTCCATGAATCGGAAAAATACCGGCTGGAAAAGAATTATTCAAGGGCATTTGATCTGCTGAAAGAGGCATATCAGACAACACATGATCTTCAAAAGGAAAGCTGTTTAAGATGTGCAACAATGTTCAGAAGCACAATAGCAAGAACAGTTGAAAATATGCAGACTGAACTCCATAAAATGTCAACAGGCCTGTTCAAAAACAAAAGATACAAGGAAGTCTATGTTGAAGCAGGTAAGATTCTTCAGGAAATGAAGAATGGCGGATAAACATTGTCCATGCCGCTTTTTAGAGTATCATTTCAATTCCCAGGATTAACCCCAGAATCAGGGCGACACCTGCTATTGCACCAGCAGCAAGTGTAAGCAGAAGGTTCAGAGGAAGCTTTTGTTTTTCATTTTCGCTGTCAGATTTAATTACTATCTGGAATGGTAATTTTTTCTCTTCCATCATACTTGTTTTTTGGGTTAAACCATAGTACTCTAATTACACAAAACATGAACATTTAACAGTTTTCGCAAGTAAATGTTTCCAAATGAGGCAATGCAAATAATAAATAACAAAAAAAAGTCCTGCCAGTGGCAGGACTCCTCTTCAACTTTCATTTCACATCTATTTCGACAAGTGGTAAGTAAACTCATTTGATGCTGAACTTAGAACTGCCTTATATGAACCCTTTCCGAGTTTCGACAAGTCAAATCCTTTGGTTATGCTAAAATCTCTACCCAGACGGCTTTGGTAAACCAGGCCTTCATCATTGTATAGATACAATTCTACATTGCCCTGATCAAAATTCAGGAACGATACTTTCAACCGGTTATCGCTGAAGGCAAACCAGGGGTCAAATGTCATTTTGTTCTGGCCAACCTTTAATCCATCCGCTGATACAACGAATTCGTTTGAAATACGAGTGTCATTTACCTTCAGACTCAACACATAATTACCTTTCGAAAGGTTGGAGAAGTCATATATCTTGTTGTAATCAGTAACAGGCTCATTCGTCTGCCTGTAATATACGGTTTCCCCCGACAACGTCTCGATACTTATTTCAAAGTAAGCTGGTTTTTCATTGGAAACGGCAACTATGGCCATGTCCGAATTTACCGGCACTACATTCAGTTTTGGACGTTCAACAGCATTTGTAATGGCAACAAAAGCTACCAGAACCATCATAATTGTAAGTTTAATTGTTTTCATGTTTTTCAATTTAATGTTTAAGTGCATCATATATCATGTTTAAATTGTCAATGCAAAGTAACGACAAAAAGAAAAGCATGCTGTAAAACATATTTTAACAATTCATAAAATAAATGTAAAGTTCTCCTGAAGTTAATGTAAAGTCCTTAACATTTAAATCATATTGCTGAAAATAAAAGAATTGTACCAACGTATTTAATTGTTTCAAAAATTATGCCCTAAATGCCATTGATATGTTAAATAAAAACCATGTATACAATGGGCTGTAGAAAAAGGTTTTTTAGGGTATTTTTGCATTCCTATGAAGATTCAGATATTGCAGTTGATTGAAGGAGCGCGTGCAGCCACAGGCGTTACAGTAATTATTGATGTATTCAGGGCCTTTAGTACAGCATGCTATGCTTATCATAAGGGAGCAGGGTGCATCATTCCGGTTGCAGGCATTGATGAAGCATATAAAATAAAGGATTTACATCCTGATTATCTGCTGATGGGTGAAAGGAATGAGATGAAACCTCCTGGTTTCGATTATGGCAATTCGCCGTTTCAGCTTCCTTCAAAAGGTCTTGAAGGCAAAACAATCATTCATACCACCAGTTCAGGAACTCAAGGTATTGCAGCTGCTGAAAATGCAACGGAAATTATAACAGGAAGCTTCGTTAATGCAGGGGCTGTTGCTGCATACATCAGAAAAGTTCAACCGGAAACCGTTTCACTCGTTTGTATGGGGTATGCCTGTGAGTATCCAACTGATGAAGATACATTTTGTGCAGAATTCATCAGGGATCTTCTAATGGGGGTACCCTCCGATTTTGAAAAAATGGAACAAATCATTGGTTCCGGCTCGGGTAAACGTTTCTTCAGTCCTGAAAAACAGACCTGGGCTCCAGTGGAGGATTTTTACCTATGCCTCCAGCCAAACATCTTTAATTTTATCCTAAAAGCAGAACAGAACAACGGCTATACGGTTCTGAAAAAGATTATGATTCCGGAAAATCAGCTTAAAGATGAAACAGTACAACTTTGATGAAATCATTCAGCGCGAAGGTACAAACTGTGTGAAATATGATCTTCGCGAAAAATACTTTAAATCAACTGACGTGCTGCCTTTATGGGTAGCCGACGCAGATTTTAAGACTCCTGATTTTATTTCCGATGCAATAAAAGCCAGGGCAGAACATGAAATATACGGCTATACTTTTCAGCCCGAATCCTATTTTAATGCCATTTCAGGATGGATGCAGCGGCGTCATGGCTGGAACATCAAAAGGGAATGGATTTCTTTCAGCCCGGGTGTGGTAGCTGGCATCACACTTGCTATTCAGACTTTTTCAAAACCTGGTGATGGTGTGATCATTCAGCCTCCTGTTTACTTTCCTTTTTTTGATTGTGTAAAAGGGACCAAAAGAAAAGTTGTTGAAAATCCGCTGAAGCTTATCAATAACAGATATTATTTTGATTTTGATGATCTGGAATCAAAAATCGATCACAACACACGCCTGCTGCTATTGTGCAATCCTCAAAACCCTGGCGGTACAGTACGGACACGCGCCGAGCTGACGGAACTTTCGGCTTTTTGCATTAAACACAACATCCTCATCATTTCTGATGAAATTCATTCCGACCTGGTTTTTCAGGGCCATCAACATATTCCTCTGGCATCTTTATCGGAGGAAGCTTCTGCCAATTCCATCATATGCATGGCACCGAGTAAGACTTTCAATGTGGCAGGGCTTGCCTCATCAGTTGTTATCATCCCCGATAAACAGAAGCGCACGCGGTATGAAAGGGCTCTAAATGTAGGTCACCTGGGGATGGGTAACATATTTGGCTCAACAGCACTGGAGGCGGCATACACCCATGGCGATGAATGGCTGGGACAGCTGATGGATTATCTATGGGGAAACTACCTGTTGCTCGAAGAATTCATCAAGAAAAACCTGCCGCGTGTGAAAGTGATGAAGCCTGAGGCTACCTACCTTGTGTGGCTTGATTTCAGGGATTATGCCATGAACGACAATGAACTCATGAATTTTGTCACTGAAAAGGCCAAAGTAGCTTTAAATAATGGTGGCCGGTTTGGCAGCGGAGGCGATGGATGGCTCAGGTTAAACCTTGCATGCCCGCGCAGCATCCTAACCGAGGCGCTTTCCAGGTTGCAATCTGCCTTTAATTCTGAATTTTCAGTCAATAGCTGAAGCCTTTCAAAGGTTTTTCCTCCCTTTAAGCTTAAAAAATGCGGGTAATGATTTTTGAATCGCTTCCCGTGCGGAAATTACAGGCAGGCCAATTTCATCAGCTGCCTTTGCCGGAGAATAATAGTTCTCCACACATAGCAGCCGGGCATTTACATAGGTTAGTGCTACTTCAAAGCCAAAGATCTTTTCAGCCAAACTTCCAAGCCTGCCGGCAAGCTTAAGAAGAAAAGCAGGGATGGGAATAAGTTTAACCTTATGATTGGCTTCACTGGAAACCAGACTTAGAAACTCAAAGTAGGAAAGATTTTCACCTGCAAGCAGATAACATTCACCTTTCCTCCCCCGTTCAAGAGCATTTACAATGGCAGTGGCTGCTGCATCAGCATCCACAAAATTCTTTCCACCCGGCGGGTAAAAGGCAAATTTCCGGAAGAGAATGAAAGAGAAGATTTTTGCCGGACCTGCCACCACAGGAAAATCTCCGAGAATAAAAGTCGGATTAACAACCACGGCATCCAGTGCACCCGAATTTACTTCATCCAGTACATACTGTTGGGCAAGGTATTTACTATAGGCATAACCTGAGTCCCGGAACCATGAGATAAAAGGTTTTACTTCTGTTCCGGGATTCTCCTTTGTCCCGTATCCGATGCAATTTGCCGTACTGACATAAATCAGGCGTGTAATCCCTTCTTTCCTGCAGGCATCAGTAATATAACGTGTACTATCGATATTGACTTCCCTGTAAGCTTCGAGGTGCGATGGGGAATGAACTGCCCTTGCAGCAGAATGGATTACATGTGTACAACCCTTTACAGCATTATTGATATCTTCCTTTACTGTCAGATTACCATAAAAATATTCCACATCATGATTTTCAAGGGCAGCCATATTGCTTTGCCTTCGAACGATGACACGCACCTCGTATCCCCTCCTCAAAAGCTCACGCACGACATGTGAGCCCAGTAATCCGTTGGCCCCTGTGACCAGTACTTTCATACTAATCGGGGACTGCATGAACCGGGGGTGCTTTTTGCTTTACAAACCCAAACTCTTTCCTTACCGAATTGCGCAGAAATGCAAAAAGGATAGACTGTGGTACTATTCTCAGAAGAAGCCAGGTTATTTTATTAAAAAACCCCGGGATGATTAACTTTTTCCGGTTGTACAACCCTTTAATACAAATCTGGGCAACCTTTTCAACCGGAAGGGTTGTGAAATCAGCAACCCACTTGCTGTGGCTATTGATACGCATTGTCACTTCAGGATTGGTTTTCATCCCTCCCGGATGGGCAACACTCACCGACACTCCTGTTCCCTTTAATTCTTCATTCAGCCCCATGGAAAAAGAATAAACAAAAGCCTTTGAAGCAGGATAAACTGTTTTGAAAGGCATGGGACTAAATGCTGCAAGGCTTGCAATATTAAGGATATAGGCACTCCCTTGTCTTTTCAGGTTGGGAAGCAACAAACGTGTCAGCATCACAGGAGCATAAATATTCAGCAGAATTATCAGTTCCAGATATTCTGGTAATGCTTCAATAAAAGGAGAAGCTCCTCCAAGTCCTGCATTGTTGATGAGGGTGTCAACTTCAAAATGTTCATTTACGAAATCAGCCAGTTCTCTGACTTCCTGCTCCTTTGTCAGATCAGCTTCGTAAGACCTCACGTCTACTTCAAATGCTGTTTGCAGTTCCTGGCCCAGTTTTTCAATATGTTCACCTGGAAGTGCCGTCAGTAACAAGTTCCTTCCTCTGCGTGCGCATTCAAATGCAATTTCCTTACCCAGGCCACAACTTGCTCCGGTAATCAAAGTGTATTTGTTCATATTATATGATAACAACTTAACAATATAATGAAATACAAAGGAATATGCAAATAATTTTTAAGGGTAACAGATTTCTTAAGCTTTGAATTGTTGATTAATCCACTCAACAGCTTTCATGGAATCCTGACTTTCCATGCACCTGAAATGTCTGCTGGGACACTTCCTGTACCCGATTTTGGAACATGGCCGGCAGGTAAGACCTTCAACTTCCATCATCATTGAATCACGATGGGTCATGTAAGGATACATCCCAAAAGCTGGAACTGTATTTCCCCAAAAAGTTAGAATTTTCTTTTGATAAGCCGCAGCAATGTGCATCAGTCCCGTATCATTTGCAAGCACCACCCGTGCATCACGAACAAGTGAAGATGACTGATAAAGGTTGATCTTGCCTGTCAGATCGAGTACATTGCTACTGGTCAGCTCAGTGATTCGGGCACCCTGTTCCTGTTCATTTTTACCTCCAAGCAACAGCACCGGGTATGGGATACTGTTACAGATTTCAGCTATTTTATGGACAGGTAGTTTCTTTGTGTTCCAGGTTCCGCCAATGACAAATGCAATAAAGTTGTTTCTGAAGAACTCAGGTAACTGCTCACGGTTGAAATCCTGCCCCGGAGGGATAAAAAAATCAAGTCCCCGGTTGTCATTTTTGATACCAAAGCTTTTGAGCGTGTCAACATACCGGTCAACAATATGCACATCAGGAAGGATGTTTATCCTGAAATTAACAAGAAGATATTTCCTGACATTCAGTTTTTTAAAAGTGAAGGAAGGAGCGTTGATAAATCTTCTGACCCGGGCACTCCTGATGTTGTTGTGAAGGTCGATTACATAGTTAAAATTTTCTTCCCTGAGCCTGGCTTTTAATTCTTTCATGCTGTCACCCAGCAAATGGACCTTATCTATATACGGATTGGTATTGACCACATTGGCAAACCTGCTTTTTGTGACAAAATGTACCTCAGCATCTTTAAGTTGTTGCTTGATTAACCGCATTACAGGCGAACACAAAACAATGTCGCCGATGGAACTAAACCGTATGATCAGGAATTTTACCTTCAAATTGTTTCAAGTAACACAATTATATTGTTATCCTTATTCTCTACAATGCCTCCGTTTACCTCAATGTTTACCTTGCGGTTATCGACATCCAGAATTCTGATTTTGCCTTTCCGCAGGGTTGAAATAATGGGAGCATGGTTGTTCAGGATTTCAAACAAGCCCATGCTTCCGGGAAGCCTTACACGTTTTACTTCTCCCTGAAACAGTTTTTTATCAGGTGTTATAATTTCGAGATACATGTCTCAAAGTTAATGATTATCTGCCAGCAAGCAACCGTTCTCCTTTTTCAATAGCTTCCTCAATGGTTCCAACCAGATTAAATGCACTCTCAGGGTACTTATCCACCTGCCCATTCATAATCATATTGAACCCTTTTATTGTATCTTCAATGGCCACAAGTTTTCCTTCGAGGCCGGTAAACTGAGCAGCAACAAAAAATGGTTGTGAGAGGAATCTCTGGACACGCCTTGCCCGGTGAACAACCAGTTTATCTTCCTCGGAAAGCTCTTCCATCCCCAGAATGGCAATAATATCCTGAAGCTCCCTGTAACGCTGCAACAGGTGTATCACATCCTGTGCACAGTTGTAATGTTCCTCTCCCACAATTTCGGGAGTAAGGATTCGCGAGGATGAATCCAGCGGATCAACAGCAGGATAAATACCTAGTTCCACAATTTTCCGGCTCAGTACCGTAGTTGCATCCAGGTGGGCAAAAGTTGTGGCCGGGGCAGGGTCGGTCAAATCATCGGCCGGAACATAAACAGCCTGAACAGAAGTAATGGAACCATGTTTGGTCGATGTAATCCTTTCCTGCATAATTCCCATCTCAGTTGCAAGTGTAGGCTGGTAACCCACGGCAGATGGCATCCTTCCGAGCAGTGCCGACACCTCAGAGCCTGCCTGTGTAAACCGGAACACATTGTCGATAAAAAAGAGGATATCCCTGCCAACACCTGAACTGCGGTTTCCATCCCGCAGGCTTTCAGCAATGGCAAGACCTGAAAGGGCAACCCTTGCACGGGCACCTGGGGGCTCGTTCATCTGTCCGAATACCATGGCAAGCTTCGATTTCTGAAGTACCTGCTCATCTACTTTTGACAAATCCCAGCTTCCATGCTCCATTGATTCGCGAAAAGCATCACCATAATCAACAATTTTCGCTTCAATCATCTCACGAAGCAAATCGTTTCCTTCACGGGTACGTTCACCTACTCCCGCAAAAACTGACAAACCACTGTGCGCAAGGGCAATATTATTGATCAATTCCTGGATAAGCACTGTTTTTCCTACACCAGCCCCTCCAAATAACCCGATTTTCCCACCTTTGGCATAAGGCTCTATTAAATCAATAACTTTAATCCCAGTGTAAAGAACTTCAGTCTGGGTTGTAAGATCTTCATATTTTGGAGGATTACTGTGGATTTGTAACCCATTTTTTGGCAATTGCTTTAAACCATCAACAGCATCGCCGGTAACATTCAGCAACCGGCCAAGGGCAGCTTCACCTGTTGGCATTGTAATGGGGACACCTTTGGAAATAACTTCCATTCCCCTTCTTAGCCCGTCGGTCGAATCCATTGCAATGCACCTGATGGTATTTTCACCAATATGCTGCTGGCATTCAATTACCAAAGCGGGCATCCCGTCCCGATGAATCTCAAGAGCATCATATATTGAAGGAAGATCATTTCCATCCTGCTCAAAACTCACATCTATCACAGGCCCGATAACCTGGATAATTTTTCCTCTGTTTTGGTTCATCTGTTTAAAAATTAAAAAGGCAAGTAATTTTGCCTTTCAAAGTTATGACAGTTTTATATTCAATAGATAAAATGCTCCATTTTTAATAAGCTGCCATTAAAAATTTCGCACTAACATGCTTCTGCCCAGCATGAATAGCTGCTCCTTCCTGTCATTGTCCAAAGGAAGATTATGCAGTATCGCTTCGGCCTCGTTAAAATAGAACTTAATTTTCTCCTCTGCAAGTTCCTTTACGCCTGTCTGATGATATATGTCAATTACAGCATTGATCTTTTCTGCAGGGTCCATATTCCCCGGTTGCAGGATATTCTTCAGCATCTGCCGTTGTTTTTCACCGGCTTTCTCCATGGCTTTTACAAGAAGGTAAGTTTTCTTTCCTGCAACAATATCGCCACCAATCATCTTCCCAAAAGCATGCCTGTCACCAAACGAATCAAGCCAGTCGTCCTGTATCTGGAATGCCATCCCCAGGTTGATCCCCAAATCATACAGCATCAGCGCCGCTTCATCAGGTGCATCGGCCAGCAAGGCACCGGCCTTCAGGCTGCACCCTAAAAGCACTGCCGTCTTTAACTTGATCATTTCAAGGTACTCCTGCTCCGAAACTTCTTCCAGCTTTTCAAATTCCATATCATACTGCTGCCCTTCACAAACCTGTAAAGCGGTATCGGTAAAAAGGATGTATGCTTCTGAATACCTTCCTGAACGGCATTCCGAAAGATACCTGTACGATATGAATGCCATGGCATCGCCCGAAAGAATGGCTGTGTTTTCGCTGTATTTCATATGTACTGTGGGTTTATTCCTTCTGACTTCAGCCTTGTCCATAATATCATCGTGGAGCAAAGTGAAATTGTGAAATACTTCTATGGCCAGGGCAGCAGGCAAAACTGCTTCAATGTCCCGGGCATATAGATTGTATGACAACAACAGCATTACCGGACGAAGCCTTTTACCCCCCACCCCGAGGGAATAGCTTACAGGCTCATAAAGACCTGCAGGCCTGTTGTTGTTTAGTTGCACACTGCGTCTGCCAATCTCTGCATTGACTAAGTTTTGCAATGCTTCTACAGAATAGACCAGTTTATTCATTTTGGTTCAAATCGATTATTTTCAGTTCTTCAAGTTCAATGTCCTCCTCCTCATCATAAATATGCAAAAGAGGTTCACTGAACGACCGGGTCGTTGTAAGCCTGTCGAGGGTCGTAAGAAGCGATGGCAGAAGGATAAGGTTTGAAGTAACGGCAACAAGCAGCGTAAGTGAAACAAGGACACCCATTGCCTGTGTCCCGCCAAATCCTGACAGGGAAAATATGCCAAAGCCAAAAAACAATACAACTGCCGTATAAAACATACTCACTCCGGTCTCTTTTAACGCCAGTACAACCGACCGCCTGATATTCCATCCAGTGACCATTAGTTCCTGCCGGTATTTGGCAAGAAAATGTATGGTATTGTCAACTGATATCCCAAATGCAATGCTGAATACCAGTATAGTTGACGCCTTGATTGGTATGCCGGCATAGCCCATAATTGCTGCTGTGATAATAAGCGGGAAAATGTTTGGTGTAAGCGACATGATGACCATTCGCCATGATGAAAACATCAGTGCCATGAAAACTGATATCAGCAAAATTGCAAGTCCAAGGCTCGAAAACAGGCTTCGCAGCAGGTACTGGGTCCCCTTGAAAAAAGTTACACTTGAACCTGTAACTGTCACATGATAATCGTCTGATGAAAATAATGTATCAATATCAGCATTCAGTCCGGAATAAAGCTGGGCCATCCGGGCTGTACCGGCATCCTTCATCCTGATACTGATTCGGGTTACCTGCCGTGCACTATCGATAAACGAGTGCAGAAGCCCGGTGCCGCTGTCACCAATATCAGCATACTGAAGGATAAATGCGCGCTCGCGGTTATTCGGGATGGTATAATAACTTTCATTTCCGTTGTAAAACGCCTGTTTGGAAAACTTAAGCAGGTTAAGGAGTGAAAGTGGTGTTGACAGTTCCTCATATGCAGAAAGATGACTTTCAAGCTGATCAATTTTGTTGAATGTGCTAAGCTGCATCACTCCCCCCGGCTTCCGGGTATCAACCATTATCTCCAATGGCATCAGGCCTTCGAAATTCCCCTCAAAAAATTTCAAATCCGTATAAATGCGATCACTCTCCGGAATGTCGTCAACCATGTAACCCGAACTTTTCATGAGTGTAATTCCATAAATTCCAACAGCAAATACTGTTGCCGCAACAGAATAAACTACAGGACGGTAGTTCTCGGTAATATGAATCAGCCTCCTGATGATGCCTGATACAAACCTGCTGTTCAGATGGCGTACATGTTTTGTGGAGGGAGGGCCAATGAAACTGAAAATTATCGGGATAAGCAGCAGTGACAAAAAGAACAGGCCCATGATATTCAGTGAAGCAACAATTCCAAACTGTCGGAGAATATCACTCTTGACGATAATAAATGTTGCAAATCCCGAAGCTGTTGTCAGGTTTGTCAGGAATGTGGCATTGCCAATTTTGATGATTACCCGCTGAAGTGCCTTAATCTTGTTGCCATGTTTTACATATTCATGGTGAAATTTATTGAGCATGTATATGCTGTTGGGAATACCTATAACAATCAGCAGCGGCGGAATCATCCCCGAAAGCAGCGTAATTTTGTAACCGAAAACCGATAGCATGCCCAGGGCCCAGATAACTCCTGTAAGCACAATCAGCACCGGGAAAATTACGGCCTTGAGTGACCTGAAAAAGACGAACAGAACAATAATACAAATCAGGAGGGCCAGCACACTGAACAAATAAAGTTCCTTTTTTATCTGGATGGAGTTGATTACCCTGATATATGGCAGGCCCGAATAATGAAGCTGGACATTTTCCTCGGTTTCAAACTGCTGGCCGATTTTCTGAATTGATTTTACAAGGTTCTCCCGCTCTTTGGTCTGCATCTTGTCCTTATTGACAGTGATGGCCAGCAGGTAAGCATCGGTTTCGGGATTATAAACAAGATCTCTGTAAAAAGGCAGATTCTTAAACTCTTCCACCCGGCGGTCAAGTTCTGCCTGTGTGGAAATAGTATCGGGAAAAAGCTGCTCCACCTGAAAACGCCTTTCCTCAGTATTCTTGACAAGGTTGTAGGCATTCGAAACAGAGAGCAAATCTTCGACTCCCTCAATACCGGCAAGATTCCGGCCCAGTTCCTCCCATTTTTGGAACCTGTCAAGCTGAAAAAAATTGGGATCCTGTATTCCGATGATGATGAGATTTCCTTCTTCACCGAACATTTCAACAAATCGCTGGTAATCGTTATAAGCCGGGTCTTTTCGTGGCAGAAGTGAGGAATGTTCATACGACATCTCAACTTTAAGGGCATGATACCCAAAGAAAATGGTAATAACTGCCAGTATCGAAAGTAAAAGAATTCTGTTTCTAAGAATAATCCGAGAGACCTTCAGCCACATAATCAATTTGATATAACAAAATTGCGAAAATACGAGAATTATCCGGATAATACATGTTAAAAAAAGTAACTGAAGGTAAAATACATTTAACCTTAATGTGCTGTATCAGCACAAGATTGCCATGTTATTCAGGAGTAAAATTTTCAATAATCCCGGTCCATAAACCTTTTTACCGGCACTTATTGCTGAGCCACAGCTATCAGCTGATTTTTGGTCCTGAAGAATATATAACCATCGGAAAGAGCAGGTGTCGACAACATCGCTTCACCAAGGTCATGTTCTCCAATCAGGCTGAACTGTGGCCCTGCCTTTACGGTATAAACCCTTCCCTCATTGTCGGCGATGTAAATAACCCCATCGGAGGCAACAGGTGAAGATGTATAGCTTACTCCGCTTCCTGCCTTTTCTGTATAGATTTCTTCTCCTGTCAGGGCATCGAAACAGGTTAACCTCCCGTTCCATGCAAGGTTGTATAAATAGCCCTCATACAGCAACAAACTGCACATATATGAGCCACCGCGCATGCGTGCCCACTTCAGATATTCGCCCGGAGTGCCGTTATCATCCAGTTTGATATCTCCTCTGGCATTATTTGTAACAGCCAGAATTGGTGAAAACCGGCCATGTGCACTGTTAAAATAAAGCAGGTTCAATCCGGTTACCGGGGTGGGAACGGGGATGTCGCCCCCGCCTTCCATTTTCCATATTTCCTCTCCTGTCACAAAATCATACCCTCCGCGGTGCCTGAAACCATTAACTGCAATCCTGGCCTTATCACCATCATAATAAACAGCGGGCGTACACCATCCGGGGTATTCCTGACGTTCCTTCCGCCATAACTCCTCCCCTGTTTTTATATCGAAGGCAGCTAAAAATGAATCATGAAGCACATCACACTGAACAATCACAACATTTTCATGGATCAGGGGTGAACTTGCAAATTCCCATTCAGCTGATTCCACCAAAAAGAAAGCCGACTTCAGGTTGCCAAAATCCTTTTTCCACATGAGGAGCCCATTTTTGTCGTAGCAATAAAGACCCTCAGCTCCAAAAAAGGCTACCACATACTCCCCGTTTGTTGCAGGTGTACTGTTGGCATGTGATGACATGGGATGGCGTTTTTGCCGCGGAACTCCCGACACAGCTGTACGGCTCCACTTCACATTGCCCGATTGACGATCGATGCAATGCAGATTCCACTCATGTACTGCCGAATCCTTTACGGGTGCAATATCACCATATATGCCAGCCACCAGTTCTTCCTCCTCCATCCCCACCCTGACTGCCGAAGTCACATAGATGTTATTTCCCCATACTACAGGCGAAGAATGCCCCAACCCCGGAATTTTAATATTCCATGCGATATTCTTCCCACCGGGAACATCCCATTCTGCAGGAAGACCTGCCCCGTCGAGCACTCCTGATGAATAATTTCCCCTGAACATAAACCACTGCCGTTCAGGATCAACTTTTTGAGAACACGATGCAAGGGCCAGAACAAACAGAATGATAAACAGGAATGGTTTTTTCATAGCTACACAGATAAAAGATTAATCATATACCGACACATCACAAAAATATAAAAATCACTGTTGCCAGGCTTTTAATTGAAGCAGATTCCACATACGATGGAATGCTATTTTTTAAAAAACTACAATAATATGGTGAATCCTGTTAAGTTGCTCAATATCTTTTGCCTTCCTGGTCAATTAAGGGGACAAATCTTACCGGCAGGATATTTTCTTCCCGTATTTTACCCTTCCGCTTCCTTAACAAAACGAGTTGCTGCACATAAGCCCCTCCCACCGGAACAACCATACGACCACCCTCTGCCAGCTGTTCCTGCAAGGGCAGGGGTATCTTGCCCGGGGCGGCCGTTACAACAATGGCATCAAACGGCGCATGCACGGGCCAGCCCAGGTAACCATCACCTGTTTTTGCAATGATGTTGTCGTACCCCAGCCTGTCGAACAGCTCACGGGCACGTTTGCCAAGTGGTTCATTAATTTCAATTGTATATACCGAATCGCATATTTCTGCAAGGATTGCTGCCTGGTACCCCGACCCGGTCCCTATTTCCAGCACCTTGTCGCCAGGCTTTAAATCAAGCAACTCCGTCATAAGTGCCACAATATACGGCTGTGATATTGTCTGCCCTTCTATGATGGGCAACGGGGAATCATTGTAAGCCTGCGTAATAAATTCAGGCAAAACAAACTTATGCCGTTCTACATTACGGAAGGCACTGAGGACCTTTTCACTTTTAATGCCACGTGCGGCAATCTGTGTATTAACCATCCTGTTCCGCTGTGCAAAATACGGATCAGTATCCTGCCCCTGCAAAGTGGCAGGTAAAACAAGCATGATTAATATGATTCTGATATCCGGAATTTTCATGATAAACTAATTTTTCTGCTCCACCAGGCAAACTACAACTTTTTGGAATATACGTTGAAAACCCTTTTCAGTTACCAACACTGTTTTTCCCTGGTGGTTCATTATTCAGCAGGCACAAAAAAACCGCAGTTGCATAGCAACCGCGGCTCATGTAATCCTAAAGCTGATTAAAACTTTTAAAAACTATTCTGCTGCTTCTTCTGTTTCTGCAAGTGTCAGCCCCTCGGGCCTCATCTCCCAATACTTGCCCACCATATCGCCATCCCAGGTATTTGATACATTCTGTACATCGTAAATGATGTCAATCATCCGGTCACTAAAATGAATCTTTTTCCCTTCGGGTACCCTCAGTGTAATCTGCATTTCCTGGTTTCTCCATTTGCTGTCACCGGGTAAAAAATAGGGCTCAAACACCAGCAGGGAATCCCGCTGTTCAAAATTGTAATCCAAATCATCGGCGTAATCGCGGGCACTTTCGCGGGTACGTCCGCGCGACATTTTTCTGACCTGCAATACAAACTGTTCGCCCTGAGCTTTTTCAATATTGAGCCTCGGATTTCCAATCATCCGGTTCCGGCCATCAACCCTTACTACCCGCAGGTGGTTCAAATCCCAGTGCTGGGCAGCATAACCTTTATAACGGTCTTCTCCCAAATCGAGGTAAAGTGTTTCGCAGTTCTCACATTCAATTGTGGTGTTAACAACAACCGAACCTTCATTTCTGAAATTCCGCAGCTGGCTGCCGGTAATCAGTGAAATGGAGACCAGGGCCAGTAGCCAGACCCCTGCCAGGCCTAACCCGACGGCTGTATTATTTGATTTGTACCTGAATACAAGTTTCGAACCGATGTACACCATTGCCAGCATGGGTATCCCGGCCAGGATTCCAAAAATAATGAGGCCTATCGTAACAGTTCCGGGTTCAACCAGGTAATTCAGTATTTCATTGAACTGGATGTTGGGTCCCCATACCATGGGAAAACCTTCGATGAGTGATTGCCCTATTGTAAGTGTAGTAATAAGTCCGATAAGGCCAAGCAATCCGCCAATAATGAGGATGACACCAATGATTACCACAGCAATTTTAAGCAGGAGCTTCAGAATATTGAAGACAACATCACCAGCCCCCACTACTTTTTTTTTACCATTGGCATAGGTATCCGACTGTCGGAACTTTCTGTAGCTTTCCTTTACATCTTTTACCTCTTCGCGTATCGACTTTTCAATATTTTTTACGGTAGCTTCCTGCCCCCGCATTTCGAGGCGCTGGGCAGTAGTCACTGCCTTCGGCACGGCAATCCACAGCACGATATATGCAAGCAATGCGGCCCCTGTTGTTACAAACACAAGCACTACGAAAATAATCCTGAGCACTACAGGATCAATATTAAAATATGCCCCAAGTCCGCCGCACACACCTCCTATCACCCTGCTGTCGGGGTCGCGGTAGAGCCTCCGCTTGGTTTTCCTGCCTGTTGTATAAGGTTCTTCCCCTGCTGTTTCTTCTTCAACAAAATCTTCAGGTGTCCCCATGACCTGTATCACCTGTTCAACCCATTCAAGTGTAATCACCTTTCTTTCGTCAGATGTTTTTCCTGCAAATATCTCGGCAATCCTGGCCTCTATATCGGCAAGAATCTCCTTTCCCTCCTCCTCGTTTCCAAAATGAGCTTTCAGGTTCACCAGGTACCGCTGCAACACCTCGTATGCATCTTCCTCTATGTGAAAAACAGTCCCGCTGATATTGATTGTGAATGTCTTTTTCATTGCAATTGTTTCTAAGTTTATTTTACTGATTTGATATTGACAGTTTATGCCCGGTTGGTCCTGATTTTTGCTACAGCATCCACCAGCTCTGACCATGACAGCTCAAGTTCATTTAAAAACTTCCGGCCCTTGTCAGTTAGTTCATAATATTTCCGGGGCGGCCCCTGGGTTGATTCTTCCCACCGGTATGCAAGCAATCCGTCGTTTTTAAGCCGGGTCAGCAACGGATACAGTGTTCCCTCCACCACTATCATCCTGGCCTCCTTAAGTGCCTGGATAATATCGCTGGCATACAGCGGTTCTCCATCCAGCACAAGAAGAATGCAGTATTCGAGGACACCCTTCCTCATCTGTGCTTTAGTATTCTCAAGTTTCATTTTACGTTTATCTTTAATTTTTTTTAAATAACTCCCCCTGCTCTCCCCAGTGTTTGTTACTTTCCCCAGACTGATGATAATGTCATCCAATCTTCAACTTCAAGTGATTCTTCACTGTCGGGCATATCCACGACAAATCCGGTATCAGCCATCGTGCTTTTCATTTCTGATGCTGTAATATCAAAGTTTGTCATGCTGAAATACTCCTGGCTTGTCATCCAGCCTTCCAGTTCAAGCACCGGATCGAAAGCCTTGTCATAATCAACCCACCCTGAATTTCCCTTTTCAGGGACTTCTGTTACTGTTACCTCTGCAGGTGTCTCAATCATTGCAATTGCAATTTCATTGAAACTGCTGTTGGTTAACAGTTTTTTCCAGAATCCCTGGGCGCTCACGGTGATACTGACAAGAACAAAGCTTACGATAACGGCTCCCGAACGAATTGCTGCTTTCCGAAAATTTGCTTTTGTTTTCATTGCTTTTCCTGTTTTCATGGTTTCTGTTTTTATAAAAATGCTGTTTTCTGTTATTATGACGCTCCGATTTTTGAATCGTTACACTTAGCAAAGAACTTTTTTAAAAAAACTACTTTTATTTACATTGTTATTGGCAATACAAATATATGAATAATTTTTAGTACTATGCAACACAAAGTACCATATTTTGAAATATTTTTTGATTAAATTTCATTCCGCAACATTTACATCCAATTTTCAATAAATTATTCCACATTTTTTAACCCATGGCAGCTACAGGGGAAAAAGAAAAAATTTTATCTGCACCTGTGTATTAAGCCCGTTGATTGAAAAATATCCGTTTCAGAGCATTACAACATCATCTGCCGGCAATGGTGATCAATCCCTGCTACCAGGGACCAACCATCTACTGATTAAATACAATTTAAATTCAGTACAAATTCAATATTAACTCAATTTAAATTCAACTATAATTGAATTTAAATTGAGTTTGGGTAGAGTTTATACTGAATTTAAAGAGGAGCAAGTATAAGGATATCTCTGTTTTCGGAGTAACAGAGTCTCAGTCATACCCGGGGGGTTAAGGGTCAGATGAGCAAACAGCAGGGCGTAAAACAAGAAAGGCTGCCCATGCTTATAGCAGGACAGCCCTTCATTGATTATATTTTTATCTTAATGACTAGAAGAAATAGCGTACACCAAGCTGGAGTCTCCAGGTCTGATTATAATTGTAGTATGTTGAATAAGTTTCTTTCAAATACTCACCATTTGAATTTTTAACCATTGAGTAACTTGGGACATTAGCGGCATCTTTGCCTTCATATTTCAGGATGCGGCCATTGTTTGCTTTTTCCATGTTCTTTGTTACACCCCATTCGCTGTTAATAAGGTTACCAAAGTTCAGAAAGTCGAGACTGAACTGCAGGGTATTTTTTGTTCCTGCAACATCAATGCTGAAATCCTGCAGGAAGCGCAGGTCGAACCTGTGAAGCCATGGAGCCCTTGCGGCATATGCTTCGGCATACTGACCCTTGTTTTTTCTCAGGTAATTATCCTGCTCGACAAATGCGAAGAACGCATCTTCATCGGCCTGGCTGATGAATTTGATTTCACCTTTTTCTTTGGGAATATAAATCAGGTCGGTTGCATATCCGTCGCCGTTCATGTCATTTGTATAGGCAAAGCTATATCCATAGGCAGATGAGCCTGAATAGAAAAGGCTGATGGTAGTTGCCATGTGGTTATTGGCATAGGGAAGCCTGTAGGAAGCAGAAGCAATTGCTTTGTTTGGCACTACATACTGCGAGCGCTGAACGGCTGCCAGGTGCGGTCCATCGACCTGCATCAGGCCGTTATAGGCAGAAGCGGCATTACTTCCGGGCATACCCGAAACTTCCTTCGATTCTGTCATTGTATAGGCAGCCATCAAATTGAGGTTTTCCACAGGTTCTGCAGTAACAGTGATGTTTCCGATGGCACCCCAGCCTTCATTGTTATTTGCCAGTACATAGGCATTTCTGGAAGTATAGGAAATTGCACTGCTGGCAGGATAAATGTACCTGTCATCGGCTCCGCTGAAACGCTGCCAAGTGGCATCGGGTTGTTTCAGGTTGTAGTTCTGAAGCATTACATCATTAATGCTCTTTGTATATATTCCTTCCACTGTAACTGTCAGCGGGAACTCAACCGGAACTGTATAATCTAATGCCAGTGAGCTTTTCCACACCTGTGGCATTTTGAAATCAGGATCAATTGCGTTGATATCGCGTGGCAACACACCCTGTTCAGGTGTAATTGTTGTTGGCAGGTTTAACCTGCGGATCATTTCATTTACATCAGTAATAATCGGCCCGGCCAGTTGTGCCAGTGCAGGACTTACGCTGGTGATTGTGCCGTCACCGTTCTGGCTGTATCTTGTAACAGCTGAATAGCTTCCCTGGACCATTCCCGAGTTGGTAGGCATGTTTGTAAAGAACACCAGGGGCAATCTTCCGGTAAACATTCCGGTACCTCCGCGTACTTTCAGGGCACCATCAACATCCCATATAAAACCAATTCTTGGTGAAACCTGTACTTTTGCTGTCGGCCATTCACCTGTATCGATTTTTCTTCCGCCAAAATCAAGGTCGTAGATGGCATTATTCCTTATAATGTTATCCTGGTATTTCAGGTAATCGGCACGGATACCGTATGACAGTTTAAAACTGGAAGTAACTTTCCACTCATCCTGTGCATAAAGTCCAAACTGGTTGAAAGCAACTTCAGCAGCCGGGTTCTTTTCACCGTCATAGCCATATGTCAGGGCAAAGTCTCTCGGAGCAGCCTGGTTCAGGAAATCCTCAATGCTTGCATACCTGTAGTATCCGGTACCATTACGCATGTATGAGTTGTTTGCCATCTGGTATTCGAAGCTTACACCTGCAGTAACTTTGTGGTTGCTCAGATTAAAGGTGATGTTGTCGATGATGTTGAAGATATTGTTGTTGACACCATTGTTCCATGTAAACAATTCATAACCTGCCGACATGTAAGGCTCAAGAATCTGTCTGCCATCGGGTGTAACACCATTCATGATATCGATAAAGGGGAAAGGATCAGAATTCGAACCCCTCATGTCCTTAATTTTTGTATAGGTACTGATGAACTGGTTTGAAACCCTGTTTGAAATCCTGCTGTTCAGATCAAATGAAAATGAATTCACAACATTATCCATCGAATACAGTGAATTTGAGAATGCCATTGAATGTTGTGATATCCTGTTCATGGCGCTGTTACGGAACCCTGCATCGGTTGAATTGCCGTTGGTGGCATTCCAGGCCTGGTTCATTGTATAGTTATACCTGAGACTCAGCTTGTTGGCATTATTGATGTTCCAGTCGATACGTGCCAGCAGTTTTTTGTTGCTTTCATCAGCCGGGTAATCGGTATATGAACCGGGGTCATAACCATAGTTATTGATAAGGTGCTGCCTGACCCGCTCCATGTCAGTTGTACTTGTGCGTGAGAGCATCATATCAACATCGGCAACACCATTTGCAGAAGGTCTCCAGGTTACAACCTGTCCGGGGCGTTTTTCAAGTTCGCCGCTGACAAAGAAGAACAGTTTGTTTTTGATAATGGGTCCACCCAAAGTTGCCCCATAAATTGTTTTTGATTCTTCGGGACGTTCTTCAAAATCGATATCTCCGATTTTGTTACCGCGTAAATCCTGGTTATAGTAGTAGGTATAAGCCGAACCCCTGAGCTGGTTTGTTCCCGATTTGGTAATGGCATTGATACCGCCACCGATGAAGTTAGTCTGCCTCACATCGAAGGGAGCAATAACCACCTGCACTTCTTCAATTGCATCAAGGGAAATTGGATTTCCTCCGCCGGGAAGGTTTGCTCCCAGTCCGAAATTATTGTTGAAATTGGCACCATCGACCGTAAAGTTTGTTGAGCGGCCATCGCCACCTGCAAAACTCATCCCGTTGGCGTAGGGCGAAAGCCGTGTAATGTCGGAAATGCTCCTGGTGATGGTTGGCATTGTAGTCATCTGCTCATTGGAGATATTGGTGGTTGCACCCGTTTTATCGGTTTGAAATGCAGAAGCTTTTCTTCCGATAATAACAACTTCACCTACATCAACTGAACTTTCATCAAGTTCTGCATCCAGGCGGAAAGCTTCCCCCAGATAAAGCCTGATATCGGTATAGGTTTTCTTTGTGAAACCGATAAACGAAACCTCAAGCCTGTAAGGACCACCGGGCCTCATCCCCTGCAGGTTAAACTGGCCTTCGGAATTGGTAATTGTACCATACTGGGTTCCTGACGGCTCATGTATTGCCAGTACAGTGGCTCCAGGCAATCTTTCACCTCCCTGGGTGGTAATGATACCATTCATCCCCGAGGTGGTTATCTGCGAAAAAGCCTGGTTCGCAAATAACATCACAACACAGATTGTAAATGCCAATCGAAGTAACTTCATTTTCATTTTATTTTAAATTTATGATTCAAATTGCGCTGATATATTGTAGTTGAAAAAATTGCACAGTTTGTGCCTGAGAGGGTTCATGAGTACGGTATGCTCCTTTATCATGTCCATATTTAGTTTCGACCGCAAAAATAGGTTTATATTTTATTAGTTTTACATGCAGGCTATTAAACATTATTTAAGAAATGGTTAATTTCCGGTTTACCTTTTTTTACCCGTTTTTGCATTATTCCCTACCGGGCTGTAACGGGATAATTTAACAGCTGTTACCCTGTTGGTTCAGCGCTTAAAATTACGTGTTTCGATATTAAAAAATATGATGAATGAGCAGGTTGCCATTCAAATTATTAACACTGTTAATAATTTCAGAATTACTGGCTTTCAGGCACAAGCCTGGTTCATCCTGCGACTTTGTCAATATATTGTGAATAAACAAGGTTTCATAAGGACTTCACGAATCAATCCTCAGTGATCATTTAAAACCAGCAGCTCTGTTTTTTGTTAGATATAACATTAATAGAATAATATAAAGACAAAAAGCGGTTTTATTTGAAATGAATCGTTATTTTTACCGCCTCAAAAAAAAGAGAAACAACAATAAGTGCAGATGGAACAGGTGAAAATAGACCGGATGCTGGAGGAAAAAGGGTTTATTGATGAACAGGTTGACCCTGATATAAGGCTTGTTGAGGAGATCAACAGGCTCAGGAAAGAAAAGAATGCTGTAATTCTGAGCCATTTCTACGTTGACAGTGCGCTGCAGGACATAGCCGATTTTGTTGGTGACAGTTTAGGGCTGGCACAGGCAGCCGCTGAAACCAGTGCCGAAATGATAGTTTTCGTGGGAGTTCATTTCATGGCCGAAACAGCAAAAATCATCAATCCTTCAAAAAAGGTAATTCTTCCCGATTTGAAAGCCGGTTGTTCCCTGGCCGAATCGGCACCCGCCGATGCTTTTGCCCGTTTCAAGGAACAGTATCCGGGCCACAAGGTGATTACTTATGTTAATGCCAGCGCTGCACTCAAAACAATGTCGGATATTGTATGTACTTCAGCCAATGCGCAGAAGATAATCGACAGTTTTCCCACGGATGAAAAGCTGATTTTCGGGCCCGACAAGAACCTTGGGAACTACCTGAACAGTGTTACAGGGCGCAATATGGTACTTTGGGATGGTGCCTGCATGGTACATGAGAAATATTCGGTTGAAAAGATAATCGATTTGATGGATCAGTATCCCGATGCCGAATTCATCGCCCATCCTGAATGCGAAAAACCCGTACTTCTGTTGGCCAAACATATTGGTTCAACTACTTCACTGCTGAATTACACGCAGAAAAGCCCTGCTAAAAAATTCATCGTAGCCACCGAAAGCGGGATCCTTCACCAGATGAAAAAGGCCAATCCCGGCAAAATTTACATTCCTGCCCCTGCTGTCGACTCCACATGTGGCTGCAACGACTGTACATACATGAAACTTAACAATCTGCAGAAACTCTATATCTGTATGAAACATGAACTGCCGGAGGTAACCCTGCCGTTGGATGTAATTGAAAAGGCACGCATTCCCATCGAACGGATGCTGCAGATTTCAAACTAACTGTTTCACTTCATCATATTCCCCCGCTTCAGAGGCTAAAATCTCTATTACCCGGGATTTGATTCTTGAATTGCAATTACCTATTTTTACGCTGGTAATTCATTGTGCTAAAACAGATAATTGCCGTGAAGCATGGGTAATACATTCAAGAAAAAACTGACCGGAAAATTTCCCCGGAACTTTATCATCAGTCATCCCCTGTATGGTGCACTGCTGGTTGCTGCATTCACCACAATCTTCGCCATTCTTTACAGGCCCCTGGGAGCACATGCCGGCCGGTTTATGGGATATGAGCTAACAATGGCGGTTTATGCCATGATAGCGGCTGCTTCATTTTTCCTGTACATCAAAATTCTCTCCCGCCTTACATATTTTTCAACCCGGGCCCAATGGTCGCTCCTGAAGGAGATCCTTGCGATAATCATTATTCTCACGGGTACAGGAATTGTTATTTTCTTAACGGCATTTATCATGGAAGAGCCTGCCGACCGGTGGAACCTGCCAACATTCCTTGATTCGGTGCTGACTACTTTTCTGGTTGGCATCCTGCCTTTCCTTTTTTTTACTGCAGTAAATTACATCAGGCATACCGCCCCTGAAGAAAAGGCACACCACGAAAGCGCGGAGATAATCAATCATGAAAGGGAGGAACCATTACAGATTACTTCCCGGCTAAAAAAAGAATCACTTAGTTTTATGCCCGACCACCTGGTTTATGCAGAATCAGAAAGCAACTATGTCAATTTTTACATCATCTCAGGTAATAGGATTCAGAAAAGCGTTATACGTAATTCAATAACCGAAATTGAAAAACAGCTTGCCCATATTCCATACCTTGTAAGGACGCACAGGGCTTATATCGTTAACCTGAACAAGATCCGGTCAAGGAAAGGCAACAGTCTTGGCTACCGTCTGAAATTACTGGGTATTGATGAAGAGATACCGGTTTCGCGTAACAAAACGCACCACTTCAGCAAGCTTTTCAGTCAGCACAGCTAAACAGTTTATCACAGAATTTTGCCTCCTGTAACAATTTTCCGGTACCGGTTACACCACCGGCAACATATTCTTGCCATGTATCACGGAATTTTGGAAGGTTTTTCAGGGTTCCGTCACTTTGTGGAATCAAATTAAAATGATTCGCACAATGAAAACAAAATTAAATGATTACAAAAGGTTCTGTCAGATTGTATTGTCCGGCACATTTTTCCTGTTTTTTATTATCAGCCCTTTCCTGACACGGGCACAGGCTGTTTACAGCATAACAGGTGAAATTATCAGTGCAGAAAACAATGAAGCAGTTATGTTTGCCCATGTTGCCTTATATGACTCAGCACGTTTATCGCTGCTTCACGGAACAATAAGCAATATTTCAGGCAACTTCATTCTGGAGAATATTGAACCGGGCACCTATCAGCTCCAGGTGAGTGCTGTTGGTTTTTCAGCCCACAACGGTAAAGTTGAATTGGGGAATAACAATATCATGATTGAACCTGTTGCCCTGAAGACCACTGATGTTGTGTTAAACTCAGTTGAAGTAACAGCCAGCCGCATAAAGGCAAGTTCAGCATCTGACAGGACTGTTTTCTTCATCAGCAGGAGCATGCAGGAATCATCGAATTCAGCCACCGACCTGCTGAAACTGATACCAGGGGTTAGAATTGACTTGCAGCAAAACCTTTCACTTGAAGGGAGCAGTAATATATTGTTATTGGTCGATGGGAAGGAACGTGACAGAAGCTATCTCAGTCAGCTGCATCCTTCCAGTATCGATAAAATTGAGGTAATGACTGCTCCCCCTGCCAGGTATGATGCCAATGTATCAGGTGTAATTAATGTTGTGCTCAAAAAGGATACAAATAAAGGAACCGACGGTCATGTTTCCCTGGAGATTCCAACCTCTGATTCTGAAATATTCCTGAATCCTTCCTACAGCCTGAATTATGGCTTTGGAAGGTTTAATTTATTTACATCCTATAACGGGGATATCAGACAGTTCAATATTACAGAATCATACCTCAGGGAAACCAGAGGCACTTCCGGACCATTAAAAATCGAATCAACCGGGCAACTGCGTCAAAAGACATGGTCACACAGGTTCCATTACGGGTTCGACTGGTTCATCAACCACCGTAACCAGTTAAACTTCTATGCCTTTTACAATCCTTTTTCGCAGGAACTTGACGGCACAACAGAAGTGAACACCAACGGGAATGGGTTACCAGTATGGCAGGCAAATAAGGATGATGAAGATATAAACCGGAGCAGGTTCTATTCATTGTGGTACAAACATCTTTTCAATGGCGGAACCGATCATGGCATCACCTTCGATATCAGCCTTTACCGGCTGAATGCAGATAACACGACAACATACAGCTGGCCGGCTTCAGGGTTACTTCATGAATACAAAATGCAGCCTGATAACCGGACAATAAAGGTTAAAGCTGATTATTCGGTTCCGGCAGGAAACAAATTCATGCTGAACACAGGATTGCACGGCACATCAGGAAAACTGAGCGATGAAATGAATGAATCACTGCAATACACAGAAAAAACATTTGCAGGGTATGCCACTGCCGGTTACCGTAGCGGGCCTGTAGAGGCAAGTGCAGGTTTCAGGCTTGAGCATTTCAATGCCGGTAATCATCCAGGCATCACTCATTCCTCCACTTTCCTCCTGCCGTCAGTTACTGTGAACTATAACCTGCCGGCCCGCCAGAACCTGAAAATGCAATACCGCAGGCATACAGCTTATCCGGGATTTTACCAGCTCAATCCGGCCGTTTTACCTGACGATCCTTTTACGTTATCGTACGGAAACCCTGACCTGAACCCGGAAATCATAAGCCAGCTGAACCTTGAGTATTCCCGTTCATTCCAGTCACACTTTGTTTCAGCCAGGGTATACCGCATTCATACAGCCAATGCCATCAGAAAAGTGATGGCCCTGAATGAGCAGCACCAGTTTGAAACAAGCAGCCAGAATTTGGGCAGCATCCGCCAGACAGGACTTCAGATAAGCGGTTCCTTTGGATTTGGGAAAACAGGTATCAATCCATACTTCAGGATTTATGACATGCAGACAAGTCTGGGTAAAGCAGCAGAAGCGTTTAATTTGCAGGAAAATCATCTTCTTGTTTATGAAGCAGGATTATCGGCATATGCCACAATCAGAAAAAATTACCTGGTTGCGTTGAATTTTATTTATACAAGTCCTGTTCATCAGATTCAACAAGTAACCTTCAGCGATCCTTTATATTTTATCTCACTTGAAAGGACAATACTTGAAAACCTGAAGATTGGCTTAACCAGCGGGGTACCTTTGTTACAGACATTTGTATACCAGGGTTCAGAGATCCATTCTCCGCGATTCAGCCATTACTCAACAGGAAAAATTGAGATGTCGGCCATCCCGTTGTGGATAAAGGTCAATTACCGTTTCACATCAGGGGAAAAAAGGCAAAGGATTGACAGGCAGAAACAGGAACCGGAGCGTGAGCTAAGAAAAGGTTTCTAGAATACCTGCCGTGATACCTGTATTTTGATATTGTTTTGCCAGAATTACTTTTCAGGCTGTTTATCATTTCAGCAATCTATGCTGAGGAGTTACCATCCAGTTTTAAATCTGCCGGACTGGCATGATGGGCAAAGGTTGAAAAGTACGCGTCCATGTTCAGTGCCTTTACATCCTCCACGAAATGGGAATAATCTTCCCTGTTCATATTTTTCACAGGAGAACGGAATTCGCCGAATTCAAATCCCACATAGCGCATAAATGCCTTACCGGCAGCCATACCGCCATATTTGTTAAGAAGGCGGATCATGTCGATGGCCTTCAGCTGTAATTGCCTGGCCAATACAAGATCACCCTTGTCAAAAGCTTCAATCAGTTGGTTATAGAGCGGTGCAGCGTAGTTATATGAACTACCTACCGCACTTCGTGTGCCGAGAACCAATGCAGAAAGAAGGTATTCATCACGTCCCCACAGCATTTCAAATTTTCCATCCATAAAGCTGAGGCAGCTCTGGAAATCCATGAAATCCTCATACGTGAATTTAATGCCGGCAAGGTTGGGGATTACAGGTGCTGCTGCTTTCAGAAATTCAAACATGGGAATATGACATCCCGTCAGCATGGGGATATGATAAAAATATACAGGCATCTGGGGAACATGTTCAGCAATGCGTGCACAATAGTCAGCAAGCTGAACTGCACTGGCGGGTTTGAAATAATACGGAGCCAGCACTGCGATGGCATCCACCCCGATTTCAGCGGAATGTTTTGCAATTTCAATACATTCCACATATGATGTCCCGCATACAAGGTTGATAATCCTCATGGAAGGATTATCCTTTGCTGAAGCAACCCAATGTTCGGCAAGTGCCATCCGCTCACTTAAACTCAGCGACACCCCTTCCCCTGTTGAGCCATTAATGAATACCCCTTTTACCTGGTTCTGCGCAAGAAAATTACAGTACCTTTTAATGATGCCATACTGAAGGTTGCCCTTTACATCGAAAGGGGCAAAAGGTGCTGCTAACAGTCCCTCAGATTTCTGCAAATGCTGTATATTCATCATAATCATTTAATTCATGTTGATTATCTATTTCTTCTATAATTATTCATCTGCTTAATCCTGCAGTCATTCTTCAATGTAACAATTTACAGCTATCCCGTGTAGTAACATGCAGCCATTAACATCATTTATTTGTTCATCATGTTCCCAAGCAAATCGGCAACCGGAACCTTCTGGAAATACAGCTCCCTCATCCCTTCATATACGATTCCGATGTGATTGTCATCCACCATTGTCATGCATGAATATCCGTACCCTGCAGGGCCGTATAATTCAACCTGGTTTTCCGGGGGCCAGGTATGGCCACCATCAAAACTCGTCTTGATTGTCATATTGGTTCTTGTTTCCCTGTTGTCGGGATTTGAAAAGAACAGCACCTGCTGTTTCCCATTGTTTGTATTCACAACGGCAGCAATGATGCTTGCCATGCAGTTGGGTTCGGGCAATGCAGAGTTTGATGAAGGATGTATGGTCCATGTTTTTCCAAGGTCAGCAGTAACAGCCACTGCCCTGCCATTTGATTCATCCCTGACGATGCGGTTCAGGTCATCCCTCATGTTAAGCATCAGGTCTCCGCCGGCAAGCTGCACAACCTGGGCTTCGGTTGTATTGGGTTTGGCGCCCGTTCCTATTTCCCAGGTATTGCCACCATCGCGGCTAAACACGATTGTTGAGTGGCAGGTGTACTGTCCGCCATCGATGGCTTTCTCTCCAATGTCGGCTTTGAACTGTGCCGGAAAAACGAGCGTGCCATCATCAAGCGTGATGCCTCTCCCCGGCCCCTGCAGCAACAACTGCCATGAAGGATCTTTAATCTGCTCAGTAATATTGAAAGGCTCAGACCATGTAATGCCATCATCGGTACTTTTTACAAGGATGAACTGCCCTGTTTCCTCAGGACTCATTCCAGGTTTCGATGCCCACCACAGCATGTCATTTTCTGTTGCGCCGCTCATCCATAATCCTGCCACCCATATGGTACCGGTGAAATGGTCATACAAAACTGCCGGATCACCAATCCCGTTCAGCCTTTCAGGCCGGCCACCCCATTCACCCATATCCATGATGACACGCATAGGTTCCCAGGTTTGTCCACCATCGGTGCTGCGGCTCATCCCCACATCAATGTCTTCCTGAAGATCTTTGCTGTTGTTGTACCGGTTGTCATAAACAGCTATCAGTGTCCCTGCACTGGTTGTTATAATGCCCGGAATCCTGTAGGTATGGCAGTTATCTTCACCTTCTGCACGCAAAACACGTGCAACGCGGTAGGTAAACGGATTTTCAGGAGATAAATCCATAATATCGCGGCCTGCAAAATGAAGCCGCACATTTTCAATATTGAAGCGGGTGAGCAAATCAGCATTATCTTTCAGATTTACCCCAAGATGAAGAAAATGAGTTCCTGCACTTAATTCCTGTTTCAACTGTAGCGTGACTTTATTTTTTCTGATGCTTGCTGTACCTTTATTAAAAAACTGTCCGGCTGATTCTTCCTGGGCATGTTTCACCGAAACAGAAGAGATTCCTTCATGCATTAACCCTTCACTGAACCTGATTTCAATCTTTTCGAGCTTTAAAGGTTCCTGGCCTTCTGCAATATGAAGTTTTATCACAACCAGGTCGTTGTTATCGCGATTAATGAACAGTGGCACCTTCTCCTGCTGAAATTGCTCTACCTTGATACGATTAACAGCCCTGCCTTCAACTTTAGTCTGTTTACATTGGAAGGAAAGCAGAAATAGAGAAAGTATGAACAATGGCACTTTCATGAATGGACTACTTTTAATTTTTAAGAACATAAAAGTATCTGTTATCCTTCAGATCAAAAAGTACAGGTTGAATTTTTATATGTAATCCACGAAGCAAAGGCTACCGCTGAAACACACTCTTCCTGCTTTCTATTAATTGCTGTGAGACATAAGAACAATTGAAAATGAAAGTATTGATACCAATTTCAGTGGTTAAGATCTTTTTATCATATCAGATAAAATAAATAAAGTAAGCAGAATTGAACTCCGGAAAAAATTTCAGCAGGTGCTTATGCCTGTTTCGATTTAAAAGTATAATGGTGGCATGGTTAACAAACCGGTTAGTATGAAAAAGTATGTTTCACACCGGGGGCATATAGAAGGATTGAAGAAAGAAACTCCCGATCAATTCAGGGCTGCTATGCCTAATCACCTGGAAAACCACTTCCAGGGGCTATTTGCTTAACCGCGTGCTCAGTTTGCCCCGCAGTTGGCCTGTTCATATTTCTCCATCAGGCGGGTCAGCAGAAGTAACTCCTTCAGGTCGTCATCGGTCTTTTGTGTATCACATAACAACAGAAACCTGTTGAGAGCGTCACGATAATCATCTTCTGTTTGTATTTCGAGTATCTTTTGCATACAAATTAATGTGCTTCAAGCCAGTTTTCAGCTGCATTCATTTCAACAGTCAGCGGAACCTCAAGCTCGACTGCATGTTCCATTTCATATTTAACAATCATTTTCACTCGCTCCAATTCTGGTTTAAATACATCGAAGTTCAGTTCGTCATGTACCTGTAAAATCATCTTCGTTTTCAGATTTTTCCGATTGAACTTCTCATATATGTTCACCATTGCAATCTTAATAATATCGGCAGCCGAACCCTGGATGGGTGCATTGATGGCATTCCGTTCAGCCATTCCCCTCACCACGGCATTGGCCGAAGTTATGTCATTTAAATAACGTTTCCGTCCTTTAATTGTTTGAACATACCCGTTCTTTCTGGCCAATTCTATCTGGTTGTCCATGAACTCTTTAATTTTAGGGAAATTTTCGAAATAACCATCAATGAGTTCCTTTGCTTCAGTACGGGGTATATTGAGCCTCTGCGAAAGGCCAAAAGCCGAAATGCCATATATGATTCCAAAGTTTGCAGTCTTGGCTTTCCTGCGCATATCGGAGGTTACCTCCTGCTCCGTTATCTTGTAGATTTTTGCAGCAGTTATTGTATGAATATCTTTTCCCTCCCTGAAGGCCTTCATCATTTCCTCATCACCACTGAGTGCTGCCATAATCCTTAGTTCAATCTGAGAGTAGTCGGCCGATAGAAACATATAATCTTCACCTGATGAAATAAATGCACGCCTTATTTCCCTGCCATATTCATCGCGGATTGGAATGTTCTGCAGGTTGGGATTTACTGAACTGAGCCTTCCTGTGGCTGTAATGGCCTGGTTATATGATGTATGTATTTTGCCTGTCTTTTTATTTACAAGCTGGGGTAAGGCCTCCACATAAGTGGTAAGCAGTTTCTTCAGTCCCCTGTACTCGAGAATCTTATTGACAATCGGATGGCGGTCTGACAGCTTTACCAGCACTTCCTCTGAAGTGGAGTACTGCTTTGTTTTGGTTTTTCTTGCATTTTTATCAATATCAAGTTTTTCGAACAGAATAGGTCCCATCTGTTTTGGAGATGAAATATTAAATTCTTCTCCGGCCAGTTCAAAAATCTCTTTTTCAATTCTTATAATTTCTATCCTGAGCTGGCTGGCATATGTCTTAAGCACACTGCTGTTAAGCTTCACCCCTGCCCTTTCCATATGCACAAGCACCGGAACCAGGGGCATTTCCACGGACTGGAACAGCTCGAGCATCCCAAACCTTTCCAGTTCAATGTCGAGCACACCCTTCAACTGTAGGGTCAGATCGGCATCCTCACAGGCATACTCACAGAGCTGTTCAACCGGAACCGACCTCATAGTAACCTGTCCCCTGCCCCTTTTCCCAAGCAGGCTCTCAGTGGTTATTTTCTCATAGCCAAGATAAATGCTGCAAAGGTGATCGAGATTATGTCTCTGCTCCGGCTGAATCAGATAATGTGCCAGCATTGTATCATATAACCTGCCTTTCACCTCAATCCCATAAGCAGCAAGCATCATCATATCGTACTTAAGGTTCTGCCCTATCTTCATGATGTTTTCATCGGCAAAAACCTCCCTAAACTCCTCCATTACCCGTAGTGCCTCATCACGCTGCGGAGGGATAAGTACACAATATGCTTCATGTTTTCTAAATGAAAAGGACATGCATACCAGATCACAGGTATGGGTGTCAAACCCAGTGGTTTCTGTGTCGAAGCAAAAAGCGTCGGCAACTGCAAGTTCTGCCCGGAGGCTAGCCCTTTGAAGCGGGGTCTGAATCAGGTAATACTGATGTGGCACCGTTTGAATATTATCCTTTGTCGATTCAGCTGCCGGTGTTTCAACAATGTCACCAAACAGGTTTTGCTGAACCGCTGTTCCCGGTTTTACATCCTCCAGGTTCATCCGTTTGGTAAGGGTTCTGAACTCAAGATCATCAAATACAGCCTTTAATGCTTCCTTGTTTACCTCATTCCTGACAAGCCTTTTCTTGTCGAATTCAATGGGTACATCGCAGATGATAGTGACCAGCTGTTTCGAAAGACGTACCTGTGCCTCATGCTCCACCAGGTTATCCCTTACTTTTCCTTTCACCTTATCGATATTCTCATACAGCCCCTCAATGCTTCCAAAATCAGCAATCAGCTTTTGTGCTGTCTTTGGCCCTATCCCCGGACAACCCGGAACATTGTCAGAAGTATCGCCTGTCAAACCAAGAATATCTATTACCTGCCCGGGCGATTCGATACCGAAATTCAGCTTTACCTCTTCAGGCCCCCATATTTCAGGTGATCCACCTGGCTTTGCAGGTTTGTACATTCTGACATGCTCATCCACAAGCTGTGCATAATCCTTGTCGGGCGTCATCATAAAGGTATCAAAATCTTCTGCCTTGGCTTTTTGTGCAAGTGTTCCTATCACATCATCGGCTTCAAAACCTTCCTTTTCAACAATGGGAATATTAAACCCTTCGATGATACGCCTGATGTAGGGAATAGAAGCCCTCAAATCCTCAGGCATGGCTTCGCGTTTTGCCTTATACTCACTGTACATTTCATGCCTGAATGTAGGGGCCGAAACATCGAATACCACTCCTATGTAATGCGGGCTTTCTATTTCAAGAAGCTGCAGCAGTGTATTGGTAAATCCCAGCATAGCTGAAGTATTCACACCCTTTGAATTGAACTGCGGATTACGGATAAAGGCATAGTAACTTCTGTATATCAGGGCATATGCATCGAGCAGGAAAAGTTTTTTAAGATTGTTTTCAGCCATAGCGGTAATTTTTGTCCGTATATAAAATGAACTGCAGTTTATTGGCATGATATATAATACTGTCAACCCTCCGCTGGTATAAAATCAGTCAGAGACTGCAATAAAAAAAACAAATTTATAAAAAAAGCACGGGCGATACTACAGATTATCGGAAGCAAACCATTCAGCAAATGCTGTAACAGTTTCATAGAGCCTGATGCTGAATAAAGTCACACCTGCGGGCATATGCTGCTGAAGGATATGTGCAATATAACTCACAAGATTTTCGGTGGTGGGCTGAAAATCAACAACCAGCAACTTTTCTGATGTGCCTGCCAGCATCTTGAGTTGATCATGCGGAATCAGGCTGTTCACCATCAGGGCATGATCAAACCGCCCAATTATATGTTCCTTCACCATTGCTTTTAATTCCCCAAAATCCATTATCATCCCATCGCGGGGATGCCCCGGAGTGTTGCGTGGCTCTCCGGCCAGTGTCACCTCAAGGGTGTATGAATGCCCGTGTATATTGCGGCACGGTCCTTCATAAGCGTGCAGCATATGGGCCATCTCGAAATGAAACCTTTTTGTAATCCTAATTTTTGACATGAAATTTTTCAAACTGTGGGGCAAAATTACATCATTTGTTTCACTAACCTTCCATATGCCGGTGTCTTATTTCATAATACAGAATTGGCCTGATACGTCTGCAATTTTTTTCTAATTTTGTGGCCTGTAGAATCAGAACAAAAAAAATGAAGAAATCAACAGTCCTTAGTGGAATCAGGCCGACAGGTTACCTGCACCTGGGAAATTATTTCGGTGCAGTACGCAGCTTCGTCAGGATGCAGGACGACTTTAACTGCTTCTTTTTCATTGCCGACATCCACTCACTCACAACGCATCCGACACCTGAGAACCTACAGGCAGGGGTGAAGCAGGTACTGGCAGAATACCTTGCCTGCGGGATTGATCCCGAAAAAGCGACAATCTATATCCAGAGCGATGTTCCTGAAGTGACTGAACTGTATACCATACTGAACATGAATGCCTACCTTGGCGAACTTGAAAGAACCACATCGTTCAAGGATAAAGCCAGGCAGCAACCCGATAATGTCAATGCAGGGCTCCTCACCTACCCGGTGCTGATGGCAGCCGACATCATCATCCACAAGGCCAATTATGTGCCTGTTGGCAAGGATCAGGAGCAGAACCTGGAGATGGCCCGCAAATTTGCCAAACGGTTCAACCGCATGTACGGCAAAAAAGTATTCCCTACCCCGAAACCCTACACCTTCGATGGAAAGGACATGATAAAGGTTCCAGGGCTCGATGGCAGCGGGAAAATGGGTAAATCGGAAGGTAATGCCATCAACCTTTATGAAGATCCAAAGTCTATCAGGAAAAAGGTGATGCGTGCCGTAACCGACACTGGCCCTACCGTGATGAACCAGGAAAAGCCGGAACCCATACAGAACCTGTTTAAACTGATGGAAATCGTATCGGAACCTTCCACCGTGATGCATTTCAATGAATTGTACAACAAGTGCGAAATCCGTTACGGTGATATGAAAAAGCAGCTTGCCGATGATATCATCTCCTATACATCACCAATCCGCGACCGGATCATTGATATTCTGGAAAATGATGCGTATCTTGCAAAAGTTGCAAAAATGGGTGCCGAAAAAGCACGCGATTCTGCTTCCAAAACACTTGCAGAAGTTAAGGAAGTTGTTGGTTTCAGGAAGTTGTTTTAACACAACATATACCCTAGGTTACATTGATGCCGGGCTGTTGCCCGGCTTTTTTTTGCTCCTCTCCTGTCGTAACCGTGTCAAACCCCCGCATCTGCAACAAATACACCCGGGCACAGAAACATTCCGTAGTTTAAACATACAGAAATCACTTTTCTTGCTATTTACTTAAGCTGTTCTCCTGCAGCCATGCCAATTATTGTTACTTTTGATAGAAGAAACTATAAAAACCAATTTCTATGATAACCCGGAGAAAGTTTATTCAAAGTACTGCAGCTTTTTCTGCATTTACAATCATGAAGCCCTCAACCGTATTCGGAACTGCAGCCAATTCTGCTGTAAGGCTGGGCATTATTGGATGCGGCAACCGCGGCACATCTGTCATTGCCGACATGGTACAGCACACAGGGGCGCGGATTACTGCCATGGCCGATCTTTTTGGTTACCAGCTTGAAAATGCAAAACCTGCCCTCGATAAGCTGAACGCCGCCAAAGGAGGTGCAAAAGTCGACCAGTCGAATGTATTTAAAGGCTCTCTTGCTTATCTTGAACTGATTCATGACCCTGAAGTGGATGCAGTACTGATTTCATCACCTGCGTATACCCACCCCGACTTCCTTGAAGCTGCCGTTGATGCCGGGAAGCATGTATACTGCGAAAAACCGGTGGCCCCCGATGTGGCAGGGTGCAGACAGGTCATGCGCGCAGGTCAGAAATCGGGAGGGAAAGAAAGCATTGCCATAGGGTTCCAGATAAGGCATGCCACCCCCTATATGCAAATGGCCGAAAGAATCCGGCGCGGCGACATAGGTGAGGTTGTCAATGTGCAGCTCTACTATATCTCTTCGGCAGGAAGCAAAAAGAATCCTGTGGGAAAATCGCCCGAAGAATTCATGATCCGCAACCACTTTCACTTCCATGAATTATCAGGTGGCATCCTGCTCGACCAGGGTATCCACATGATCGATGTGTGCAACTGGGTACTGAATGAAAAGCCAGGCAATGCCCTGGGCATGGGTAACCGGAAGGGTGAACCCGATTATGGTGACACCTTCACCAATTACCAGGTTCTCTATGGCTATCCCAACCAGACCAATGTAAGCCTTCATTCAACACAGTTCGGCCCTGCGTTTGGCGATGTATGCGCCCGCTTCATCGGTACCCGGGGCTTTGCTGAAGCCCATTACAGCCGGGGTGTTTATATTGAAGGCGAAAACCAATGGGACTCTGGTGTTCTGCGCGGTCAGGCACCCACTCCTGAACAGCGTGCCGCCGGTGCATTTACCTCTGCCCTTTATGATTCCACTCCCAATAAGGTGAAATCATTTATTGAAAGCATTACAACGGGTAATCATTTGAACGAAGCACACTCAGGGGCCGTTTCCACCCTTTCGGCCATTCTTGGCAGCATGAGTGC
>OBJA01000179.1_pt1 | contig 62024 bp, 52 predicted proteins | sample 1519751 | NCBI WGS metagenome assembly OBJA01 (sample SAMEA3881238, study PRJEB22517) | soil metagenome | biome: lake sediment; feature: soda lake sediment; material: sediment, water from around vicinity | place: India | collected 2013-12-23 | depth 3 m | reverse complement strand
GCATAGAAAATAAAAAACGTGAATTTTATTTACGTTTTTAAAAAGTAAAAACATAAGGATGTAATTAAGATTGGAGTGATATTGCCTTTGACTGGACCAGCTGCTGAAATAGGCAATTCGATTTTGGAAGGCATCAAAATTGCACATGAACTTGATTCACATGATCGGTTCGAAATTAAGTTAATAATTGAGGATGATAAGTTGGACCCAAAAACATCAATAAATATTACTAATAAGCTCATTAGTATTGATAAGGTTAATGCTATTATTGGATTGGCTCCATCATCTATAGCTCTTGCAGTTGCCCCAATTGGTAATAAAAATAAGACACTGATGCTTTCTGCAACTGCTTCATCTCCTGACTTAACAAATGCGGGTGAATATTTTTTTAGAATTTATCCATCAGATTACTATGATGGTAAAGTCCTTGCCGATTTTTCATTCGATAATTTGAACGCAAAAACAGCTTCTGTTTTATTTCTTAATAATGATTTTGGAGTAGGATTAACTAATTCATTTGTAATAAATTTTCAAAATAATGGAGGTGTAATAATAAAAAAAGAAGGTTTTTCGCCTAATAGTACAAATTTTAGGACACAGCTTTTATCTATTAAACAAAGTAAAAGCGATGTTTTACTTATAATTGCAATTGATACACAGTATGAAAATATTATCAGACAATTTCGTGAGATGGATATTCATTCAAAAATAATAGCTCCTGTCACTTTTGATAATGTTGAAATGATAGAGCGATTGGGAAATGCAGCTAATGGAATTTTTTTTACAAGACCTTTTTATGATATTCAGTCGAATGATTCTATTTTTCAACTATTTAGAAATGAGTTTTCTCAATTATATAATAGGGAGCCATCATTATTAAACGCATTAGGTTTTGACAACTATTATATTTTAATTGAAAGCTTGAAAAATGTCAATTATTCCTTTGAAAAAGCAAGAGGTTATATGTTAAACAATTCTTTTGTTGGGGCTTCTGGAAAAATGCAATTTGATAACAATGGCGATGTTATTAAAGAAATTGAAATTATGAGTATACAAGAAAAAAAAATAACAAAATATGAAAAGTAATAAAAAAGAAGAAAAAAATAAAAGTGGTGATTTTAAAAAAATATTAAAAGAGGCACTAAAAGAGTGGAAAGTCATTGAAAACTGCTGTAAGTCAGCTTATTTTATTTCAAATCCTATTCATTTATTAGGAAATAAAGTAATTAATGAATAATAGAAATATGAAGTTTTTTGTTATCAATCCTCCTCCCTGGTTTCCAAATATGCCGTATTTGAGTGTACCCTTATTAACTGGAATGCTAAAAAAAAGAAATATTTCTGTTGTTCAAAGAGACATTAATGTTTTCTTTTTTAGAAACCTTTTGACATCAAAAGAACTAGTTTTTCAAATTAGAGAAAGAAAAAGAATAAAGAAGAAAGCTACCAAAAAGGAAGAGTTGTTGTTTGAGCTTGAAAACTATTTTGCTGACAATGTTGAAAAACACTTGAAAACAATAAAATGTGAAACAAATCTAAATTTATTAAATGATTTGTTTTCAGAATTGGATTTAATGTTAAAGGTTTTCTCTTTAAACTATCCAGACATTGAATTGTCCTTAGGAAAAATATATTTTAAAAAAGACCCTTCAAGTGATTATGTTAACTATATAACATCCAATAATTTTTTTAATTATTACATAAGCAAATATGAAATTGATATTTTAAAGAAAAAGGAACCTGATATTATCGCTTTTAGCATTACGACGTTTGAACAATTAATTTTTTCCCTCACATACATTATTGTAGTAAGAAAAAAAATTAAGCGTGAAATAAAATTCTTATTTGGAGGAAACTATATTACAAAATGTTATCACAACGAGGGAAAATTAGATATGTGTCTTGATTTAGTCGACTTTATAATAATTGAGGACTTTGAAAGTAGTATAGATTTTTTTATAAGCGCCCTTCAAGGAGAAATTGATTTCAGTTTAGTGCCAAATTTGTTCTGCAAAAATGACATAAATGGCAACAAAAATCTACCCCAAATTATTAAAAACACTTCAATATCTAAAGCATTGCCGGATTTTGAAGGAATAGAATTTGATAAATATTTTTTGAACAAAACTATATTACCTTATGAATTAAGCAGGGGGTGTTATTGGGGTCAATGTAAGTTTTGTGAAGTATGTGTAAAAAAATACGCCGAAAAAACTCCCGCAAATATTGTATTAGACATAAAATTTTTAAGTAAGAAATACAATGTACAATATTTTTCATTTGTCAGCTCATCTCCTTCGCCACTATTACTTAGAAAGGTTGCTGTTTTGTTAAAGAATGAAAATATCAAGTGGATTAGTTTTTTACGACCTGAATCATATATTGATAAGGAGTTTGCTAATGATTTGTTTAATGGTGGATGTAGGTTTGTTTTAGTTGGAATAGAAAGTCCAATACAACGAATTTTGGATGAAATGAACAAGGGGCTCAATGTTTGTGAAACTTTAAAAGTTTTAAATAATTTAAAAGCAAGTGGTATTCACATCCATGCCTATTTTATGTTGAATTTTACTAAAGAAACAAATAAAGATAAAGAGAAAATCAGGAGCTATTTTTCAGATAATCAAAAACTTTTTGATTCGGTTTCTTTCACATCGTTTGTTAATAAAGATCATGCGTATAAAGCTAATATATCTTCAAATACAAAATTAAGTTCATTTGAAAACATACTAAATTCTATTCACACAACTGTTAAAACAGATGAGAATTATTTTAATTTAAATTTACTAATTTTAAATAAATTACAATATGAACAATTCTGAAAAGTTAATTGATAGCATTAAGGATATTTGGAAGCAGTATTCAACAGAGAGCTACTTCGAATCTATTGGTCAGTCATACTTTGAAAGAGAATTTGAATCACTACAAAATAAATTGTTTTATTCAGAAATTTCATTCTATCCAAATCTAATTACTAAATTACTTGAAGAACATAAGTCTCAAAAAGTTGAAATTACTTTTTTTTCTACTATGCTACCGCGTCACTTTTTTAATTTTCCAGTAGTCAAGGTTGCCCCGTTGATCCCTGTAGAACCAAAAAAGTCCAAATATTTTGACTTCCAGAAAAAATTCGATTTTCTTGATAAGTATAGAAGAACAATTGCTAGTGCAATAGAAGGAAAACATTTTGTGCTAAAAAGAGTTTTGTTTTTAAATACTAGTAACGAATATGATTGCTATAGAGGAATACGTTTCTACAAAAAAAATGACTTAACACAGGACAAGAATGCTTTTTATTGTTGTGATGATAATATAATCTATTGGAATAGAGACATTATTAATGTGTTAATAAATAATAAAAAACCATTTAATAGTAATGCATCTTCATGTTGTAGCTCTGGGTTAACAATGGCTGAATTAGAAAGATTTTTTAAAAATGTTAATGAAATAGATAAATTACTTAAAGAGGAAATTATGGATAGTTTTGACAATTCCTCATGTTACTTTTTGGCTGGTAATAATAATAAATGCAAAGCTAATTGTGGCCAAATTAACAAGTTAAGTATATATGATTATTACATTACAAAACTTCATTCAATGTCCAACAATTCTTATGAAGCATATTATTGCGACATAAATGCAATAAAGGGAAACAAAAATATTTCAGACAAATTTAAGCCAGATTTAGGCGTAGTAAAAATTGGAAGTATAACGCTAATTATCAACACCTTTATTGATATTATAAATAATATCACAAAACTTGAAATTATAACCGAAAAGGACAATAGCTTTTCAAAATTAATGAATGATATCAGTATTATAAAACGAAAAGAAGAAAAATTACATATACACATTGATGATTCTAATAAAAATTTTACAATTCCCGTTTCAAAAGGATATAATAATTTTTCTAATAATAACAATTTATGATTCAATCGTTCGAAAGCATTGATGAGGCGATAACTCATTTCCAAGAAGATGAAAATAATTACTATGACTTAATAGATGGTAATATTAATAGTATAAGAGATATTAGAGGGTTAAGGGAAAAAGCGCAAGATATTCATCAAGAGATTATCAAATACATAAAAATTCATAACTACCTCAATGCCGAATTACACAACATAAACACTTTATCAAGAAAAGAAAAGGTAGACATTCAAAATGTTTTAGTTTCAATTAATCATAAATTAAGCTTCTTAGAAATGAAATATTCGGAAATCTTATTTCAAGTGACAAATGTTGAAAGCAATTTGTCACGTAAGAGGGATAGAATTATCCTGTCTATTTCAGTTTTTATGTTTTTCTTGGGTACTGTTTTTTCAATTTTTAATACTGAAATGAGATTGTTTTTTGGTTGTCAAAAAAACAAGAATTCTTTAATAGAAAAAAATGATTCAATGAAAAATTCAATAGATAGTTTGAATATTTTTATTATTCAACATGATGATTTTTTTTCTAAATAGACCATAATGCAAAATAATAATTCGTGTGACAGTTTATAATGTTAGTTATGCAATTGATATATAACATATTACTTTCTTCATCAATAGTATTATTAACTGCATTTAGTTTCTATTATATTTATATATCATGTAAAATTTTTAATCTTTCTCATGCTGCGTTAATATCTCTAGCCGCCTACTTTACATTCCTGTTCTCCCAACAACTTGGTATTCCTTTATTTGCCTCAATACACTTTGCTATTTTACTTACAATAGCTATAGGTATAAGCACAGAACAATTCCTTTACAAACCTTTACGCAAAAGAAAAAGCCACTCATTTGTCTTGCTAATCGCGTCATTAGGTTTATATGTCGTATTGCAAAACATTATCTCTCTTATCTGGGGAGATGCAACACTGAGCATCAGAACCGGGGAGGTAAAAGTCGGGCATCAGATTTTTGGAGCGTATATTACAACAATACAAATTATTACAATAGCTGTAAGTATGTTGGTTTTAATATTGAGCCTTGTTTTTTATCGCTTGACACAGATTGGCAGACAAATGCGGGCGGTATCGTCAAATAATGAATTGGCAAAAGTGTTTGGAATTAACTCTAATAAGGTAATTCTTTGGGCATTTGTTATTGGTTCCGGGTTGGCAGCAGTTGCCGGTATTTTAGTTGCTTTTGATACGGATATGAGACCAACAATGGGTTTTAACTTATTGTTATATGGGGTTGTTGCCATGATAATCGGCGGAGTCGGTAGCACTTGGGGTTTGGTTGGCGGAGCATTTTTATTAGCAACAGCACAGCATCTCGGGGCTTATTATATTGACAGCAAATGGATGGATGCTATTGCTTATGTGATTCTGATATTGTTTTTAATATGGAAGCCGTTGGGCTTTAGTGGTCAAAGACTTAAAAAGACGGAGTTGTAATGGAGTATTTTCTACACATATTGATAATGATATTGCTTTATGTAATTCTCTCACAGAGTCTTGCAATAACGGCTGGTTATTCCGGTCTTATTTCATTGGCACATGCAGGATTTTATGGTATTGGAGCTTACACATCTGCTATTCTGTCTGTCAATTATGGTTATCCATTTTTGCTAACTCTTCCAATAGCCATGTTCATTTGCGGTATTACTGCATTACTTGTTTCCATTATTGCATTGCGTACCGTAGATGATTATTTCATTATTATTACGCTTGGCATTCAGGTTGTTGCCTTTTCCATTATGAATAACTGGATGGATTTAACCAGAGGGCCTTTGGGTATTCCGGGTATTCCCCCTATATCAATATTTGGCTATGCATTTACCGGAAAAATATCATTTTTACTCCTTACTTTGGGTTTAACATTTTTTGTATTTCTCTTGTTACGTAATATTTCTCGTTCTCCCTTTGGAAGGGTTTTGCTCGCATTAAGCGAAGATGAAATTTTTACAAAAAGCCTTGGCAAAAAGGTTTATCAGGCAAAAATTATCAGTTTTGCAATCGGTGGTATGTTTGCTGCCATACCCGGTGTTTTATATGCACATTACATCAGCTATATTGACCCCACAAGTTTTACAATAGATGAATCAATTTTCATTTTATCTATTGTGATTATTGGAGGTATGAAAAATTTATGGGGCTCAGCTATCGCAGCAGCAGTTTTAGTTATTTTGCCCGAGGCATTAAGGTTCTTAGGTATGCCAAGCAATATTGCAGCTAATATGAGACAAATTATATACGGACTTGCCCTTGTACTAATGATGTTTAAATACAGCAAAGGATTTATTTCTAAAAAGTATGTAGGTCAAGAGAATAAATAAAGTCCTCGCACACAGCCAAACACTCTAACTATATCATTAATTTAATAATTTTACTATCTTTGAAACAAAATAAATAAAATAAAATGAGTAAGCGAATTGAAAATATAATCAACGAATTAGTTGATCAATACACATACGGAGACACAAGTGAAAGACCATGGATTATTGGATTTAGTGGAGGAAAAGATTCAACTGTATTATTGACTTTAGTATGGCGTGCTTTAGAAAAGGTTCGTAAAGAAATGCCTTATCCTTTTCAACTACGAAGACCTGTTTATGTTGTATGCAATGATACTATGGTTGAAAATCCAATAATTACAGAATATGTTGATGATGTCCTGTCTAAAATTGATAAGGCAGCAAGGAATCAGGACTTGCCAATTTTCGTAAACAAAACAATTCCAAAAATTGATTCAACATTTTGGGTTAATGTTCTTGGGAAAGGTTATCCAGTTCCAAACAATTCTTTTCGTTGGTGCACAGATAAATTAAAAATAAGACCAACTTCTGCATTTATTGCAGAACAAGTAGATGAAAAAGGAGAAGCAATTATACTAATCGGAGTAAGAAGTGCAGAAAGTATATCAAGAGGGCGCTCAATAAGAAAGCATGAGATAAAAGGGAAACGCTTATCAAAACATCCAAATCATCATAATACATTTGTTTATTCGCCTATAAAAGAATTAATGCTTGAAGAAATTTGGTATATTATCAATGCTTTGCCTTCTCCATGGGGTTATGATAATTCAAAGCTTTTCCAAATTTATGCAAATGCAAGTGCTGATGATTATGAATGTCCTACTGTTGTTACAGATAAAAGCCATTCTTCGTGTGGACAAAGTAGGTTCGGTTGTTGGACTTGTACAGTAGTAAAGGAAGACAAATCCATGTCAGCACTTATTAAAAATGGTGAAAATTGGATGAATCCTCTTTTGGACTACAGAAACAAACTCGAAGCTGAAAGAAATATATCAGAAAACAGACTTGCAACAAGAAGAAACGGACAAGAAGCTGTTACAGAGGACGGTCATAATCAAGGGAATTATTCACCTGAATATCGAGCACGAAAACTTAGAGAACTTTTAGAACTACAAAAGGAAATTCAAAAAACAAAACCATTGACGGAATTAATTACAAACCAAGAATTAATCGCTATTCAAGTTTTTTGGTATCGTGATGGGATTTTTGATTTCAAAGTTGGAGAAATATTCGCTAAGATATATGGCAGAGACATTGAAACAGAAAATGCCAACATTCAAAATTCAATTGAAAAAAAATTGCTAAAGAGTGTCTGCAGTAGTAATGAGAATGATTATGAACTTATAAATAATCTACTAACCTTACAGCATAGCAAAACATTGTTACTAACAAACTATGGATTTTATAAAATAGCATGCTAATATATGGCTTTTTCTATACCACAAAATATTGATTTAACTACAAATAAGCTCTCAACAGTTTTTAATAATACTGCTGCATCATACAAATTTTACTGGTTTATTTCGATACTACAATTATTTGCGGGTAGAAATACTCATAAAATACCAATTAAGGATGTTTTAATTAGAATGATATGTAACGCTTGGTATCCTATTAATTATTACAAGTTGAATTTTGGTTATAGCGATAAGTTGAATGAAAATATAGCTTTAATTCAAAAAGTTTTAAATATTCCAATTGATGTTTCCCTGAATGATTTATTCTTATTACTTCAAAACTCAAAAAATCCTTTAGTAAACAAGCTAATAATTCATTTTGAACAACTTGTTCCCTATAGATTTTTATCTCCATGGATAAAAGGTTCGAAAAAAGAAGTAATAAAACAATCTCAGGTTTATAATGATAATTGCTTATATAGTTTAAATAAAGATGATGACAATTGTATAGAGATTAATCCTGATTGGAGTGATTACCTATTTAAGAATAGCAAAATCTTATTGGATTTTTCATATTGGAATCTACTACAATACCTTCAGGTCAGAAATCCTAATGTGCCAAATATCGGCAACAAATTAATAAAACCGATAGCAAGAGGGAATTTGAATAATCAGAAAAGTTTCTGGAATTTAGTATTAAATGAAATTGGAACAATAAAATGTATTTACACTGGAAAATCATTACAAGTAGGAAATTTTGATATTGAACATTTTATTCCCTGGAGTTTTGTTTCTCATGACCAATTATGGAATTTAATACCAGCAGACAGCTCTGTTAATTCTTCAAAAAGCAATAAATTACCTCCATTAGAAAAATATTTTGACTCCTTTGTCGACACACAATATGAAGCAATTAATATAGTATTCAACAAGAAACCAGAAATAAGATTATTAGAAGATTATTTAATTCTTGGTTCAAGTATTAAGGATGTTATTCAAAAACCTTATTCTGATTTCAAAAAAAAATACTATAACATTCTTTCACCATTAGTTCAAATAGCAAGCAACTCTGGTTTTGAATTTTGGAATAGTTAATAGATGAATCAAAAAAACTTATACTCACATTTAACAGCTATTGAACGAGATAAAATTTCGTTTCCAATGAATTGGTTAAAAAAAAGAGGTGTTCTTACTGGTAAAATTCTGGATTTTGGATGTGGATTAGGCACAGATGTTCAAATATTAAAAAAGGAAGGATATGATGTAGATGGATATGATAATTACTATTTTAAAAATTATCCAATTAGAAAATTTGATACAATAACCTGTATTTATGTACTTAACGTGTTGGACTCTTTTGAACAAAGCAATGTATTATTATCAGTAAGTGCATTGTTAAATCATGGAGGAAAAGCATTTTTTGTAGTTAGAAGAGATGTTGTGCATGAAGGTTTTAGAATCCATAAAAAACATAAAAAGCCTACTTTCCAAACTAATGTAAAACTACCATTTAAGAGTATTTTCCTAAATAATTCTTGTGAAATTTATGAGTATCAACACTTCGATATTACAAATATGAACTTATCTGATTGCATTTTTTGTTCACCAAAAAGTGAAGTTATTATAGAAACCGCATTTGCCTATTCTATTTTTGATAAATATCCTGTATCAAAGGGTCATGCTTTAATTATTCCTAAAAGGCACATTTCCAATTATTTCGATTTATCACTAAATGAACAAATTGCTTGTCAACTCAATATAAATAAAATGCATGAAATTATTGAAAAGGAATACAAACCCGATGGATATAATGTAGGAATAAATATTGGAAATACTAGTGGGCAAACAATAGGTCATGTTCATATTCATTTAATTCCTCGATACGAAGGGGATGTTAAAAATCCGATTGGTGGTGTAAGAAATGTTATTCCAGATAAAGGAGATTATATTACAAACAAAATATATTACAAACAAAAAAGAATGGGAAAGTAAGTGTTAATATTTTCTTGATAATTTCTTCTTATTTCATGATTTAAATTAATGTAACAAACTTTGTTGCAGATAATGGGGCTGGAAAATCAAAATTCTTTAATGGGATATTATGGTTGCTTAAAGGTATTGTTTATGATTCTGATAATGATTCAGATTCAAAAAAAACAGATAATGTTGAAAACGTAACATTTAAAATCATCTCTGATAAAGCGAAAGATGAGACCTCTATTGGTGGCAGTGTTAGAGTTGGTGTTAAGCTCTCTTATCAGGATTCAAAATTTGAATATATTGTAGAGAAATACTTTTACTCTAAACGATTTCAAGAAGGGAATACGCTTGATGAAAAATGTTGGAGACCTGAAGCTATTGAGCAAGAAGTTTCAAAAAGAGATTTATATTTAAAAACTTTCCATCAAGTATATAGTATAGAAGACCAAAAAAGAATTATTGAAAACATTATACTTCCTGGCTTACAACCATATGCCCTTTTACAGGGAGAAGAAATTGACAATATTATTAACTTTTAGAACAAAAATAGCTTAAATGAAGCAATTAATAAGTTAACGAACATTAACCAAGTCAAAGAATTAACGAATTTGACTCAATATTTGTTAGGTCGGTCAGTTAAAGACCTTGATGCTCAAAGAAAGACTTTTACAAAAAATTCTGCTGCTTTTGAGAATGAAGTTGAAAATAAAGAAAAGTATTCAAATGAACTTGCCAAAAAAGAAAAACTTTTACAAGCCTCAATTGATACATTAAACAACTCAAGAGAAGAGAGGGCAAATTTATTAAATAGCATTACAAATGCTGAAAAAAGAAATGAATTTAGAACTACTATTTCTCAGTTTGAAGGGGAGAAAAAAATTGTGTATGAGAAATATGAGTTACTATTAAATAGTATAAATTCATATTTTTTTAATCCTGAATATTCATGGTTGCTAATGGATTTGGATGGAGAAATGAAAACTTTCTCTAATATACAAGATACTTTTATTGAAAATAGAATCAAAAAACAATTGAGCAAAGAACAGCCGACTAACACATTTATAACAGTTTTACCCGACGGCTCACCTGATTTTGCTTCATTAGAAAAGATGCTCGAACAAGAATTATGTTTTGTTTGTGGCAGGGAAGCGAAAGAAGATAGTGCAGAATGGCTCTACATGAAAAAGGTTAAAGAACGTCCGAAGCAAGAATCATCTAAAACAAATAAGTCAAAAAATGATTTTAGAAACTTCTTTGGAGAAATTCAAATGAACACCCAAGAATATTATAAAAAAATTCTTAACATCAATGAGAGTATTAAAAAACTAAGGTTAAAAGCCACTGGTTATGAAAATAATATTAGAGAAATTCAAAAACAAATAGAACAAGCCGAACAAGAGTTATTTCAATTCGGAGGTAGTGCAGGTAGCTCGAAAGAAAAAGATAAGGATAAAAATATACTTGAGAGTTATGCAAATGCTAATCAAAGGATTGGTCAATGCAATATTGAAATTTCAAATTATAAAAAGGAAATAGAGAATTTAAAAACTAAACTTGAGAGTATCAACGAAAACATATCTGAATTAGGTGGTTCAGATTTACCGCAAGAATATGAAGAAACTACTAATTTACTTACCGACATCAATACAATAGCTGTAAACACTAAAAACAGGATATTTTCTGATATTTTATCTCGTCTTGAGACACATTCAAATAAACATTTTCAAAAATTAACAGCTGGTAATAATGTCGATGGTGGAATCCTAAAACTTTGTAAAACATCAGGTGAGACTGCAATAATTGAAGTGGTTGACAAAAGCGGAAATCCAATTACAGGTCTTTCAGAAGGTTTCCAACGCATGAAAAAATTGGCTGTTGTGATGGCAATTATTTCTTCTAGATACAATAAACAAACATTTGATTATCCATTGATTGCAGATGCTCCATTATCAGCTTTCGGAAAAGGTTTTATTGAGGGCTTCTTTAATGAAGTACCTAGTGTTTTTAATCAAAGCATAATTTTAGTCAAAGAACTTTATGATAAAGAACGCGAAAGTCATTTGACTGAATCTGGAGAACGAATTTTAAAGAAGCCAGATTTGGGAAGTCTATATCTAAATGAAATTGAAGAAAGTAAATCTCAGGTTGAAAGAGATACTAAAATTATTTGTTATAAATAAAATTGTCAATTATGAATAGTAGAGAATTTAGAGACAGAATATATATAAAGCGACCAAGATATCAAGGTTCAAAAAAAAACGTCTTAGACATCTTAGCTAAAAAAGGAGGAAGAAAGGGTGAATTTCTTTTATTTGGTCCTTATTATGAAATTTTTATGTATGCATTTTTTATAGGTTATAATAGAAAGGAAAGACTGCCTTTAACAGATGGGTCAAGTAAAAAGGATTTTTTAAAAATAGGAGAATGGAAACCACAGGGTATTGTGGATTATTTGTTTATGCTAATTTTTTCAGACAAAGACATTATTAAATATGAATGGGACACATTAGAAGATTTAGAAGAAAATAAAATCGATGAAGTTATCTCAAATATTATTACAGCAATTGAGGAATATGCAAATGCTGGATTATCATATTTAAGTAACAAGATACAAAACGCCAAAAATGAATTTACCGACCCTTTTGTATTTGTAAACCTCCTAAATGAAGTCGTTGATAGAAGTAAAGAAAAGGGTAAATATTCTAAATCAAATGGGCTTAGTAAAAAATTGATTTCTCAAACTGTCTCGTACTGAAATAGGTTGACTAAGTTTTTAACAAATTTAGTAGCTTATGGAAACACAAAAAAAAGAAGTATGAAAAAAAAAGAAATCCTTTTATTTGTTAGCATTTTTATATTCAGCCTAAATTCCTTCGCTCAGAATCTAGGCAATCAACTCAATACAATTTCAGCTAACAACGATATGATGGGTGGTTCATTAGTTGTTTTTTGTGAAAATGGAATTATTGAAAATCTAGTAGTTGGAAAATCTGACTATGGAAGAAATATAAACGTAACTGAGGATACTAAATACCGAATCGCAAGTGTTTCCAAGACCATAACAGCCATAGCAATTATGCAACTTGTAGAACAAAATCTTTTGGATTTAGATGATGACATCAGCACAATCTTGGGTTACACCGTACAAAACCCAAACAATCCCAATGTTGCAATCACTACACGTATGTTACTCTCACATACTTCGACCATCATAGATGGGACGACTTATAGTAATTTCATGGGAGCAACAGTAAATAACAACCCAGTGCCTAATTTAAGTGAGATATTGACTTCTGGGTCCACATATTACACTGCTGGTCAATTTAATAATACGTTACCAGGCACTTATTTCAATTACTCAAATATCAACTTTGTTATTCTCGGAACCATAGTAGAAAAGATTTCTAATTTGCGATTTGACATGTATTGCAAACAATACATAAGCGATCCATTAGGAATTGATGCTTCATTCAATGTAAATGATTTAACTGACATTGACCAAGTAGCTACACTTTACAGAAAAATAAACGGTGTTTGGACCCCACAGGTTGATAACTACTTGGGTAATCAACCCGTTTACACAAATCTTACTGGATATGTTCCAGGTACTAATGGCGGACGATTTGGTCCACAAGGCGGTTTTAGATGCTCAGCACAAGACCTTGCAAAAATATTTCTTGTCTTAATTAACTATGGCTCATTTAATAATGTAAACCTACTTACACAAGCAAGTTGCAACTCAATGTTTGCCAACGAATGGACATATAATGGAGGCAATGGTAATAATTATTATGGACTTTTTAGAAGCTGGGGACTGGGTATTCACCGCATCACTTCAACTCCTGGAAATGATATTGTTTTGTCAGGAAGTATTTCGATGCTTGGGCATACAGGCGAGGCATACGGTTTAGTGAGTGATGCCTATTTTGATACAATAAGAAAAGTCGGTATGGTTTTTATTACTAACGGTGTCGGTATCGGCTATCAAACCAATAGTAACTCCATTTATTATACCGTTGAACAAGAGATTTTCAATGCTGTCGAGAACTTTGGAAATATCAATGATTGCCTTCAAAACGTTGGAAACAATCATTTTGAGTTGGAAGTTAAAACAATATACCCTAATCCGTGTACAAATTTTATTAACGTCCCAGAATGCTCTACACAAAATGGATGCCTCATCAAAATTTTTGCTCTAAATGGTCGCAAGATTAAAACTGTTCATCTTGAAAAAGGGATGACAATCATTGACACACAAGACCTAAATAGGGGAATGTACATTCTTGAGATTAACGGAATACATAATTTATTTATAAAAGAATAAGAAAACTTATCGTTAAATGTATTTTGAAAATAATTTTTGAAATAGACCCAATGAAACGTCAATCAAGTAGACTGCACCGCCTGTGGTAACTAAAGGAGAGAGTCTCTCACACACTCCGACAACTGGAGAATACAATTCTTGATTCTGCAGTTCTCTAGGCTATAGAAATAGCAAGGGTTGATAAACCGATTTCGAATTATTGATGTAATAGTCAAAAAGTGAGATGTATCCTCTTTAGTTGAGACGTGAGATTGCAATGTGGCTTAATGAAATATTTTGTATATATTTGTTACGATTATGTGAGGATAGAGTCTGGCTCTGCTGGGGAGCAACCGGACAAGTACCAAAACCATATATCGCACCGAAAAAAGAGTTGGACGGGCTCAAAAAAATCACATCCAATTTAAGAAACATTCTCTTTTTTGGGTGTAAAAAAAAACTTAAAAAACCCAAAACGAAATTGAGAGAGAAAAGAATGAAAGCTATAATTTTTACGATTTTTATTTTATTTATTACTTTTTATTTTACAATATCAGTAAGAGCTCAGGCACAAATTGATTTGGAATCCGGACTTGTTTTTACAGGATATAATGATGTTCGGATTCCAGGCGATATGGGTACTCTATTTTCACTAAAAGACAATCTGATTTCTAAAACAGAGCTTTTCTACAGGATAAGACTGAATTACACTATAAAATCTCGGCATACACTTTCAGTATTATATGCTCCTCTCAAAACTAAATCAGTAGGAAGTGTAGCAAATGATATTTTTTTCCAAGGAGTTGTTTTTCCTGCCAACACTGAAATTGAAGGCTACTATAAATTCAATTCATACCGACTTACATACCGATACAACATTATACAAAAGCCAAGGTTTGAGTTTGGGTTTGGATTTACCGCAAAAATAAGGGATGCAAAAATTGCACTTTCTTCACCTGGACTAATAACGGAGAAAACTAGCCTGGGTTTTGTACCAATTATAAATTTTAGACTTATGTGGAAACTTGATGATAAATTTGGTCTACTTCTGGATGGCGATGCACTTGCCGCACCACAGGGAAGGGCTGAAGATGTTCTGATTGCTGCAACATATAAACTCTCCAAAAAAATTGACATTCGTGCGGGATACCGCATTCTGGAAGGAGGAGCAGATAATAATATAGTGTATAGCTTTGCTTTATTCCATTTTGCTTCATTGGGTTTTACTATAAACTTTTAGCGATAATTTTGTAATCATTTTGTGTACTAAAATCACTCTGCAACAATGGTCGGATTTGAAATACGAGCCTTAAATATATAGTCACTCAGAATACACTCCGAGCGAGGAAAGCTATTAGTATTTTTTTACAAAAAACTAAGTCAGCAATAAACTGGAGACCATATAACTCTTAAAACTTTCGATGATTCGTCTTTGAATTCACAACAACTTAAAGAAACTGATATTTCAATATATTTAAATTAACTTGCTACGTAAAAATCGCACATTCTCTCACCTCTTTTAATAGGATAATTATCTTTTGATTAAATTTGCAATTATTCAATTTGTCAACTAGTTAATAAAAATATGTCCGATTTTCAGGGTATGGAAACCAGAACTTCAATGAATAAAAAAACAAATGTATCCGCAAAACTAAAGACTATTGCTGCATTTATAATTGTAGTTATTATTAATCAATCAATCTATTCTCAAGACTTTAATTGGTTGTCATACGAGAACTATACACAATCGTTTGTTGCAGAAATGCATTCTCCGCTAATAAAACTGGAAATAATCAAAATGAATAAATTTCATTCACATTATTACATAAACAACTCTCATGAGCGTCCATTTATGGAGTCACAAGTAGGAATTATGTTACCGGTTTTTTCATATGAAAAAAAATATGAGTCTGGCAATCTAAATATTGCACTCACTACTCCACTCAGCATACTAACGCTTGTAGATATGTTCGAGAATACAACTGCACCACTAATAAATAGTGACTACAGATATGGAGTTTCATCAACTTTAATTTTTAGTCCTAAAAAAATTAAGTCGTTTATAAAAAACTACCACATTACCCTTGTTCCAATAGTGCATGAGTGTACTCATATCGGTGATGAGTATGCTCTTCATGGATACGCCCAAATCCCTGATTTTGCAAGAATAAATCTGTCATATGAAGTCTGGCAAATATTTGCTGGCATTAACCGTTTGCATGATGAAAAGAGCATTAATATAAGTGCTGAAATAGGTTATCAAAGATTAATGCCATATAAAGTTGGCTATTATGCCATTGATCCACTTGAAGTTAAAGATCAAGATATTATACTATCTAACAATAGAGATAAATGGATTTTTAGAGCAGAATATTACCACCCATTAAACTTCAATAAAGAAAGATCCGGAATAATTATTTCATCAACCGAAATTAGCAGAGATACTAAATTTGGCTATTCATTATTTAACACTGAAACTAGAGCTTGGTCTATGAACTTTTATTTTGGATTCAGAATTCCAATAAAAAACACACATAAACAATTTGGGATATATTACAGATATTATAGAGGAATTATTCCTTATGGTCAACTACGAGACGAAAATGGTTTCGTTTTGAACGGAATAAGTTTTATTATCAATTAGCTAATTACTTTAAGAATAAACTACCAAGAATGTGAATCAAATGTACTTTAATCATCAGACAATAGCCTCATAGCTTTAAATAAATCAAGTGATCCAAATAAAAAGAATCAAAACATATATTATACAAAAAAACTTGAAAAGACGTAAAATTATCTATTCGTCAAAGTAGTTCTTATCCGTTTCCCACAGTTTTTTCGCAAATTCTAAAAATTCTTTTGGCGCATTATTAAAAGAAGGATCCACTTTCATCTCGCCTCCGTATATATATTCTGGGCTTAAAACCACTAAAGTTGTTCCACGAATGGCATATTTTTCTCCATTCTCAAGCATCATTAATTTCATAGGAATTGGCGTTGGATCGCCATTACAGCCAAGACGGTAGATAAATGTAAGCTCTGCTATTCCATCATTATCAAGATCAGTAACTTTAACTGTTTTGAGACGAATTTGTGCATGATTTACTAAATCACACTTTTCTTCCCAATCTTGAATTTTTACAAGAAGCTTATATCCATCACCATTATCGGCATAGTGATAAGCATACAAATACACTGACTGCTCAGCAGGACCTTCATGAGCCGCAACCTCAACTAATTTACTTGTAAAAATCGCCAAATTCTTTCCATTAGCATCTGTCCACTCCTCTCCATGAACTATTTTGCCTTCATATTCGAGATTTTGAGCCATACTTTTCTTAAAAGTACCAATTGACAATTCGTCTGATTTCTTTCGATGAGATTTGATACGATTTTCAGTTAAAACTTCCTCATTGAGCAAGTCTTGGTTTTGCTCACTTTCAAGTTCTTTCCGGATTTCATCTTTTAGTGCTTCTTTGTCAATTTCACCATTTCCACAACTAAAAACAAAAATCAATAAAAACGCTACTAATAAAAGTATTTCTATCTTTTTCATAATAAACTCTGTTATGTGTTAATAATTATATTTTTTCAATGTATGTTACTATCGGTTCTACTCTATATGAACGGTGATCTTCTACTTCAAAGAATTTATAAAAGACTCTATACTGCATATTTTTAAATGGATTTTTACTATTCATCGGTTCCAATCCTGGGAAAAAATCCATTAAATTAGTTCCGCGCCTGCTATCTTGATAAAAACTATATTCAATGCCGTTGCTATCCCTAAACATAAAGAAACTTCCACCTGTTCCAAACGCTGTGCTTTCAACTTTCGTAGTTATTTCATATTCTTCGTCGAGGTGAAATGCACAGCCAGAATCCGATTTTTCACCCTCCCACTTAATCTCAAAGCTATATTGATATCCTGTTTTATAACCACTTGTACATGCTTGTTTTTTTATAATTATTTCACCCCCGATGGCAAAATTTTGATGTATGCCAACAGTTAACTCATTGGCAGATATACGATTAACTGCGTCTTTCAATATTGGTTCTTTAGAACTTGAATTATAGGATGCCATGATTTTTTGATTATCTGCTGAAAATGACTCTATCTGTACATAATAATCATAAAACTTTATAATATTATTCTGTCCTATTAAAATAAGTTTGTGTAATGCCTTAGCATCAAAATTTGCCTGTAAGGGATTTCTAGCAATCTTTTTTGTTTGATCGTCAATACCATCAGATGCTTTTTCAGAAACATCAGCTGCTTTTTCTTTAGAATCAATATCTTGGCAAGAAGATTTATCATCTTTCATTTCCTTCCGCAATTCTTCCTTTAACTCCTCTTTGTCAACACCCTCATTTTTACAACTAAAAGTAAAAATCACAAATACAACTAGTAATAACAAACTTAGCTTTCTCATTTTTAATACATTAAATTTTTAATAATTCTATCAATCACATTAAATATTTAGCCCTAAAACATATATGAACAAAAATAAACATCTTTAATATAACATTCAAGTGTTTGCAACAATTAGCACAAATACTCAAAACGCAAAAATATCTTTTCTATTTTTTAAATCTGTAAGTTTAATTCATTTTTTTACACACAATATTGATAAAATATTTGTTTATAACTAAATAAGGGAACTAAATAAATATTCATAATAAAACAATTAGGCTTAAAACAAATATTAGAATAATACTCGACATAAGTATCTTAAAAATGCTATTTTTGCAGCAAGAAAATAATATATAATCATATGAGTTACGACGTACTATTTATTATCATATTTTCAATTGTAATTTTAGGTTTTTTCTTTGAACAAATCTTGGCTTATCTTAATGCTAGTTGGTTTAATAAACCTGTCCCCGTCTTACTTAATGATGTTTATGATTATGACAAGTACCGTAAACAGCAAGAATATAAACTCGAAAATTACAAATTTGGCATTTTGAGTTCAGTTTTTGGTTTTATTCTTATAGTACTAATGCTTGTGCTTGAAGGTTTTGCGTTTGTTGACTTTTTAGCAAGTGAAATTACAAGTCATTATATATTGAAATCCCTTGTATTTTTTGCAATTCTGATGTTTGGCTCCGATCTCCTTTCAACTCCATTCGATTTATACGATACTTTTGTAATTGAAGAAAAATACGGTTTTAATAAAACAACTGTTAAAACTTACATTCTTGACAAACTAAAATCATGGCTATTATCAGTTCTCATAGGAGGCATATTGCTTTATCTGATTATATATTTATACTATCTTAATCCTCAATGGTTTTGGTTTTATGCATGGTGTGTAGTTGTGATTTTTTCTGTCTTTATGAATATGTTTTACTCCGTTCTTATAGTTCCTCTTTTCAACAAACAAAAGCCTATTGAAGACGGAGAATTAAAAGATGCTATTATGCAATTTGGACAGAATGCCGGATTCAATATTTCTAAGATTTTTGTCATCGACGGAAGCAAAAGGTCTACAAAAGCAAATGCATATTTCAGTGGTTTAGGACCAAAAAAACGCATAGTTTTATATGATACACTGATTGAGGAAATGACTACAGAAGAAATTGTAGCTGTTCTTGCACACGAAATTGGTCATTACAAGCACAAACATATTTATAAGTCTATTGCTGCCTCAGTTGTACAAACAGGAATCACTTTGTACATATTCGGACTTTTAGCTGGTAGTCCTATCCTATCCCAAGCCTTAGGCGTAAATGAGGCCTCATTCCATATTGCACTTATCGCGTTTGGCATTATATATAGCCCACTTTCTTCTGCTGTCGGAATAATATCTGCAGTTTTATCTCGTAAAGGTGAGTATCAGGCTGATGCTTTTGCAGCGAAATACGGATATGCAGAAAAACTAATTTCAGCATTAAAAAAGCTAAGCTCTCATAATATGAGCAATTTAACTCCACATCCAGCGGTTGTATATCTTACATATTCTCACCCGCCTATCCTAGATAGGGTAAAAAAATTGTTAAATATTGAGAGTAATCAAAAGACTAATATAAATGACTAATGCATGATTATGAGCATTTTACGTAATATAATTCTCATTACTTTACTATTCTCAGGCATCTCATGTAAGAATAAAGATCACGCAAATAACTTGTTCTCAGGAGATTTGTTATTTTGTTCAGTTCACGAAAATGAACTTAGTGATTTTTCAAACGCAATTAATGCTGTTACTCAAACCGAAAAAAAGCAGAATTATACTCATATAGGAATTGTACAAATAGATAGTCTTAAAATTTATGTCATTCACTCTACTCCCGATAAAGGAGTTATTAAAGAAAGTTTAGAAAGTTTTATCAAAAAATATCCTAATCCTCACATTTATAGATTAACGGAAGATTTTGTTAAGTGTATTCCTGAAGCATTAGCCTTGGCATCAACATTAGTTGGAAATGAATACGACCATGCTTTTACGATGATAGATAAATCTCAGTATTGTTCTGGACTTATATATAATATTTTCAAGAACTGTAACATTTTCATACTCGAACCTATGAGTTTTAAAAATCCTATTACAGGCAAAACAGAAGAATTCTGGATTAAATATTTCGACAATATCAATGAAAAAATTCCTGAAGGAGTTCTTGGTTGCAACCCAAACGGGATGGCTAAAAGTGAAGCAATAATATATTCAGGCATTTTAAAATAAAATTGTTTAATATAATACTCCCCTTCGCAAATAAGCATGGACAGCATTAGTAACATAATTAACTATCTACTTAAAGTACTGATTATTAGTACCGGACAGATACTATTAGTTCCTGGAATATTGTTAATTCTATCATTATTAATGAGTTTTGCCGCCCGCATGAATGAAAACTTAGGCTGTAAAATATTTGGAACGAAAACATACATTTACATTTTTACCTTTCCAGGGACAGTTATTCATGAATTAGGACATGCATTTTTTGCATTACTTTTTGGACACAAGATCGAATCATTAAAACTATTTTCTCCAAACATGAAAACCGGCAACCTAGGATTTGTGAGACATTCCTACAAAAAAAATAATATGTATCAAAATATTGGCAATTTTTTCATCGGCATCGGACCGGTAATTTTTGGCTCAATAATTATTTTAATCTTATTTGCTGTTTTGTACGGAACTGATAATCTACACAATTTTTCTTTATCTTCCAGCTTAGATTTTATGTCTTTAAAAAATGCAAGCATAAATCTTAAATTGCTGGCTAACAACAGCATTCTATTTATATCTCAAATAACATCCGATTCAAAATGGTGGAAAATAATCATTTTCATTTATCTACTATACTCTTTAGGAAATTCAATAGCTTTGAGTGTCTCTGACATTAAAACAACTTTAAAAGGATTATTGTATATTTTTATTCTATTTTTAATAATTAATCTCCTAAGCATATGGTCGGGCGATTATTTTAATCAGGTAATAATTGCAGCCGGAACATGGCTTATGCCTTTGCACCTGATTATTTCAATCAACATCGGAATAAACTTGTTTTTTTTGATTATTCTTAGCATTATCTACCTGATAAAACTTGCAGTTAATAAAGATTAATCAGCAACAATACTAGAATAGATCTTAATATTTTGGAAAAAATCCATTTTAATACTATTTTTGAAAACGGAATAAAAGATTTTCTATAATGAAGAGAGAGAAAAAACAACTGGCAAAATTTATGCGAAGACTTTGCAACTCCGGTCTTACTACAAGCAGTGGCGGAAATATCAGTTATAAAGACCAAAACGGAAATATTTATATATCAGCTTCTCAAACAGATAAAGCAAATATTAAATGGACTGATATTGCCATTGTCGATATATCCGGCAAAAATATGAGTCCTGAACTAAAACCTAGCATGGAAATTTCAATGCATTTAGAAATATATAAAAGCAGACCAGATATTAACGCCATTATTCATGCTCACCCTCTTTATACGGGAATTTTTGCTGTTACCGACCATGAAATTAATACTGGTATGACAGGAGAATCAAGATACATTCTTGGAGAGATAGCAAGTATACCATACGAGTTAATGGGAACTAATAAACTTGCAAATTCTTGCGCAGAAAAACTCAAAAATACAGATGTAGCAATCATGAAAAATCACGGGGCAATTTGTATTGGCAAAAATCTATATGAAGCTTTTGATAAAATGGAAGTACTTGAATTCACTGCAAAAACTTATTACAAAACATTAATGATAGGAAACTGTAGTTTTCTGAGTTGCGAACAATTGCAAGAAATTGATAAATTAAAAGAATAAATCTGCACCTTGCTTATGCAAATTAATCGCAATATTATTTTTTTGATTATCTGTAAATAAAAAATAAAAAAAAATGAAAACTATATTATTACTAATAACTCTTGCTATAAGTAGTACGCAAGAACCTGAAAGACAAACGGAAAGAGACATTATGATAAACAAACAAATCATCAATAGAGGAATCAATCATGAAGCAACAATTAAAGCAATGCGTAAAGTAGAAAGGCATAAACTGGTTCCTGAAAACCAAAGAGCAAATGCATATGCTGATAGTCCTCTTCCAATAGGTTATGGTCAAACTATATCGCAACCATATATTGTTGCCTACATGACACAGGCAATAGATCCGCAAAAAGACTACAAAGTTTTAGAGATAGGGACAGGATCAGGTTATCAAGCAGCAGTTCTTGCTGAAATTGTAAAAGAAGTATATAGCATAGAAATAGTTGAAGAGCTTGGCTTAAGAGCAAAAAATGACCTGAAAGAAATGGGGTATAATAATATTCACATTAGAATCGGAGACGGATATCAGGGCTGGGAAGAATTTGCTCCTTATGATGCAATAATAGTAACTGCTGCTCCTGATCATATACCCAAAAAACTTTTAGAACAACTTAAAGACGGAGGCAAAATGATAATTCCGATTGGACAAGCTTTTTCTCACCAACAACTTATGTTAATAGAAAAAAAAGATGATAAGTATACATCTAAAAATGTTATGGGAGTTAGGTTTGTTCCGTTTACCAGATATCCTGAGTAAAATATACTTAAACTCTAAATTATAACTGTTTTTCAAATAATCAATACATTTTTTGTATTTTTGACATAAGCAATAATAAAGCAGATTTATGAAAAATAATCTATATAAAAGCAAGGTAAAATTCTTCACAAGTATTGTATTGCCTTCGATTTTAGCAGTAGTCTTATTTATAGTTTCACTATTCTATGTTGTAATTCCCTATTTCGAAAATGCAATGATGGACAGAAAGCGAGAAATGATTACTGAACTTACACACGCAGCATCAAGTATTCTTGAAAAATATCATAAAGATGAGTCAGACAGTCTGTTAACTCGTCATGAAGCTCAACAAATGGCAATTTCAAGAATTCAGTATTTAAGATATGGAGATGAAAACAAGGACTATTTTTGGATTACTGATATGCAACCGGTGATGGTGGTTCATCCCTATCGTCCTGAACTAAATGGAACTAATCTCGAAAATTATCTTGACTCGCACGGGAAACAAATGTTCATCGAATTTGTGAATGTTGTTAAAGAATGTAATCAGGGTTATGTTGAATATATGTGGCAATGGAAAGATGACTCAACTCATATAGTCCAAAAATTATCATACGTTCAAGGGTTTAAGCCATGGGGATGGATTGTTGGTACAGGAATTTATATCGAAGATGTAAAAAATGAAATCGCAGAACTCTCAGCAACTTTCACGCACATTAGTATAATAATATCTTTAATTATTGCACTAATATTATTCTGGATTAGTCGACAATCTTTTAAAATCGAAAGAAAAAGACTGATAGCTGAAGAACAACTTAACCAGTCGAACGAAAAATACAGATCATTAGTGGAAGCATCTACGGAAGGATTGATTATGTATATGGACAATCAAATATCTTTTGTAAATCCGGTTTTTGAAAGAATGGCAGATATTCCATCAAAAGAAATTGCTAAAAAGAATCTTTGCGATATTATCGAAATTCCTGATAATATAAGAAATAAAATTTTAAATAGTGATTATGATTTCAATCAAATATCAATTGAAAGTAAAATTCTGGCATCTAACAATAAAGAGTCTGATATTATTCTAAATATTTTACCAATTAATTTCTTTGGTAAAGAAGCTGTTATTTTTTCCGTAAAAGACATTAGTTCGGATAAACTTATGCAAGAAGAATTATTCTATAATAAGGAAAAATTTCAAACTCTTATGGACAAATTGGATCAAGGAATTTTTAGAACTTCTCTCGATACAAAAGGACGATTTCTCGAAGCAAACTCAACTGCAATAAAAATATTGGGATACAATAAGTTTGATGAATTTTCAGACAACTACATACTTGATTTTTTTGTTGAAGAAGAAGATAAACGAAATTTTCGCAATAAATTACTAGAAAAAGGATTTATAAAAAATCAAAATCTTAAATTAAAAAAGAAAAATGGAGAACATATTCTTGCCTTAGTATCGCTAGTTGTGGTTTATGATAAAGATACGCCAAGATTCTGCGATGGGATAATTACTGAAATTAATCCGCAAAATAACATTATAGAAAAAGAGGATATAAATCATAGTTTCATAAGTTTTACACAGACTTTGTTTCAACCTGCAAAAAATTTTAGCAAAAACCTAGTTTACTGTAACTATAATTCTACGATTGTTGAAGTTTCAGAAAAGTTGAGCGAAGAAAATGGAGAATTTGCTCTAATTAAAACAGATTCAGGAGAAATAATAGGATACCTTAACGACCAAATAATTAGAGAAAGAGTTTTTAGAACTGATAACTACCTTCAAAATAAAGCTTACGAAATAATGAGCTCTCCTGTTCCAAAACTAAATGAAAATGCAAGTATTAGTGAAGCTATAAGCTTCTTCAAAAATGAAGGAACAAATTTTATTGCATTAATCGACAATGACGGTAAATATAAATCTGCGCTAACACAGAAACAAACTATGATACTGCAGGATTTCATCCCTGTAAAACTTATTAGTGAAATCAATAATGCAAAGAACTCGAATCAGCTAAAAGAAATTCATGATAAATATATAAAGTATCTTATTCCTATTATAAATAATAGCACAAAACCAAAAGTAATATTTGAAAATCTCGCATTGCTATCAGATCATTTTTCAAAAAAAATTATTGAACTTGTTCAAATTGAAATCGGACCATCACCTGTTCCATTTTCATTTCTGCTGCTAGGTAGTGAAGGAAGAAGAGAACAGACCCTGAATACCGATCAAGACAACGCTATTATATATGCCGACAGCGATGAAGTTCCTCAGGAAGTTTCATCAGAATATTTCTTAAAATTAGGAGAAAAAGTATGTTATATCCTAAATGAAATAGGCTATAATTTCTGCAAGGGAAAGATTATGGCTATGAACCCGCTGTGGTGTCAACCAGTCTCTACATGGAAGTCGTATTTTAAAAAGTGGATAAACACAGGTAATGCTCAGGATTTACTTGAAATTCAAATATTCTTTGATTACAGAACATTATTCGGAGATGAAAATCTCGGTAACGAACTTAAAGCATACATCAATGCACTTACAACAAAAAATCCTGCATATCTATTGTTACTCGCACAAAACACAATGAAACTGAAACCTCAGGTTGGTTTTTGGGGTAATATTTTACTCGAAACTGCTGGTTCTCCACCCGAAACAGTAAATATAAAAGAAGCTATTATGCCAATTGTGAATTTTGCACGAATTTATTCCCTCAAGCAGGGCATAACAGACTTAAATACAAACTCAAGATTGAGCAAATTACATAATCAAGGAATAATAACTACTTCTACATACCAAAATGTAATTCAGTCACTTGATTATCTATCGGCAATGAGACTAAAACATCAGGCTTCCTTAATAGAAAAAAATATCAAACCTGATAATCTGTTAAACACAAAACTTTTGAGTGATTTAGATAAAACTATAATTAAGAAAGTTCTATCAAATATAAATAATATGCTTTCCAAACTCAGTTATGATTTTAAGGGATCGATGTAACTAAATACTATCCTAAATCACTTATTTTTTTAAGTAAGTTTTTATCAATAATACTTATTTGTTTACCCGTTACACAAATTATATTCTCTCTCTTAAATTCTGCAAGTAAGCGAACAGCATTCTCTTCTGAAATTGCAGACAATTCACCTAAGTCTTTTCTCGTAAGTAGCATTTCGAAATTATCGGAATTATATAGACTTGATAAATACAATAAAGTGTCTGCTAATCTTCCCCGAATATTCTTCTGATTTAAAGTAATTATCTTACCCATTATTGAAGACACTGATTTTCCAAATGCTTTGTTTAAATTTAACAAAAACTCATGGTTTTTAATATACAAATCCTTAACAAAATTCAAATCAATCATGCAAACTTGAGTATCTTCAAGCACCTTAACTGAATAACTATACAAGGGTGTTTCAAAAAATGATAACAGACCGATATAAGATTGAGGAGTCAAAATGTACAAGCTAATATTCCGATTATTCAAACCTTCTATATAAAGTTTAGCAGAACCCCTTAATAAATAAATTGCATGAGTCACCAAGCTTCCTTGTTTGCATATGTATTCATGTTTTTTATATTGGACATAAACAGGTTTCAATAAATTAAAATCAAAATGTTTATCACTAATAGATCTATAAACATCACATTTAAACTCACATTTCGAACAATCTATATTTTTATCAAATTTCATATTAATAATTCTTGACCAAAAATAAAAAAAAGTTGATGTTAAACAATGTTACATTACAATTATTTTAATAAAAATGCATAAATATTATTATATATTTTTGACAGGCATTAAAAAGTAAGTATTTGAGAAAAAAATAATATTTATTAACTAAAAACCTGATAAAGAAATGTTACATGGACCAGCAGCGGAATTAGGCGAGGACAGAGCCTCGAAAAAGAAAGCTAAACTAGGAATGATTTTATTTCTATTTTATCTCTCGCTTTATGTTTTATTTGTAGTAATCGGACTATTCTATACTGATTTGATGAGTATGAAAGTCGTTTTTGGACTCAATATGGCTGTCACTTACGGAATAGGCTTAATATTGCTTGCAATGATTATGGGGTTTATATACAGTCTTATCTGTACAAGTATGGAAGATAAAATGAATAAGGAGGCTGAATTATGATTTACGGAGTTTCAATATTAGCAATTATAGTATTCTTAGTATTTGTAGCAGGAGTATTAGGATTATCTTTTTATTTTGGTTCTCAAACTAAAAGTGCTGCTAATTATTATGCAGCAGGAGGAACAATTCACTGGGGTGTTAATGGGATTGCATTTGCAGGAGATTATCTCTCCGCAGCAAGTTTCCTTGGAATTTGCGGTATGATTACCTATGCAGGATTCGATGGTTTTATATATGCTGTTGGATATTTAGCAGGATGGGTCGTTGCATTATTTCTAGTTGCAGAGCCACTCAAACGATTGGGAAAATTTACGTTTACCGATGCTCTAGACTCTAAATTTAAGTCAAATGCAATTAAATTAACAGCATCTATATCTACTCTTATTATATCAGTTTTCTACCTAATTCCACAAATGGTTGGGGCAGGAGATTTAGTAATTCCTCTTTTAGGATTCCCACACTGGGTTGGAGTAGTTATTGTGGGTTCAATTGTAATTTTTATCGTTGCTACCGCAGGTATGAAGTCAACTACTTATGTACAGTTTATCAAAGGTGGTCTATTAATAACTTTTGCAACAATCCTAACAATTTACATCCTTAACAATGGATTAAATCTAAAACCAAAAGATGATTATCACCAGTTTGCAAAAATAGAAGCAATAATTGAAGATGGTAAATTAATTGACATTGACAGTGAAGATTTTACATTAGTATCATCTTACGAACTTGCTGACAATATTTTTGCTAAACTTCAAAAAGATGGTTATGATACATGGTTTAAAGTAGATCAAGAAAATGAAATATATGTCCTAAATGAAGCTTTAAGCATAACTCATACTGCAGATGGACAAGTACTATACAATGGCGCGCCTAAATCCGAAGAACGATTTTTTCAAGTTGGACACATGCACAAAATCATTTATAAGGGAGAAGAGGTCGAATCTACTGGTCCTTTAGGCGTTTTTGAATTTTTAAGAGTCATTGAAGATAGTGAAGTTACTTTATTTCCCAAAAGACTTATTCTCGACGGAGACGACAAAGTAATGGTGTACTATCAAAAACCTACTTCCGGCAAAAGAGTAATGACTCCGGGACTTATGTTGAAAGTCGGGAAAGACGGAACAATTTGGGATAAACTAAATTTTGCTTCCTTAATGCTTGCATTATTCTTAGGAGTTTCAGCTCTACCTCACGTACTAATCAGATATTACACCGTACCTAGTCAAAAAGATGCAAGAAAATCTACAGTAGTTGCAATTATTGCCATTGGTTTTTTCTTTATTTTAACTTTATTCTTAGGACTAGGATCATCTATCAACGGTGTGTTAGACATGGAAAGTAGTAATATGTCTGCTCCTCTACTTGCGAAATATTTTGGTGTAGGATTATTCGCTATTATTTCAGCAATTGCTTTTGCAACAATACTTGGAACTGTGAGTGGATTAATTGTTGCTTCGTCAGGAGCAATTGCTCATGATTTTATTGATGAATATCTAAAAGTCCCAATGACCGATAAACAAAAGGTAAGGGCAGGAAAACTATCAGCATTCGCAGTAGGAGTTTTTGCAATAATTCTAGGCATAATTTTCAAAGGTATGAACGTGTCATTCCTTGTCGGATTGGCATTTGCAATCGCAGCATCTGCAAATCTACCATCAATTCTAGGAGTTATTTTCTGGAAAAAAACAACAGCAAAAGGGATTGCAAGTTCAATTTCAGTTGGAGTATTATCTGCAATAACTATAATTTTGCTATCTCCTACCATGTTTGAAAAATATGGACTAATGCCCGAAAATGCCATAATGCCTTTTGATAACCCAGGAATTATTTCAATACCTTTAGCTACAATTACTTTAATAGTTGTTTCATTAATGACACAAAAGAAAAAGACTAATATAGCATAAATCCCCGCAACCATGGAGAGAAGAGGAAAACAGCCGGCATTTTTTACGGCTGTTTTTTTTGTATGGCTTTGGCGGAGAATTTGCAAAAGCCAAAGGCTTCGCAAATTATGTGACAAAGCCAATATATTAATGTACAATATTTTAAACCAAATAATCCTTCCGTCTACCACTAAAAAGTTCAAACTTATGAAGTCTGCATTCTATCGGTCCGTTAAATAGTTTTATCTTTTTCGATGGCTTCAGCCCTACAAATTTTATTGCATCAAGATTACCACTCAAAACCCAGGCCTCACTCCCTGGATAAAAATGCTTTAACTGTGTCCCAATTTGTTTATAAAAGTCAGTCATATCTGCATCCTTATCTAACCTTTCGCCGTAAGGTGGATTGATTACTAAAAATGAGTTCTCGAAAACTTCCGAATTGGTAAAAAAGTCAGACTCCTTTATTTCAATAATATCCTTCACTCCTGCCCTCTCAGCATTATCATTTATAGCATCAATCGATTTTTTACTAATATCTGATGAAATTATGCGCCCTTCATAATCGCATATTTGCAATTTTGCTTCATTCTTTATATCTGACCATAAATCATTATCAAAATTTTTCCATTTCTCAAAACAAAAACTCCTGAAATAACCAGGGGGTATATTCTTTGCAATTAAAGCGGCCTCAATAGAAAAACTCCCCGAACCACACATAGGATCTATAAACGATTTCTTCTTGTCCCAACCAGATAAAATAATTATCCCCGCAGCAAGCACCTCACTTAAGGGAGCAAACGTCTGACTGATTTTATATCCACGCTTATTTAAAGGGATTCCGGAACTATCCAAAGATAATGTACATTTATCCTCCGAAATATGAACATTTATTCTAATATCAGGATTCTCAATATCAACTGAAGGACGCATACCATAATTATCTCTATATTGATCAACAATCGCATCCTTAACTTTCAAAGCTACATATTTTGAATGCTTAAATATTTCACTGTTTGTTACCGCATCAATTGCAAAAGTATTCTTCCTACTCATGAAGTTATCCCAGTCAATCTGAAATATCTTTGTATATAAATCTTTTTCATCACTTACGTTAAAATAAGCAATCGGCTTTAAAACTTTTACAGCAGTACGAAGAAGATAATTGCATTTATAAAGCATCTCTGTATTTCCCCTACATTTCACGGCTCGATTAAGAATTTCAATATGCTCAGCCCCAATCTCTTCTAATTCAGCCGAAAGAATTTCCTCAAAACCGAATAAGGTCTTTATGATTATTTCAAAATCTTTCATCCTATTTCAATATATTTACAAAGTTAATTATATTAAACATTATCAAACTTATAATGACCAAAATCTTCACTAACATTTAATCAAAAATTTATTTTAAAACAATATATATATATATAAATTATGATTGTTTAAAAATTAATTATATATTTGATGTAGATAATTTTAGAAATAGAAATTTATTAAACAATTGATATTCAATTTAATAAATATTAAAACTAAAATTGCATTTTGAGTATTAAAGTATTTTATAGTATAATTGAAAATATATCATGGATTTTCTGAACAGCATTAAAAAAACAATAATATTTATCCTTATTGTTGTATTCCCGTTGATAATAATCAGCCTTGCATTAAGTGAACTTCATGTTAAAAGTTCCAATCTTGAAGAATTAAAAGAAGAATATTCTAAACAAAAGATTTCCTCAGTAGACCATTCAAAATTTGAAGAACTGCAAAAAGTTTTCAATTCGCCACATGAAGTTACAGCTGCATGTCTTAGTTGCCATACAGAACGAGGTCTTGAAGTTTTGAATAATGCCCATTGGAATTGGGAAAGAGAAGAGTATATTGAAGGAAGAGGTATAACATATCTCGGAAAGAAAAATCTGCTAAATAATTTTTGTACAGGAATTCTAAGCAATGAAGCAGCCTGCAACAAATGTCACATTGGCTATGGCTGGAAAGATTCGTCATTTGATTTTTCAAATCAGTTTAACATAGACTGTTTGATATGTCACGATAATACAGGGACATACGAAAAAGCAACAGGAGGTGCAGGTTATCCCCCAATGGGAGAATTCGCGCCTGATTATAATTTGATTTCACAAAATGTTGGTTCTCCCAAAAAACATAATTGTGGCTACTGTCACTTTATGAGTGCCGGAGGAAATAATGTAAAGCATGGTGATCTGGAATTTGCACTGCTCGATTGCGATAAAAATGTTGATGTACACATGGCAAAAGAAGGTTTGGATATGAGCTGCAGTGATTGTCATGTTACCGAACAACACCAAATGAAAGGGAAATATTATGCTGTTTCGTCATCTGCAAAAAACAGAGCAGCATGCACTGATTGTCATGATAATTTTCCTCACTCTCAAAACAAGTTAAACGAACACACCATAAAACTCGATTGCAGGGTTTGCCATATTCCTCATTATGCTAAAGTAAACCCAACCAAAATGTTCTGGGACTGGTCAACAGCAGGAAAAAGACAAAACGGTCTACCTTACGCCACAAGAGACTCTTCCGGAAACGAAATATATTTATCTGAAAAAGGAGACTTCCACTGGGAAACAAACGTAATTCCCGAGTATGTTTGGTTTAATGGGAATGCCGACCATCATCTTATTACAGACAAAATCACATCAGATACTGTAAATATAAATACACTTTTGGGCTCGGCAAAAGATAAAGAATCGAAGATTGTTCCGGTAAAAATTCACAGAGGTAAACAACCTTATGATACTGAATACATGACTCTCCTTCAAGCCAAACTCTGGGCTGAAACCGAAGGAGAAGGAGCTTTATGGGTCGATCTTAACTGGGATGAAGCATTAAAAAGAGGGATGGAATATGTCGGGCTTCCATTTAGCGGAAAATATGATTTTATACATACAAAAATGTATTTACCTGTAAGTCATATGGTATCTCCCTCGGAGCAGTCATTATCATGTACAGATTGCCACCATAGATCAAATAGTCGTTTAAAAAATGTAGAAGGAATATATGTTCCTGCAATGAGCTATAACGCAACTCTTAACTTTATAGGGATATTAATAATTTGGGCAACTTTTTTGGGAGTAATTGGTCATGCATTGCTAAGACTCAGATCAAATTATAAAAGAAAATAAATAAATTAACTAAATTTTCAGTCATCATGAAAAAAGTATATATATATAAAACTTTCGAAAGGTTCTGGCATTGGATGCAGGCTTTACTGATTTTCGTGCTTGCTGCTACAGGCTTTGAAATTAACGGTGCATATGGATTATTTGGATATGAAGAAGCTGTCAACATTCATAATTTCTCTGCAATAGCACTTATTGTACTTATTATTTTTGCAATATTTTGGCATTTTACTACTGGTGAATGGAAACAATATTTACCCACACATAAAAACCTTAAAGCTCAGGCAGCATATTATATTACCGGGATTTTTAAAAATGCTCCCCATCCTACAAGAAAAACGATTCTAAGTAAATTAAACCCATTACAAAGATTAACATATCTAAGTTTAAAGCTATTCCTTATTCCTTTGATGGTTATTACTGGAATCCTATATATTCTATACAGATATCCTTTAGGTGGTGAAATATATTCCCTGAAAATTGATTCTATAGAGCCTGTAGCTCTCTTACATACTATCGGAGCGTTTTTGATTATTGCATTTGTTATAGCACATATATACCTAACTACTACAGGACACTCAATAACATCAAATATAAAAGCAATGCTAACCGGATGGGAAGAACTTGAAGAAGATTCCGAAAATGAAAAGAATGAAATAGATAGTAAATAAAAATAAATCTTATGAAAAATAAAATTAGTTTAATCTATTTAATAATCTCAATAATAATATTAAGCGCTTGTAATAATGAAAATCCCGAGATTAAATATATAGATGGGTTCGAAATACTTATTGAGTACCTTGAAAATGAAAACGGAGATTTAATTAATTCTGAAGAAATACCATTCTTTATAAATGCAGATGAAGTTTATAATAATCTTAATAAAAACTTATTGATTATAGACATTAGGAGTATTGAAGACTTCGACAAAGGACACATAATTAATGCAGTAAATATTAGTCCGAACAAAATAATTGATTATTTTGAAAACCATATTAATCCAAATGATTTCGATAAAATAGTTTTAACTTGTAATGCAGGGGACATATCGGCATTCTGTGTTATGGGACTTAAATATCTAGGTTATAATAAGGTTTATCCTCTTAGAAACGGTCTTAGTTCATGGTCTTATGATATTGCGAAAGAATACAGATTAAAAAACTTAGGAAACCACATAATAAATAATCTAGATACTCTAAACCACGAAAAAAATAAACCCGGAGATTTTCCAGTTATAAAAACTAAACATTCAGACGCTTATAATATACTTCGAAGTAGAATTATCGAAATTCTTAATTCAGACATTTCATCCTATTTTATATCTTTAAATGATTTCCTAGAAACAAAAAAATCTTACTACAACATTTCATATTGGCCCGAAACACGATTTAATAAAGGACACATAGATGAAGCAATAAGATACCAGCCCAAATCATCTCTCCGGTCAGATCAACATTTAAATACTTTACCGATTGATAAACCAATAATTATCGACTGCTATGCAGGAAATCATTCTAATTTTGTATTAATGTATCTCCGAATACTAGGTTATGATGCTCATATGTTAATCTCCGGTGCAAACTCGTATATGTATGATATTATAATGAACGAAGAAAGAGCAAGCAGACATTTTGGCGAAAAAGATATCTACAATTATCCCTTGAGTACCGACAAAATACAAACAATAGAGAAAGAGGAAAAAATAGTAATTAATACACCGGTTGGTGGCTGTTAAAAATATAAATTATGGGAAATAATAAAATCAACGAAATCAGACCTTACATGAATCCTTATCTTGCAGGATTTCTACTTGGCGTTCTGCTACTACTCACAATTTTTATCACAGGCAGAGGATTAGGTGCCAGTGGTGCAGTGAAAAGCGCGGTTATCTCATTAACCGAATCAGTAAAACCTGAAGCAAATACAATATCCACATTTTTCAGTTCCGAGACATCTCCTTTAAAATCATGGTTAGTTTTCGAGGTATTAGGAATACTCGTTGGAGCATTTTTATCAGGTTTTTTATCCGGGAGATTGACATGGACAATTGACAAAGGTCCAAGGATTAGTAACTCCGTCAGACTTATTTTTGCGGCATCCGGAGGAATACTATTTGGAATAGGATCACAATTAGGGAGAGGATGCACATCAGGAGCTGCACTTTCAGGAATGGCGGTCTTCTCATCTGCAGGTTTTTTAACTATGATGGCAATATTTGGAACAGGTTATATGATAGCCTATTTCTTTAGAAAACTATGGATTTAATAATTGACTTTAATAATATACAATTAAACATTATATAATATGGGACCACTCATTCCTCAAGGCATAATTAGCGGAGAACTAAATTTCTTCTTCGCATTCATAATAGGGGTTGCTTTCGGATTTATTTTGGAACAAGCTGGCTTTTCTTCTTCTAGAAAACTTGCCGGAGTATTCTATGGATATGATTTCGTAGTTTTAAAAGTCTTCTTTACTGCTGGTGTTACTGCTGCTGTAGGACTTTTCTTTTTTAAATACTTAGGTTGGATTGATATTGATTTTGTATATGTAAATCCAATGTATCTTTATTCGGCTATTGTCGGAGGTGTAATAATGGGGTTTGGTTTTATACTCGGAGGATTTTGTCCGGGAACAGGCTTTGCTGCTGCAGTAATAGGAAAAATTGATGCAATCGTATTCATTGGAGGGATATTCTTAGGCGTTTTTATTTTCGGATATTTTTTCGATTTCTTTGAACCTCTATATAATTCGAATTATTTGGGTAATCTATTAGTGCATGATAGTCTAGGCATATCACAAAAATGGTTTCTCTTTATCCTAATCTCAGTAGCTGTTGTCGCTTTTGCTGTGACACAAGAAATCCAAAATAGTTCTTCCAAATTTAAGGAATTAATTAATAACACTCAAAAAATTAGTATTACTTTTCCTTTGATGTTATTATTCATTCTCGCTTTCATTGCGCTATTTTTACCTCAGCAAAGAAAAACATATATCACAGAAATTTCGAAAAATGAAATGATAGATCGTATCAATAATAAAGAATACTCTGTTACTCCAATTAAATTAGCTTATGTTTTAATTAATGACACAAAAGAATATAAAATAATAGATGTTAGAACAAAAGAAGAATTCGAAAATTTTCACCTACCTGGCGCTATTCATATAGGTTTTGAAAATATTTTAAACAAAGCTTACAGACATCTATTAGTAAATACAAACAAAACTCTGCTATATTCAAATAGTGGGGAAAAATCTGAAATGTCATGGTTTCTGCTTACCAGATTTGGATTGGGAGAATTTTATGTCCTCGACGGAGGATTGAATGCATTCTTTTCAACTATTTTTGCAGGAACCGACGAGAGTGAAAACCTTGCCATTAAAGAAGCAGGAGAGATTAAATTTATTGAAGGTGTAAGATTTTTTTTCTCCGAAGGCGAAATGTATAAACGAAAACACACTGATTCAAAAATACCTGAAGTGAAAGAAAAAATAGCTCCTGCTAAAGGAGGTTGTTAAGACTAAATAAAAAATGTTGAAATATGAAAAATAACCAACTATTAAACGGCTCACTGATATTCTTCTTTATCATTATCGGGGGTTTAGTAATATCTGCCTATTCAAAATATAGCAAAGAGTATAAAACTCCAATTTCCAAGATTCATCAAGATTTAATAGAAGAAAGTCATTTAATTAAATACTATGATTTTATAGCAGAACCAAGTAATGATGATAAGTTTCTTATTATTGATTTAAGAACGGAAGAAGAATACAAAATTTCTCATATAAATAATGCTATTAATATTCCCTCCTCTGTTATTTTTGAAAAATCTTCGATTAATAAAATACGTAAAAGTAAGAAGCAAATTGTTCTTTATTCAGATTCTCAAAATTTTTCATCTATGTGTTTTTTAATGTTACAATCATTAGGAATCAAGAACATTAAGGTTTTGGCTGGAAGTTTCGACATCTTCAACAAGTATATTATCGAAGAATTTACACCCTCATATCTATTTTACGATAGCGAAAAAATCAAATGGAATTACAATAATTTCATTAAATCTGTCGAAAAAAATGAAATGCCGGATTTGGAACCAATACTTATAAGAGCTCAGGGAGGCTGCTAAAAATTATATACAATGACCTGGAAAGAATATCCAATTATCATCTACTCAATATTACCCCTTTGGGCTATTGGATTAGGATTAATTTATCACAAACATCCTAAAATTAAACTTATTGCGCAAATACTAATTTTCTCAGGACTTGCAATTCTTTTAACATGGACATCCCTTTTTTGGATACACCTTGAAAGACCTCCTTTCCGAACTCTTGGAGAGACAAGGTTATGGTATGGAATATTTATGTCAGTTATAGGCTTAATACTGTACTATCTATGGAAGTTTAAATGGATGCTATTGTACAGCATGCTATTATCTATACTTTTTTTAATAATCAATCTTTTACGTCCTGAGACATACGACCAAACACTTATGCCTGCTCTGCAAAGTCCATGGTTTATCCCTCATGTTATAGTGTACATGTTTTCTTATGCACTACTAACAGGTGCCGCAATAATTGGTGCAAAAGGACTTCTGTTTACATATCTTGGCAAAGACATTAAAGACTCTCTTAAATACGCTGATAATCTAGTGTATATTGGTTTTGCATTTCTTACTTTTGGTCTGCTGTTCGGAGCATTATGGGCTAAAGAAGCTTGGGGACACTATTGGACATGGGATCCAAAAGAAACTTGGGCACTAATTACATGGCTGGTTTATCTTATTTATATTCATTTCAGACACCATCATAAAGGCAAGTCTGAAATTCCATTATGGATTTTAAGTTTGGCTATGATCTTCTTACTAATTTGTTGGTTAGGGATAAACTATTTACCATCTGCCCAGTCAAGCGTTCATACTTATTAAATCTTTTATTATGCAAAGCTCAAAGATATCATATGGTAAAAGTCTTCTAATAGTTGTCACAATTATTATTATCGGTTTCCTTATCGAATACTTTTCTAGAAGCAAAGGCTTTAATATTCCCTCTTTCCCGATAAACCTAATTATTTTATTATTTTTCGTAGCATATCTAATTTTTAGCTATTTTATATTTAGAAAAACAGAAATTATTGCATGGTTCACATCAATCCCTCTAACTATTTCGGTAGTAACATCATATACGTTTTTAGCCTTAATAATGGGATTCATAAAACAAGAACCACACAATCACTTTATTGACAAAATAGGATTAACACACATAATAAATTCTTACCCTTTTATACTCATAAACCTTTTACTATTAATGGTTTTGGGCTATACAATAATTAAACGACTGACAAAAAAAGTCAATCTTAGAAATATTGCATTTTTTCTAAATCATGCAGGACTGTTTATTTTTATTTCCGCAGGGTCAATTGGCACCGGTGATATGATTCGCCTCAGCGTACCTGTTGATATTGGAGAAACTTCAGATATAGCTTTTAGCAGAGATAATAAAATGCTAAAGCTACCTTTTTCAATTACCCTTAATGATTTTACGATAGAAGAATATGCTCCAGAATTATTAGTTTACAATAGAAAAACCGGACTACCGATAATCCCTAAAGGAAGCAAACTCCCGTTTATTGAAAAATCTAAAGAAATAGAATTTTTAGACTTAGATTTTAAAATTATAGAATTTTATAGTTTTGCTGCACCAAAAGATAGCTTTTTCATTGATTCTGAAAGATTTGGAACAGTGCATGCTGCACTAATATCTGTTTCTGACAAAAAGACTAACAAAACATCTTGGATTTCTACAAGCAATTTCATGCACGAATCTTCATTTCTTTTTTTTAACGAAAAATATGTAATAGGTATTGCAAAACCTAAAGTTAAGAAGTATCAGTCAAATATTTCGATAGATGAAAGTAATCAAAATATAATAATTGAAGTAAATAAGCCTTACAAATATTCGGGTTGGAAGATATATCAGAATTCTTATAATAGTCAACTCGGAAGATGGTCACAAACAAGCATATTTGAAGTTATTAGAGATCCGTGGTTACCGGTTGTATATGTTGGATTATTTATGCTTCTCATCGGCTCATGTTACTTGATATATGCAGGAAGACAAATGAATGTCAAATAAAATTCCTTTTTCATGTTTGATTTCATATATTTGCATAACAGAATCTTATTAAATCAATGAATTCATTCATATCCGATACAGCAAACTATATAATAAATAATTACAGTGATTTATCTAAAATATGCATTGTAGTTCCTAACAGAAGAACAGGCTTATTTATAAAAAAAGAAATATCAAATAAAATTAACAGACTTTGTTTCGCTCCACAAATTATAGGAATAAAAGATATCTTCATTTCAAATTCTATTTTCTCAGAAGCTGAAGAAATTCATCTGATTTATCTGCTATACAAAGTTTTTAAAAAACATACTGGTTTAAAGGATGACTTCGATGAATTCTTTTACTGGGGAGAAATCATTCTTAAAGATTTTGACTACATCGACAAGTATCTAGCCGATGCCGAAAAACTCTTTTCTAATATAAAAGAAATTAAGGAAATTGACAGTTTATTTGATGAGTATGATGAGAAGGAAATTGAAATAATTAGAAAGTTTTGGGAAAATATTGATCAGGAAAGAATTAGTATCCATAAAAGAAAATTTCTTGACTTGTGGGATAGTATGTTTAGAATATACAAAGAGTTCAAGGAACTTCTTGAAAAAGATAATATTGCATATGAAGGCATGATTTACAGAGACCTTATCAATAATATTCAAAAAATAAACTTCGACAAAGAAAAATATATTTTTATTGGATTTAATGCTCTAAATAAATGTGAACTAGAGCTTCTTAAATTCTTTAAGAAGGAATCAAAAGCAGAATATTTTTGGGATGCTGATAAATATTACGTAAATGATCATCTGCAAGAAGCAGGATTATTCATAAGAGAAAATATTAATCTCTTCCCACCACCAAAGGGAGTCTCAATTAGCAATGAAATTGATAAAAACAATGCGGATATTGAAGTAATATCAGCTCCCTCAGAAATTGCGCAAACAAAACTCATTCCGAATATTCTGCAAGAATGGCAAAATAAACACGACTTTAATCCGGAAAAGACAGCAATAATTCTGGGAGATGAAAATCTGTTAATTCCATTAATGTATTCTATCCCACATGAAATTTCAGAATACAACGTTTCAATGGGCTATCCTATAAAAAACTCACAATCATTTAACTTTGTACTACATTTATGTAATCTGATAAAAAATCATAATAATAATAATAATAATAATAATAATAATAATATAACATCTTATTATTTTAAAGATGTATTGAATATTCTTAATCACAACTTTATAAAAGAATCTTTCGCTAAAGAATCACTGTTATGCAAGGAAAAAATCATTTCTGAAAAAATTATAATGTGCGATTCAAAGATTTTAGCTGTCAATAATCTATTTTCAATTCTTTTTAATACTCCGACCAAAGAAATATCATTAGTCTCAGATTATATAATTAAAGTTATTGATGATATAAAATCAATCATATCCAAATCAAATAAATTTAAGTTCGAAGCTGAATTTTTGCACCGTATAAGTTTACGACTAAATGTTATAAGTGATGCAATAATAAAGAATAATGTCGACATTCAAAATATAAACACTTATTTCAGATTGTTATATAATAGTCTTGGAAGCCTTAGTATCGCATTCGAAGGAGAACCTTTAAAGGGATTGCAAATACTTGGATTTCTCGAAACCCGATCTTTAGACTTCGACCGAATAATAATGCTGTCGATGAATGAAGGAAAATTTCCAAAAAAAACAAGCCCGCAAAGCATGATTCCTTACAATATCAGAAAATTCTATGGTTTACCCTGCATTGAATATCAAGACAGTATTTTTGCTTATTACTTCTACAGGCTACTACAAAGAGGGAAAGATATCAAAATTATATACTCTGCTCAAGCACAAGAAACTACAGGCGAAGCATCGAGATTTATATCACAATTAGAATATGAATTGAAAAATCTAAGATATTCCAATAGCGGATATAAAATCCAGTCATTATCAAACCCTGAAATAAGAGTTTTTAAAGATGACCGAATACTTAATGAAATTTATAAACATTTCGGCAATGGAATAAGCCCTTCGGCGATTAATACATATTTGAATTGTCCTTTAATGTATTACTTTAAATATATTGAAAAAATAAAAGAACCCGAAAATCTGGAAGAAAAAGATGATGCTGCATATTTTGGTCTTGTTTTTCATGAAAGCATGAGACTGATTTATTATAATTTTCAAAATAAAACAATCACCGAAGAAACATATAAAGTTATTTCAAATGAGGAATTTATTAAAGAAAAAGTAGAAGAAGCTACAGATATTATTATTGGCTCTAAAAAATCGCTGACAGAAAATAAAAACGACAGTATCCTTACTGATATTGTTATAAAATACATTAAAATTTTACTAAAACATGATCAAATAAATACCCCTTTCAACATTATTAGTATGGAAAAGGAATATTGTTTCGATATAAATTTAGACTTAAATTCTGATAACAATAAATGCAAAATCAAAGGAACAATAGATAGAGTAGATATAAAGAATGACACATACAGAGTTCTTGATTATAAGACAGGAAGTGTGAAAAGAAATTTTACTGAATTTGAAACATTATTTGAATTGAATAGAAAAAATGACCTTAACGGAATCACTCAAGTCCTGCTATATGCATTATTATTCGACTCAGAGAACAAAAGCCATGTTTGCCCAGGATTAATAAGTATCACTGAACTACTGACAGACCCTGAACACAGACTAAAGAAAAATAAGCAGGAATTCAACGGATTAGATCAAGAGGATTATAATCATTTCTTGAATTTACTAAAAACTAAAATATCAGAGATTTACGATGTCAAAATGCCAATTTTGCAAACTCAAGAACTAAAAAACTGCTTATACTGTGATTATAAATTGATTTGCATGAGATAAAAAAGCAATTATTGTTTTTCCTTTAGAATAAAACCTTATTCAAAAACATAAATCACAATTAACCAACAATTTAGTACACAAAAAAAAAGCATAAAAAATTTTAATATTAATAATATTTGATATACTTTTGCACTTCATTAAAATTAACAAATTATTATTAACTAAATTTAAAGAAATTATGATTTACCAGTATGAAACCGTTTTCATTTTAACTCCCGTTTTATCTGAGGCACAGATGAAGGAAGCGGTTGAAAAATTCAAAGGAATTATCACAGCTAATGAAGCTGAGATTGTTCATGATGAGAATTGGGGATTAAAAAAACTTGCCTACCCAATACAAAAAAAGTCCACAGGATTTTATCACTTAATAGAGTTTAAATCTCCTGGAGAGTTTGTTCAGAAATTAGAAACTGAATATAGACGAGATGAAAGAATTATAAGATTCCTTACATTTAGACTTGACAAACACTCAATTGCATACAGCATTAAGAGACGAAAACTAAAATTTGAAGAAAAAACTAATAAGGAGGTATAGTCATGGCACAAAATAATTCAGAAATCAGATATTTAACTCCAATGAGAGTTGAAGTAAAAAAGAAAAAGTATTGTCGTTTTCTAAAAAATCGCATTAAATATGTTGATTATAAAGATCCGGAATTTTTGAAAAAATTCTTAAACGAACAAGGAAAAATATTACCACGTCGTATAACCGGAACATCATTAAAGTTTCAGAGAAAAGTAGCTCAAGCAGTAAAGCGTGCTAGACATATAGCTGTTTTACCTTATGTAACTGACTTAATGAAATAAATTTAGGAGGAAAAAATTATGGAAATTATATTAAAACAAGACGTTGATAAATTAGGACATAAAGATGAGGTTGTAAGGGTAAAATCAGGCTATGCGAGAAATTATCTTATCCCACAAGGCTTTGCTGTAATGGCAACTAAATCTGCTCTTAAAATACATCAGGAAAATCTCAAACAAAAAGCACATAAAGAAGCTAAATACATTAGCGACGCTGAAGCTGCAAAAGCAAAAATAGAAGGTAAAGTACTGACAATTGGAGCCAAAACAAGCTCAACTGGAAAAATATTCGGATCAGTTAATACTATTATGATAGCTGAAGCCCTCGAAAAAGAAGGCATCACAGTTGATAGAAAAAACATCACAATCAAAAGTGAAACCGTAAAAGAAGTTGGAACTTATGATGCTGTTATCAAATTGTATAAGCACATAAAGACTGAAATTAAATTTGAAGTAATTGCCGAATAAAATTGTATTACCTTATAAAAAAAAACGACTGTATAACAACAGTCGTTTTTTTTTAGTAGTACTATTAGTTAACAATCACCCTAACCCCTTCTGAATGACTGGTAAATTCTGGCGCATACATACACTGTATAGTAGTTATTCCGTTCGAGAAATCACCCTTTTGGGAAACCACAAGTTCATATTCGAAAACATAAGTACCTTTGCGTAAATAGCTAATAAAGAAATTCATAGACGCATCCTTAATCCCCTGATAATATCCCAAACCATGTAAATATCTGTATCCTGATATCACGTCAACCGGTTCAAAACATGCAGCCCTCATATCTTTTAGGTGTACATACTCCATATCTCTATCAACACGAATTTCAATTCTTACTTTTACCCTGTCTCCAAGTTTCAGGCTATCATCTTTATCAATTGGAACTATTACCTTTTTATCATTACTACGACGTTCAACAAATAACCTCTTGTTAATTTTTAATGGAGTTTCCTCAAAATCTGTAATTTTGTCGAGTTGTTCAAAATACTGCCAATAAATTGCTCCCCATGCAACATCATTTGTAGATTTTGTTACCGACACGTTAGCCATATCTGTATTCACTTCACTTCCATCCCATGATTTTTTATAATATCCTGTACCGGCTTCGGTTCGTATTTCAGGATCAATAGTAGGATCTATAACTATTTTTCCAATTTTAATTAAAGCAATTTCATCATTCGACAAAATCTCAGTTCCCCTTAGCAATAATGCATAGATAGCTTCAACTGTTGCTTTTGTGGTCTTCCAGTCTTGAGTCTGTTTTTGTTTAAGCAGCCATACTTTCATCGCATCAACCGATTCTGTATCTGAAACTACTTCGTCAAAAGCCTCAATCAATAAAGCCTGAGTTTCAATCGGTGCCTGATACCAAAAATAACCTCGATCATATTTCCAGTACATTCCAAGTTCATCATGATTTAATGAATGTTCTTTTAATGAAGCCATAATCTTTTTTGTTTCACCTGATTTTGTGAGTCTATTTAAAGAAATAGCAATCATTCCTTGCATGAAAAAATTCTTGTTTGTCCAATATTTTTGTGCCTGACCTAGATAATATTCATAAGCTTCTTTTGAAGCTCTATCTATAGGGTATTGCTCGATAAAGAAAGACCTTGTATATAAGTAATGAATGTGCATATAGCTGATATTATCTTGTTCAAGACATTTATCTTTACAATGAATTTTCAACCTCCTATAACTTTCTGCAAGTTCTCCATCAATAAATGATATTGCCTTTTTTATCATATTTTCAACACTTCTATCCTGTTTGATAGTACTAACACCTAGTCTATCTAATTTTCCAAAACCACATATAATATGCTGACTTATATACCAACTTTCCGGCATACCTTCAAACCAGGGCCAACCACCATTGTGTTTCTGCATACTTTCCAATTGCTTTGTTGCAGTTCGCATTTCAAGGCTCATTTTATTCAAATCGAAAAGAAGTCCGATTCTGCGTTTTCGTTCTGTTTCATCTTTTGCCTGCAATACCCACGGAGTTTCTTCTAGTAACAAGGATTTCAATTCTTGATTTTTCTCTAGATTTGAGAGAAGAGCTTTGCTATCTGGTGTATCTCTCCATAATTCAAAAACTCTTTTAATCTTTGGGTCTGAATTAGCAATATGGGTCGCAAGTGAATTTGCATAATACCTACTAAAAATCTGCTCCGCACATTCATATGGATATTCTATTAAGTATGGCAATGCTTGTACAGCATACCAAGCAGGATTTGACGTAAACTCTAGACTTAAACGATGATGTCTCAAACTTGATGATTCTCCACTGTCTTTTAATCTATTCATAGTAAAATGAGTCGTTCCTGCTTTCCTAACAGGCAATGGCATTGTCTCTGTAACAAGCATTCTGTTTGTAAGGATAGGAATAATCCTTTCTTCTCCATCGGAATGAGAAGCTCCTCTTGCAAAAACTCTAACTCCTACCATCGATAATCCTTCAGGAATTTCAATTTCCCACGAGACGCTTACATTCCGTTCACTCTCAACATCAAATTTCGTTTTAGCTTTACTTACCTTAAACCTCGGATTAATAATCTTAGTCGTTACAGGGTCAAATATTTCGATTTCAGCACTTCCATTGATTCTATTATCAGAAATATTTGAAATTCTCGCAGAAATATACATTTTATCATTTTCTCGAAAAAATCTCGGTAAATTTGGAGAAATCATTAATTCTTTCTGAGTAATCAGTTCATGAGATGTCGATCCCATTTTTAAATCTTTTGAATGAGCAAAAGCCAAAAAATTCCAGCGAGTTAAACTTTCAGGGACAGTAAAACTAATATGAATCTCTCCTTTTTCATCAGTTCGTAGATGAGGATAAAAGAATGCTGTCTCGTTGAAATTCGATCTTAGCTGCATTTGGTGTGAATCTTTAGAATCTTCTCTATCTTCATTGCGAGATAATAATCCATCATTACTGCTCTGTGCTGTCATATCTGTTATAGTGGTCGTTTCTTCTCCTGCAGCTAATTGCAATTCGAAAGATTCATCTTGATCAGCCGAAAATACCCCACCAACTAAACCTGATTCACTTAGTGGCATAGCACTTTTTCTGTATCTACTATCGTAAGAATATGAGTAATACGAAAAACCAAAGGTTTTAAAAGATGGAATGGTTATCTGCTTGAATGATGCAACATATTCGGGGTGAAAATTCCTTGTGATTCCAGTAGAATTTGAAAATGAAAAAGAATTTTGTGACCATGCACTATAAGAATAGTAGTAAGGCATTATAGACCACGACCAAAAATTTGATGCAAATACATCCAGCGATGCATCATACATTCCCGCAAGTAGCTCAGCTTCGTGTTTCTTTGTGTATGCATCGCTAATTCTAATTTTCCAGTTTTCCTCAGAGCCGGGCAGTGTTTTATCCCTGAAAGTTATAAGCTTAAGATTTAATAAACGGTTCCGCCAATCAACACTTATATGGTGAGAGAACGAATATAAAACTCCATTTTTAATAAACATCAAGCTTATTGAACTTCCTCCTCTGTGAGATTCCTCAATAGGTATCTGAATCTTTTGTAATTCGTTGTTTACTTCAATTACTTCTCTTTTAACAACTTCTCCCTTAACAATTTGTTCAAATAGAACATGAACATTTCTATATGAAGATCCGAGATAAACAGAGACAGTTTCACCTGGCTGTGCACTAAATTTATCAGCGTAAAACAAATCTGTTGCTTTAATAGGCATTTTTTTTGATTTAGAATCAAAAACGATGAATTCTTTTTGTTCATTAATCTCATTACCCCACTTATCTGTCGATTTAAGAATCAGCCTATATGAACCGGGGGCGCAATTTTTAATCTCACTTAATGGTATTCTAGAATGCTTTTCTGTTCTTATCTTTCTGCTGAATATCTTTTTACCATTATCCCATTTTCTTTTGTTCAATTCATCTTCATATTCAAACCCGGGATTTAAATCATAATACTCAGTTTTAGAATGAAGATTAAAGTCTGCTTTATCCCATTTCTTTTTTGCCAAAAGTATTTCGGGATCAATTAACTTAAATATTTCAACTTCTACATCGGCAGCAACGAACAAACCTGATATATTATTTGAGTTAATTCTTAAACTGTCTAAATTTGATTTATCGATAATATCCGGCAAATCTGAACTAATTCTTAAACTGACATCCGAAACTAACACTGTGGATGAACCGCTTTGTGTTTCACCATTAATATCTGTTATATGAACTGTGATTGTATAAGTATAATAAATATTTTTTGTGATTTCCCCGTCTGTGTGTGCAATTGCTTTGAAGTTAATCTCAAATTTCCCGTCTTCCTCAGTCTGAAAACTTCCGAAAGCAACCTCTTCTGCCTCAGGTAAACTTGCTCCGAAGTACCAAAATCTTAGCCATTGAGCATTTCTTACAATTGTATAAGTAATCTGTGCATGCCCTAAACCTGATCCTGCATAAGTAATTGCTCTTCCTGCAATTTTAACATCATCGTTAATCCTATACTCACCCTCTACCCTGTTCATGTTTACTTCAAACATAGGTCTCTTGTATTCCTCGACCTGGATATAGTGGGTCCCACCATGTGTAGAAATAGTGAAACTACCGGTTAAAACATCAACAGGAATAACAAAACTTCCGCTAAAACTGCCATAATCATTTGTTTTAACCTGCAATTGAGATACTTGTTGCCTGTTTACATCCATTAAAGACACTGTAGTTGTATAATTAGTTTTTAAGCGAGCACTTTCACTATCTCGATCTATACAAATTCCCTTGAAATGAATTTCTTGTCCTGGTCTATAAATTGCTCTATCAGTAAAGAACTTAACTTCAACCCTTTCATTTTGTTTGGGTCTCTGCCATGAATTCGAATGAATATTCTGAGATAAAAAATCATTTGAAGTACTCACATCAACTCTCAATCCGTAGTAGTACCTATCAGATTTCGAGGGTTTATATGCCACTCGACCATGCTCATCTGTTGAGCCTTTAAATACTTGTTCAAAAACATAATCTCTCTTTCTATAGTCATAGTTTTCCGCAAAAAAACTTACTACCGCATTTTGGATAGGCTGACCTGAGCTTCGATTAAAAACATAATAAGATGTTTCATCTAAATATACACTATTCGAACTAATACTAAGGTCTGAAACAAAAACATCTCCTACAGCGAGCAAATTCTCTTTCAACTGTAGTTCGGGCTCAAGATGCATGATAATCACATAATAACCCTTTCCCATATTATTCAGCAAATATTCTGCAGTATAACTATTAAAATCTTTTAAATCAGGTAAGTCTATTGTCAGATTATCAAATTCAATTTTACCATTCTTAAGGAGATAGGAAAAACTATCATCAAAATTCCTATTTTTCTTAAAAGCATAATATTTCAAGTAATCAATACAAACTACTGTCAAATAAGCTTTATCAATATTTTTATACGTAATTTTTAAAGGGAGGCTTTGAGATGGACTAATAATATTTTCATTAGTAAATGTAATGTTTTTACGCTCAATATCATTCCGTAGATTAATGCACTCAGCAGAATAATATTCTTTAGGAAACTTACGTATAGTTTCATCTAAAATTTCATGAGCTTTTTTAATATCAGTTTTATAAATATGAGTTAGTGGATCGGACACTTTATATTTATTCCCGTTTCTGTTATAGTATGAAGCAAGATTATAGTTAATAAAAACTAGTATTGGGTCATCAATATTGGCTTCAGAATATTCTAATAGTCTAGCTTCCCACAATTTATCTTTATTTGCATGAATAAGATTATCTCGTATAAAGTCAAGCCGTTGAAAGTCTGCAAATACCAATGCTTCATTATTATCTGTTTGCTCTAGTCTATAATTAAGCCATAATTGAAAGAATTGCAGACATGCTTGATTATAAGAAAGAGAATCTTGTTCTAAGGGCAGATTAGTAAAAAGATTTGCCGGAGATAGTAATATAGGGTCTTTAAATTTCTGATCATCATTGCTGGAATCACCATAATAGAAATAATTATTTTGTCCCGAAGATTTTAATCTATTTGTAATTGTATAAGCAGCCAAATCATATAAATCAGGAATAAAACCTGAACCTGAAAATCCTCCATCAATAAGTTCTTTATAAGTCGAAATACTTTTCCCCTTTAGCACATCATTTAAGGCTAGAGTATAATTTTTAATCACATTTTTTTTAAAAACAGTTTTATCCCATGTTTTAATATCAATCAATTCATAATTATAAGTAACTGATCGCTGATTTACAATCCAAACATTTGCATTGTAATAATCCATATACATATTTCCAAGCAATAAATAGGCAAGAGATTTTGCAACTTCATCAAGTAAACTAATTTCAGATTCAAGCTTTTCAATTGCTTTAACATAACCATCTTCTTCCAAAGCATTAGTATATTTCAACCTGTAAATCAATGACTTTACAACTTGTTCACTATTTTTCTCCTTTATTGCAAGTTGATAAATTTCTTCAACTTTAGCCATAGCTGACTTTGGTAAAGCATCATATTCTAACTTTTCAACTTCACTCCAAAGTTTGTCGTATTTGTCTGTATTTTTATTAAATATACCCACTTCTGAAAAAAAGATGAAAGGAATCAGAAATATTGAAATTTTTAATAATATTGGATTCATACTATAAATATTAAGATTACGGTATCAAGATACATTTATGGATTCAATTCCACAAATGAAATATTATAAAAAAAGAAAAATAAAGACTTAATCTATCGAAAAGGTTTTAGTAACACTAATTCCTTCATGATCTTTAATAGATATTATTACTTCATAATTTCCTGCTGGCCAACCAATATCGGGAGAACTTAAACTCGAATACAATTCGGTGGTAGAGGCTACAGCATTTACGTCCACAGCATCAATTAAAAATCTTTCTTCGGAAGTATAATACCATGCGAAGTTTACAACTGTACCCTCAGGAGCATTATTTATTTTACATGACACAAAAATGTTTGGGGCATAGCGACTTATTATGTCATTATTCTCATTGCATTTTTCATCAGAATTTAACTCTTCACACAACATGATATCAGAAATATTTGCAGTTGAAAAATTACAACTCTGGAATAAAATAAATAAAATTGCAGTTAACAAAATTAAAATGCTTGACTTTTTCATATCTAATAATGATTAAATTAATAATTAATTAATACAAATTTAAATATTATATATATAACATCACTTGAAAAATAGTTTTTTTATAAATCTAAGTTAAATTCTTTTTCAAAATAGTAGAGCAATTGTTTTTTGACAGAATTTATATCAATATTCTTTCCTAATTCTTTACTAAGCGAAGTTACTCCTTTATCGACAAAACCACATGGATTTATATGATTAAAATAACTTAAATCAGTATTAATATTAAAAGCAAATCCATGCATTGTAATGAATCTTGACACACGAACACCTATCGCACAAATTTTTCTAGTTTCAGCTTTTTCATTCTTATCTAGCCAAACTCCGGTTGCCCCTTCCATCCTATCCGATAAGATAGAATACTCCTTTAAAGTACTTATAATCACTTCCTCTAGCTTGTAAACATACTCTTTAACTCCAATCTTCATATTATTTAAATCAAAAAGAGGGTAAACTACTATCTGACCGGGACCATGATAAGTAATATCTCCACCCCTATTAGTCTGAGAATATGTTGCATTGATCTTATTTAGAAAGGAATCATTAATCAAAAGATTATTTTGCTGTCCACTTTTCCCTAGAGTGTAAACGTGTGGATGTTCACAAAAAATCAATAGGTTTTCTACAGCATTATCGGGAAATTCTCTTCTTTTTACAATATTACCCAAACTTTCCTCCTGAAAATCCCAGGCGTCTTTATATTCAATTAAGCCAAGATCTTTAACAACTGTTCTGAATTTCATTTTTAGTTACAAAATTATATTTTTTATCCTAATTGCGAATTTAATCAAATAAAATAATTGTATTCTTGCAATAATAATATAGTGTGGATAGATCAAAAAATATTAGTTTTGTAAAAAAAGAATACTTATGATATTATCAATGACCGGTTTTGGCAGAAGAGATACTGAAATTAATGGAAGAAAAATATGTATAGACATTAAAAGTCTAAATAGTAAACAACTTGATCTTTATGTTAGAACACCCTCTTGTTTTAAAGAAAAAGAATACGAGATAAGGAAATTATTAACTAGTGTACTAATTCGCGGAAAAATTGATTGCAGCATTTATTTTGACAACAAGAGTGGAGATAACTTAGCAGAGTTGAATACCGCAGTTATTTCTGGATACTATGAACAGATTAAAAGCCTAGCAATTAAAAATAATATTCCAATTGGAACAGACATACTCTCAGCCATAATTAAACTACCTGAAGTTCATCAGACAAATAATTATGAATTAAAGGATGAAGATTGGTTAGTTTTAAGTGAAAAACTAGATGAGTCGTTAGATGATTGTAGAAAATTCAGACATGAAGAAGGTCGCGAAATAGAACGAGACATCTCTGAAAGAATATCTAATATATTAAAATCATTATCAGAAATAGAGATATATGAAAACGAAAGAATTCATTTCGTAAAAGAAAGATTAGCCAATAATCTGAATTTATTATCAAACGATTCTTCATTCGAAAAAAACAGGTTTGAGCAAGAAATAATTTATTATCTCGAAAAACTTGATATTAATGAAGAGAAAAGCCGTTTAAAGAAACACTGCGATTACTTTATGCAAATTGTAAATGACAATGAGTCGCAAGGGAAAAAGCTTGGTTTTATTGCCCAAGAGATTGGTAGAGAGATAAATACTCTGGGCTCGAAGGCAAATCATGCGGAAATGCAAAAGATTGTCGTAAACATGAAAGATAATCTCGAAAAAATTAAAGAACAGTTATTGAATGTATTGTAGATATAAGTTATATTAATGAAAGAAGGGAAAATAATTATATTTTCAGCTCCATCAGGCGCAGGTAAAACAACAATAGTTCATAAAATGCTTGCTAATTCGGATTTAAATTTAGAATTTTCGGTTTCAGTATGCAGTAGAAGTAAACGTGCAAAAGAATTACATGGTAAAGATTACTATTTTGTTTCGACAGATACATTTAGACAGATGATTGAGAATAAAGAATTTCTTGAATGGGAGGAAGTTTATAAAGACAGTTATTATGGATCAAAAAAGAGTGAAGTTGAGAGAATTATAGCAAATGGAAAAAATGTAGTTTTCGATATAGATGTTAAAGGAGGAATCAATATAAAAAAATATTATGGTGATAAAGCTTTAAGTTTTTTTATTATGCCTCCATCAATTGAAGAACTTGAAAAAAGATTAATTAATAGGGGAACTGATAGTCTTGAAAAAATTAAAACTAGAATTGAGAAAGCAAAATATGAAATTAGCTTCTCTAATAAATTCGACATTATTATTATAAATGATAATCTAAATAATGCAATTGAGGAGATAGAGCAAAAAATTAAGGCTTTCATTTAAATAATAAAAGCCTTAATTAAATAAAGTCTTAAGATCTATCTACTAATAATAATTTTTCTATCTAAAGATTTTTCACTGTTACTAATCCTAATAAAATACATCCCCTCTGGTAAGTTACTTACATCAAGAGTATTAAGCCCAGCAATATTTTCTATGTTATAAATTTTCTTTCCTGTAACATCAAACAAGGATAAACTCGAATTTTCAATAATATCAGTTTCCACAAATAAAACATTATTAGCTGGATTAGGATAAAGTTTTACAAGATCGTTATTTATGACATCAATATTACTTGGAAAATCCATAGAATTTGTAAAAAACTTATAAATCTCCATTCTATAATCTATATCATTTTGAGGAGTGTAATACCATTCATGATCTCCGCCAATCACCTTTAAAAAAGCTGTGTATGTTTCATTATCACCGTCTGTATACAAGTACCTTTCAAATGTCTTACCATCTGCAACTGTATTCGGGAATAATGTTACAATCGGATCTGAATTACAATTATTATATGTTTTCCAAAGATTAACAGTTTGCTCTGCTCCGGTTCCTACACTATATACACCCATACCTGTATTAAATCCGGCATTTTCATATGTAACCTGAGTATCAGCAGTACCATGAATGTGCAAAACATTCAAATTTGCAATTGGTTCAAACTGTATAGTAGAACCAATTGTTCCACTTACAGACGCGATTGCATTAATTCTTGAGCCATGTTCGATTGCCATTCTATGGCACATAAATCCACCCATGGAGAAACCCATAAAAAATACACTATCGGTATTAATATTATAATGATTCTCTAAGGAGTCGAGAATTGCTATTAGAAAACCTGGGTCATCAACATCTTCATTCAATATTGTAAGCCCTAAATAGGGAACATCCGCCCCTGCACCAGAATTCCATGCTGTTCCTATTTCATTTCCCAAAATACTAGCCATCAATGCCTGAGGAGTAATTACAATCCATCCTTTTTGGTTAGCCAACTGATGATAACCAATATTAGAAAAATTTGTCATATTGTCTCCAAGTCCATGTAAGCAAAAAATTACTGGAGCAGCATTTGAAGGATTGTAAATTGCAGGAACATACTCTATGTATTGCCTTTGAACACCATCCCATGTCATGGTTATAGTCTGTTGTTGCGAAAACACAGAAAAGCACAAGCCAATAATTCCAATAAAAAGTACTATTTTTTTCATTTCTTTCGAATTTAGTTAATAATCACACAATTATAAAACAAATAATAATAATAAGCAACAAGAAATAAATAATTTTATAAATACCAAATTTGGTTTTTTTTCTAAAAGTCTCCTAATCAAGTTTTGATAAATTTAGGACTGAGTGTTATTGCTTCATGAAGTGATAAGTAATCTTTCCCGATTCATTCGTGGCGCCAGAAATTGGACTAAATCTAGATTTCGATGCAGAAGTTCGAGCAGCATTTATAATACACGATGTTTCTCCATGTCCGGTAACAGAGTTTACAGATGTTCTACTAACTTTTCCATCGGATGATACTATTATATCTACTACTACAACACCCCCATCCTTACAAGTAAAAACGGGAATATCCACATAAACGTGACCCCTTAACTCATTTTCGAGTTCAACAAATACTAATGCCGGTCCAGAGTATGATTCGGTCTGAGTGTTGTCAATATTACTTTTATTGCTATTGTCATTCCCAGAATCAATAAAATCCTTATATGTAGTATTCATATTTTTTTCATAATCATCGCCGTACTTTTCTCTTAAGATTTGTTCTTCATACTTACGCCGGAGTTCATCCAGACTCATATTCTCAATATTTTCAGTAGTTCCGGGTTTCCTATTCGATCCAAGATTTCGTATTTCTGAAATCATTTGCTCTAAATTAAAATCTTGGAGTTCTTTAGATCTTTCTGCAAGTGCTTTATCTTCAAACTGCTCTAGAAAATCCATATCAATATATGTATAACTTTCAACATGATTATAATGCGTTCGAAGTTCAGATATCATTGCAATGATAATAATCAAAAGATGAAAAATTATCGTTCCTAGAATTCCATTTATATTTGCTTTTATCCAGTTCAAGTTTTTATTTGCAAATTTAACTATTTATCAAACAATGTTTTCTAGTATTTATTATTTTTTGAATTCATTTATATAATAATTTTAAAACTATTATGTTTGAAGTTAGATTTTAACATGTCATAATTTATGAAAAGCCTTGCAGAACTAATTAGTAATGAATGTAATATCAATCTACGACAAGTAGAAAGCACTTTGGAATTATTCAATGAGGGTGCAACAATTCCATTTATTTCACGCTACAGAAAAGAAAAAACCGGCGGACTTGATGAAGTTCAGATTGAAAATATTAAGAAAAAATCTGTTTTTTTTGAAGAAATTGTTCAACGAAAGCAATATATTACAGATATTATTAATCAGGCAGGATTGCTTACTGAGGAGTTACAGAAACAAATTGAGAAAACCTGGGATAGTAATGAACTTGAAGACCTATATCTTCCATATAAACCGAAAAAGAAAACCAGAGCAGGAATTGCCAGAGAAAAAGGACTTGAGCCATTAGCAGATGTAATATTTGCTCAGCAAAGAAGGGACATAAATAATTATGTAAAATCTTTTATAAACGATAGTGTTCCTGATGAGATTGAAGCCATTGCAGGCGCTCTTGACATTATTGCAGAGAGAATAAATGAACACAAAACAGCAAGAGAGCGGATTAGGAATCTCTTTAGTAACGACGCCTTATTGAGTTCTAAATTAATTAAAAGTAAAGAGGAGGAAGCGGATAAGTATCAAGATTATTTTAATTTTAGTCAAGCACTGAGTAAGAGTCCTTCACACAGAATTCTAGCGATTAGACGCGGTGAACGTGAAGGCTTTTTAAGAGTCGACATTTCTCCTCCTGAAGAAAAAGCACTTAAACTACTCAAATATCTTTTTGTAAAGAATACTGAGCAGAGTGGAAAACTTGTACTTCAAGCAATTGAAGATGCATACAAAAGATTACTTAAACCATCAATTGAAAACGAATTTGCCAAACAAAGCAAATTGCTCGCAGACATTAATGCTATTGAGGTTTTCGTTAATAATTTACGACAGCTATTGTTAGCACCTCCCTTAGGTCAAAAAAGAATTATGGGTGTTGACCCCGGCTACAGAACAGGATGTAAATTAGTATGTATTGATGAACAAGGTAATTTACTACATAATGAAAATATTTATCCTCACAAACCTCAAGAGGATACAAAAATGGCAGCAAAGAAAATATCTAGTCTTGTCGAAACTTTCAAAATTGAAGCAATAGCTATAGGCAATGGTACTGCAAGCAGAGAAACAGAAAGTTTTATAAAAAGACTCAAGTTTAATCGAGATATTAAAGTTTTTGTTGTCAGTGAAGATGGGGCATCAGTATATTCCGCCTCAGCCGTTGCTAGAGAAGAATTTCCACAGTATGATGTCACTGTTAGAGGTGCTGTATCAATTGCGCGAAGACTTATGGATCCTCTTGCGGAACTTGTTAAAATTGATCCGAAAAATATTGGTGTTGGTCAATATCAACACGATGTTGACCAAAAACTTTTAAAAGAAAGCCTAGACAGAGTGGTTGAAAGCTGCGTTAACTCTGTTGGCGTCAATCTTAACACAGCCAGTAAACATCTATTAACTTACGTCTCAGGTTTGGGATCTGCACTAGCTCTTAACATAGTTGATTACCGAAAAGAAAACGTAGCTTTCAAATCCAGAAAAGAATTATTAAAAGTAAGTAGATTGGGTAAAAATGCTTTTGAACAATGTGCAGGTTTCCTAAGAATTCCAGATGCGATTAACCCATTAGATGCAACTGCAGTACATCCTGAATCATACAGCATTGTCGAAAAAATGGCAAAAGACCTTAAAGTAAAAACCATTGACTTAGTTAATAATAATGACTTATTAAAACAAATCAATCTTCAGAATTACACCACTGATTCTGTTGGCATTCCAACTTTAACTGACATTTTAAAAGAACTCGAAAAACCTGGAAGAGATCCAAGAAATACGATTAAAATATTTGAATTCGATAAAACAATCTATAAAATTGATGATTTAGCAGAAGGGATGATATTACCCGGGATTGTTACCAATGTAACAAACTTTGGAGCTTTTGTTGATATTGGCATCAAAGAAAACGGTCTAATTCATATTTCACAATTGGCAGATGAATTCATAAGCGACCCTTCAAGCGTGGTTAGTGTACACCAACAATTGATGGTAAAGATTATATCTGTTGATTCTGAGCGTAAAAGAATACAACTTAGCTTAAAAGGGATTGAATAGAAAAAGGAATTATTGTATGTGATAAGTGCCCGGAACAAGAATCGAACTTGCACTCCCTTACGAGAACATGGCCCTCAACCATGCGCGTCTACCATTTCCGCCATCCGGGCAATTTGCGATGCAAAAATATAAATAATTTAATTAAGAAAAAATAATTTGACCTAGATTATGTATAACAAAATGTAATGTACTCTGCAATTTCTCCTATCAGCATTTTGCTCTATCAATCGCATTTATCCATGCTTTATAGAGTTTATTACGATTTATCTCCGACATTTGGGGTTTAAAAATTCTATCAATTTGTCGCTTTTTACTTATTTCTTCGATGTTTGCAAATCCGCACGAGATTGCTGCAAGTGAAGCTGCTCCCAGAGCAGTAGATTCAGTTATTGATGGTCTTTGAAGTTCTACATTCAGGATATCAGACTGAAATTGCATTAGAAAATTATTTTTAGAAGCACCACCATCAGCATTGAGATTAGTAATATCAATATTACTGTCTGTTTGCATTGCGATAAGCACATCTTTTGTCTGAAAAGCCATACTTTCCAGAGCTGCTCGTACAATATGTTTATAGGTTGTTCCACGATTTATTCCTGTGATTAATCCTCTGGCATTCATATCCCAATACGGAGCACCTAAACCAGCAAATGCAGGGACAAAATACACTCCTCCGTTATCTGAAACTTGTTCAGCTATTATATTTGTATCAGAAGCCTTATCCAATATTCTCATTTCATCTCTTAGCCACTGAACAACAGCACCTGCAATAAAAATGCTCCCTTCAAGTGCATAAGTAATATTGCCATTTAAGCCCCATGCAATTGTAGTTATTAAACCATTTTTACTTTTTACTATACTATCTCCTGTATTCATCAGCATAAAACAGCCAGTGCCATAAGTATTCTTAACACTGCCAATCTCAAAACAATTTTGCCCGAAAAGTGCTGCCTGCTGATCTCCTGCTAGTCCTCCTATACTGACAGTTCCTGAACCTAAAAGTTTATCTTGAATTACTCCATATTCCTCGGAGGAGTTCCTTACCTCCGGTAACATAGTTTCAGGTATTTCAAAGAAATCTAGTATTTTTTTGTCCCAACTAAGTGTATGAAGATTAAATAGCATTGTGCGTGATGCATTAGAATAATCCGTAATATGCAAATTGCCACCTGTCAAATTCCAAACAAGCCATGTATCAATAGTTCCTAATAGCAATTCTCCGTTTAAAGCTTTAGTTTTAATATTCTTTACATTGTTAAGTATCCAATGAATTTTTGTCGCAGAAAAATAGGAATCAATTTTTAATCCGGTTACATCTTCAATATATTCTCCAATTTTTTGATTTCTTATTTCATTACAGAAATCCACTGTACGATTATCTTGCCATATAATTGCATTATAAACAGGTTTACCCGTTTTTTTATCCCATATTACTATAGATTCTCTCTGATTGGTAATTCCAATTGATGCAATTTCATTAAGACTAATTCCTAATCTCGATATAAGCTTCCTAATAACAAAAAGTTGATTTTCCCAAATTTCACCTGCATTTTGTTCTACCCATCCTTGTTCCGGGAATATCTGAGTGGTTTCTTCCTGCTCTATTCCTGCAACTTCATAGTTTTTATTAAAAAGTATAGCTCGTGAACTTGTAGTACCCTGATCTATTGCAAGAATATACTTTTTCATTTTTTTGTATTTATAGATTTTGAAGTTATAAAACTAAAAACAGATTAAGAGTCTCTTTTGACATTCATCCATTCAAAAAGATACTGAAATACTTCAAGATTATTTGTTTCATTTAGCATTTCATGTCGGGCGCCTTCCCAAAGTCTAATTTGGACATCTTTTATACCAGCAGTTTTATAAAGTTCACAAACTTCGCTAACTGACTTTCCAAAATTGCCAACGGGATCATCTTTACCAGCGATAAACAGTACTGGTAATGATTTCGAAGTTTTTCGAATATTATACAATTTATTATTATATCTCATTCCTGAAAACAAACTTCTATAGAATGAAGTAGAAAATACTCCTCCACAATATGGATCATTTATATAACTATCAACAATATCTTCATTTCTTGAAAGCCATTGAAAAGGTCTTGAAAAACCATGATTAAATGAACTGAATGCCATTTTGTCAATAGTTTTAGACCTATGGGAAAGTCCATACAATAATGATTGGATTTTAGCAAGTAGAATTCCGATTATTAACATATGTTCAGGAGTTTTACCTATTCCTGAAAAAATTGCTCCTTTTACGCCTTCACTATATTCAGTTAGAAAAGTGCTTAATACGAATGCCCCCATACTGTGCCCAATAATGAACACATCTTTCCCTTCGTGATTTTTGGTTGCCATGTCATTTAGAATTCTCACATCGTCTACTATTGACATCCAAGCATTTTTAAAATTCCATATTCCGGTTTTTTCTGGACTTCCGGCGGTTCTACCATGTCCGCGATGATCATTTATATAAACAGCAATTCCCCTAGCAGTTAAAAACTCAGCAAACTCAAAGTATCTTCCAGAATGCTCGGCCATCCCATGTATTAATTGAACGACATAATCTACTTTTTTATCCGGCAAAAATTCATAATAAAAAATTAGTTCTCCATCAGAACTTCTGTACCAACTCTCTATAGTCTTCATAGTTTACTATCAAATAAATAATCAAATCCTTCTAAGTCGTATTCATCACAAATTTGCTTCATTTCATTTAGCATTGTTTGATTAATAGGAACTCCATTTTTCTCTCGTTCTATTAAAGCAAAATATTCTTTTTCTCCAGCTGTAAAAATTCTATCTTGACCTGGCATTTTTTGAGAAGCTCGTAACTCTCGTAAAATATCGCCCGTAATCTTTTTAAAATCGGGCAAATCAATAAAAGCTTCAATATTGATTGCGATAAAAAAATGTCCTAAACGATATGGTACTTTTTTTCCATTTTCGAATCCTAAAAGCGCCTTCATAAAGCCCCCGCCCTGTAGCGCAGCGGATAAAATCTCTACTACAGTAGCGTATCCGTAACCTTTGTAGCCCGCGGTTTCTTCCCCTACTCCACCAAGTGGTGTTAGAGCAGCATCTCCATTTACTAAATCCTGTAAAACTTCAACAGCATCAGTTTTGGAATTACCATTTTTATCTATTGCCCATCCTTTTGGTAATTCTTTTCCATTTTTTGCATAAAACTCAAATTTACCACGTTGACTAACTGAGGTTGCACAATCAAGAAAAAATGGAAAATCTTCATCTGTTGGCATAACAAAGGTCAGAGGATTCGTGCCAAGCATATTTTCTACTCCAAAAGTTGGAGCAATAGAAGGCCGGGCATTTGTACCTGTAATACCAATCATACCTTGCTCTGCAGCCTTCATTCCATAGTAACCGGCAATTCCATAATGTGAACTGTTTCTAACTGCAACCATTCCTAAGCCATAAACTTTGGCTTTCTCTATGCACATTCTCATTGCTTTTTCAGAAATAACATGACCCATTCCGTTGTTTCCATCTAAAACAGCGGTGGTAAAGCCTTCTTTGACAATATCAATCTCAGTAATTGGATTTAATATGCAGTCTTTTATTCTGTCAAGATAAATTGGTTTCAACCTGTTTATTCCATGTGAATCGATTCCTAACTTATCGGCTGCAACCAACACATCTGCAATTATTATTGCATCATTCTCAGGAACTCCTGCCTTTGTGAGTGCTGCAATACAAAACTTCTCCAGATCTGAAAAATTCAAATAAATATTCATTATAAAAAATCTAATTGCGCTAAATTATATAAATTGTTCCTGTTATTAAAGATTCAGACTTATTTTTTATCAACAGAAGCTACATTAATAAATATTAAGCGTAACAATTTAATTCAGACATTAATCTAAATGTATCTCATAAATATTTTTAGAATTATTCGTTTGAGAAATTAAAAAATCATATTTTTGAAAAAACTAAAAAACTAAAAATTTACAATATGAAACGTGACGAAAAAGTATTTGAAATTATCCAGAAAGAAAAAGAAAGACAAATGCATGGTATTGAGCTAATTGCATCTGAAAATTTTGTAAGCACACAAGTTCTTGAAGCTATGGGTTCTGTAATGACAAATAAATATGCTGAAGGTTATCCAGGTAAAAGATACTATGGAGGCTGTCAATTTGTTGACATGACCGAACAGCTTGCAATTGACAGATTAAAAGAACTTTTTGATGCAGAATTTGCCAACGTGCAGCCACATTCTGGTGCTCAAGCTAATGCAGCAGTATTTCTCGCCTGTTTGAATCCTGGAGATACTTTTTTAGGACTCGATTTGTCGCATGGCGGACACTTATCGCATGGTTCACCTGTGAATCTTTCTGGAATACTGTACAACGCAATTTCTTATGGAGTTAAAGAAGAAACAGGACAGGTTGATTATGATATGATGGAAAAGCTTGCTCTCGAACATAAACCTAAATTATTGCTCGGTGGAGCATCTGCATATAGTCGCGAGTGGGACTACAAAAGAATGAGAGAAATTGCTGATATGGTATGCGCAATTTTTATGGTAGATATGGCACACCCTGCAGGACTTATTGCTGCCGGGCTACTAAACAATCCTGCGAAATATGCTCATATAGTAACTTCAACAACACATAAAACCCTTCGTGGTCCGCGTGGAGGTATTATCATAATCGGAAAAGACTTTGAAAATCCGTGGGGACAAACAACTCTAAAAGGAGAAATAAAAATGATGTCGCAAGTAATTGACTCTGCAGTATTTCCGGGCACGCAGGGTGGTCCATTAGAGCACGTAATTGCTGCAAAGGCGGTTGCATTTGGAGAAGCATTGACACCAGAATTCAAGGAATACCAAAAACAAGTATTGAAAAATGCCTCAGTTATGGCTGATTCTTTTATCAAAAGAGGTTACAAAGTTATTAGTGGAGGAACAGACAATCACTCGATGCTAATTGACCTTAGAACAAAATTTCCGGATATTACCGGTCGAAAGGTTGAAAATACTTTGGTAAACGCAGATATTACAATAAATAAAAATATGGTTCCATTTGATCATAGGTCACCATTTGCCACATCAGGCTTACGTGTTGGGACACCAGCAATTACAACTAGAGGACTTAAAGAAGAACATATGGACAATATTGTTGAAATGATTGATAGAGTTATTAGCAATATTGATGATAAAAATACTATTATTAAAGTGAGAAATCAGGTAAATGAACTAATGATGCCATTTCCTTTATTTAACGGATAAACCCATTTTATGTCAAATTAAATATTTATAACTATGAAAAAAATCAGATTTATTATTTTGGTGTGTGTTACTGTAATTCTTACAGGTTTACTTTCATCTTGTACAGATAATACTGCAAAACACATTCCCGAAGATGCTTTTGCAGTTGTTGTAATTGATGGCAAAGAACTTCTTAAATTAACTGATCCAGAGATAATTGCAAAGAATGAAGATTTTATTGCATTGAAAAAAGAGTACGAAAAAGATTTTGAGAAAACTGTAGAACTTGTAGATAAAATCCTTAAAGACCCTAATAAATCAGGAATTCTACTAAAAGAAAAAATATATGGTTTTGCAAGTTTTATTGAAAATGAAATATTGACCGGAGTTATAATTCCAATTAATAAAACCATTTTCGAAGATAATCTTGGTATAATCGGCAAAGAACTAGGTCTGCCATTAAAATTGGCTTTCAGAACCAAAAATGATATAAAATATTTTCAACCTGATAATAGTTCTATTATTGCATACACAAAAGATAAAATGATAATTGTTTATACTGAATCAAAAATGGATTCTTTCGAATTAGCTGAAATGCTTTTCAATCAAGAAAAAAGTAAATCAATCTTAAATGACAAAGATTTTAAAGCTTTTTTAAAAAATTGCACTGATGTAAACCTTTGGGTCTCATCTAATGTAATAAAAAATATTGATGATGTGAAGGAAGATGTTAAAGAATTTAATAAGCTCACTGGAATTGATTTAGAGAATAATTATGGACATTTTCATCTGAATCTCGATATGAAGGAAATTGTTTATGTCCAAAAAGTAAGATTTAATAAGAGTATTGAAAATCTTGATTTGGAAAAACTAATTGAGAATTCTGCTAAACTTGTTGAACTTTTCGAAGATCCTTTTTCACAAGGGATGAAACTTTTTGGATCAAGTTATAATGATTATTATGATGATTATTGGGATGATTAT
>OBJA01000178.1_pt1 | contig 62105 bp, 53 predicted proteins | sample 1519751 | NCBI WGS metagenome assembly OBJA01 (sample SAMEA3881238, study PRJEB22517) | soil metagenome | biome: lake sediment; feature: soda lake sediment; material: sediment, water from around vicinity | place: India | collected 2013-12-23 | depth 3 m | reverse complement strand
ATCACCCAATCCACTTCATCAAGAGCAAAGCTTCATTCTTTACTTTCGAGTTTTTTGAGAGCGATTTAATTTTTTGTTAGCTTTCCCTTACCCAAACCCAGGCCTTATACTTTTTTGGGAATTAGTTTTCCCTCACCCAAACCCAGGCCTTATACTTTTTTAGGGAATTAGTTTTCCCTCACCCAAACCCTCTCCCAGAGGGCGAGGGCTTACATTCATCACCCAATCCACTTCATCAAGAGCAAAGCTTCATTCTTTACTTTCGAGTTTTTGGAGAGTGATTTAATTTTTTGCTTTACCTCTTCGGTTAATGCCTTGTGATTATTATCGCTATAGTATAGTAGCAGCACAACTTTACCCAGGTAACACATTTGTTCCTACAGCATAATCCCACCACCCCTCGATGCAGTTCTCGATTCCGGCAAATCCTTCGTACCTCAGGATATGCCTACACTCGAACTTTACTCGGGGACCGCAGAGATTTAATTAAGGGGGTAGTTGCGCCTCGTTAATAGCTGTTTATAACGACTAGTCATACTCGGCGCGGGTACTATAATTTTTGTTTTCTGGAAAGAAACTTTAATTCAACAACATTTCCTGCAATCAGAGCTTCTTTTTTCTTCTTACTCCAATTCTGCACTTGTTTTTCTCTCAGAAAAGCCTCGGCAATATACTTAAACTCTTCATAATATACCAACTCAACAGGTAAATGTTTTGAAGTGAAATTAGCACCCAGTCCAGCCTGGTGTTCAAGTAATCTAGCTTCAAGATTTGTAGTACTTCCGGTGTAATACTGTCCGTTATTACATTTTAATATATACATAAATGCCTGCATATAATTTAATATTGCAAGCGTCAAATTTACAAACTCTTTCCTGCCGCCGGGTAGATACTAATAATTTTAAACACTCTTTCCGAGGCGCTTTTCCTAAAAAGTTGTACTTGGTCCCCGAGTTTAATCGAGGGCGGTCCCCGAGTAAATGTCGAGCAAAGGTATTGCTATACCGTTTTCTAAATCAAGTAAATTCCTTATCAGCAATAACGTCGTCGAGACATGCATCGAGGGGCAGTGGGATTAAGCGTGTTGGCCTATATGAATTCACTCGTGAACCCGGGGCTCTTGATTTTGATTTATGATCGATTCGTCCACCATACGCACAATAACCGCACACCATACGCACAGTATTCGCTTATTTAAGGCTAAAAGCGAATGAAATGCGAACGATATGCGAACGGTGAGCGAACGGTGGCCGAATTTAACCCATTTGGTGCACCTTTTATTAGCATCAGAATTTGAGAATAAAAAAAAGAAGAGAGTATCTGTTACTCTCCTCTTTCGGTTTAATTGTAGGAATATGACAAGTCTTATCCCTTACTATTCAGTGCTCTAGCTTTATCTTTTTAAAATTAATACGCTATGTTCTTAATTCATTGTTTCTGCGTTCCATTAAAACAGGATGTGCCTTATCTCTGCGTTTACAAGTTCATGCATATAATCTTTGTTTAGTCAAATCATGTCGTGCCTGTACGGTCTTAATGGGACGTTTACACGTTTAGTTATACTGATTGGATGATATCCCAAACGAATGCTCTCACGCCAACCTCTTTATTAATCTCGTCCATACGCTTTATACTGTTAAGGAGCGGTTCAACCAGATCATCGGGAATTATTGCCATTGCAGCCGAGTTCATTTCGGGCCAGGTATGTGTTCCCATTCGGGGCTCACCTGTGTTTGTACCTCTGCCTTTTACATCGCTCCACCATGTATAACCCCTTATGCCGAGCTTATCAAACATGTATTCAACTCTTTCGGTATTTGCCTGATTAAAGGCTATAAAAACTGATTTCATGATTTCTTTAGTTATGTGATACAAATTCAAATTGGCTAACTACTTTCTTCTTTTTATCGCGCTCGCCTTTTCTTCCCATAATCCCGTAGAATACAGGAACAATTACCATTGTAATAATTGTTGAGAATATGAGTCCGCCGATTACTGTAATTCCCATAGGGCGCCATAACTCTGATCCTTCGCCTGTGCTTAAAGCCAAAGGAAGCATGCCAAGTATAGTAGTGAGGGCAGTCATAAGTACCGGACGAAGTCGTGATCTTCCTGATATAATAATTGCCTTGTTAAGTTCTATACCTCTGTCGCGCATTAAGTTTATAAAGTCGACGAGTACAATACCGTTTTTCACTACAATTCCTATTAGCAATACTGCTCCAAGAGCTGCAACCATACTGAGGGTTGTTCCTGTTATAAGCAGTGCAAGTACAACTCCACTAAAAGCGAAGAGGATTGATAGCATTATTATGAATGGCATTTTGAACGATTCAAATTGCGATGCCATTACAATAAATACCAATATTAAACTTAATAGCATAAGAAGTGCTATATCGCCGAAGGCTTCTTGCTGATCTTCGTAAGCACCGCCAATGTGAATCATAACTTCCTGAGGTATTTCAACCGGAGCTATACTCTCTTTAACCATGTTGGCCATATCTCCAAGAGCAACGCCATCGGGTTTTACCGAAACTGTTACTATACGCTCCTTACGTTTATGTTGTATAGAAGGAGGCCCCCAATACTCCTGAATAGTTGCCAATTCCTTAAGTTTAATTTTCTGTCCTAATGGAGTTGGTATGGTTATATCCTCAAGTGCTGTAATAGAGTTACGGTAATCTTCTGTGAATCGCACTTTAATATCGTACTCATCACCCTCTTCCTTGAATTTCGAAGCAGTTAAACCGCTTACACGATTTCTTATAAAGGTTGAAACCATTGCACTACTTAAACCATGAAGTGATAATTTATCCTTGTCAAGCACTATTTGCAGTTCGGGTTTATCTTTTTTACGACTAACAGTTACATCGGCAGCACCCTTGATAGATGATATTTTTTGGCGTATGTTTTCAGCAACCCGGTTTGTTGTATTAAAATCATAGCCATATACTTCAACATCTACTGTATTTGAAGAGCCACCAAAGCCCTGACTTGCTGTTACTACGTTATAATTAATTACTTCAGGAACATTGGCTATTTGCTCTCTAAGGTCACTTGCTATCTCCCAAACATTTCTTTCTCTATCGCCTATGTCCTCCAGTCGCATCATTAAGTTTATAATGTTTGAACCGGTTGTAGAGAAAAGAGAGAATAAGCTACCCTCATCGTCCGATCCGGCTGATGCCGAAATTATCTTAACTTCAGGGTATCGTTCTTTTACTATTTTCTCCAACTGGCGGGTAACCTTTACAGTTTCTTCTACCCTGGTACCTGTTTGCAATTCAATTGTTGCTGTTATTCTACTCTCATCGCTTTCGGGCATGAAATCGGTCTTAACAAATTTCATAAGGAATAGCGAAACAATGAAAATTGACATTGCTGTTATGATAACCTTTCTTTTATTCTTAAGTGACCAGTATAGCAATTTCTCATAAAAATTATCCAGTTTATCAAGTACAGGCTCAACTGTGCGGGAGTGACTAAACCATCTCTCCTTTGAAGTAAGTTTCTTCATACCTAACAGTCTGGCTGAAAGCATTGGTATAAGAGTAATTGCTGCGATTGTTGATGTTACAATTGTAATTGAAACTATCCAGCCTAACTGGTTGAACATAACACCGGTCATACCCGATACCATTGTTAGAGGAAAGAATACTGCCACTACGACGAGAGTTGTAATTATAACTGCCAGCCATACTTCATTGGTAGCATAAATAGCTGCTTCTCTTGGACTACTGCCTCGCTCAATATGCCGGGTAATATTTTCGAGTACCACAATTGCATCATCCACAACCATACCTATAGCGATTGATAGGGATGTAAGTGATATGATATTTATTGAATTACCGGTAATAAACAGGTATATAAAGGCTACTATCAGTGAGATTGGGATTGTAAGGATGATAATGAATGTTGCCCGCCATTTGCCAAGAAACATTATAACAACCAAAACAACAAAAATAAAAGCCCACATAAGTGTTTGCGACAGGTTATTAATTGAGCCTTTAATGAAGTGTGATGAATCGAGAATTTGTTCTATTTTCACATCAGGTGGTAAGCTTTTCTTTAGTTGCTCGATGTTTTCATTAATCTCACGAGCAACTTTTACAGTATTAGCACCCGATTGTTTCATAACGAACATTCTAAGGCCAGTTTTACCATTTATTTTTTCATCTTGCGATACATCTTTTAGAGAATCTTTAACTGTTGCAACATCTCTGATATAGACTGCATTTCCGGCATTGTTAGAGATTATAAGGTTTCTGATTCTTTCGCTATCTTTAAGTTCTCCCTGAATACGAAGCTGATAGTCCATCAAACCCATCTTAACATTGCCTGAGGGCATGTTCATGTTTTCGGCACCAATAACGTTACCAATTTGTTCAATTGTGAGATTATGTGCATCAAGTTTTTTTGGGTCAACATCCACATAAATAACACGTTTTGGAGTTCCTATAAGTGATACTGATCCAACTCCATCAACCCTGTTGAGGGGGTTTATAATCTTGTCATCCAGTATTTTCTCAAGTCCCATATAGCTTTCATTAGCTGTAACAGCATAGAAGACTATAGGCATCATGTTAGTACTGAACTTGAAGATAGTTGGACGGTCGGTTCCTTCAGGCAAAAAATCAATTACCCTGTCAATAACATTACGTATATCGTTGGTTGCTTCATCGAGATTAGATTCCCACTCAAATTGAAGCGTGATAACCGATAGGTTGTCGGTAGATGTTGAACTTAATTCCTTTAGGTTATCGACCGAATATAGGGCATTTTCAAGTGTTTTAGTTACGTTAGTTTCTATATCAGCAGCATTGGCTCCGGGGTAACTAGTCATTACCGATATTACAGGTGGTTCAATTTCAGGATAAAGATCAACCGGCATTTTGATTAGCGCATATATACCCATCACAATAATGGCTACGAATATCATTACCGTGGTTATAGGCTTGTTAACCGCGCTTTTATATATACTCATCAGATTTCAGTTTTAAATAAGGTTCTTTAATTTAGTTTCACTTGGTACTGAAAGACTTTGTTAATTAACAACTTTAACTTTCATGCCATCGAGCAGGCGTGCTTGTCCGCTTATTACAATATTATCGCCGGGTTTAAGTTGGCTGGAGAGTACTTCCACATCATCATTGTGCCTTTGACCCAGGCTCACCGAAACACGTTTGGCTATGCCGTTTTCTTCCACGAAGAGGTATCTTTCATTTGAACCCTGCATTTTTAATACAGCAAGTGAAGGCAAAAGAGTAACTTCAGCCTCACCCGGGGTAAGTATTACGCGACTGAACATTCCGGGGCGTAACAAGCCCTCTCTGTTTTCAATTGTAATCTCAACATCAAAAGTTCTGCTACCCGGATTGATAACAGGGTATATAAGTGAGACCTTTCCCGTAAATACCTTACCGGGGTATATATCGCTCATCACCGATGCAGGCATACCAGTTTTAATTAGTGGGAAATATTTTTCAGAAACTGAAACTACCGACTTTAATCTGTCGATCTGAACTATTGATAGTATAGCTGCCTTACCTGCAGCAGTATTTGGAGCACCTGAATACATTTCGCCTGCTTCATAATATTTGCCCGAAACTATACCACTAAAAGGAGCTTTCAGGCGTGTATTCTCACGAAGGAAATCTAAATTCGACTGTGCAACCTCATATTGTGCCATGAATTGATCATACTTCTGCCCGGCTATACTTCCGGCTTTTTTGAGTGTGTCAAATCGTTTGAAGTCGGCAGTAAGGTTTTTTAACTGCACTTCAGCCTGATGTAGTTGTGTTCGATCCATCTGAACCAAAACTGTTCCGGCCGATACTCTTGTGCCAACTTCTGCATTAACAGCTTCAATCCTCCCCGGAGTAGCAGGGGCTAGATGTATCTCTTCATAAGCCTGTATAGTAGCTTGGAACTCTAACGACTGGGCTATCTTTTGTGAACTGAGTTTAATTATTTTAACTACTTCAGTTTTCTCATCAGCATTAGCTACTTCAGTAGTTTTTGTTTCTTGTTTGCATGACGTAATGGCTATAACTAATGATAAAGCCATAAATAATATTTTCTTCATTGGTTTAATTGTTATATGAGGTTGATTAATTGGCTGTTAAGTTTATTTTTTCAAATTCAAGACGTGCATCAAGCAATTGTAGCGTTGCACTTATGTAGTCGGTTTCAGCTTTTATGTAGTTGTTATCGGCGGTTATTAAATCGAGCCCTGATATCATACCCTGCTCGTATTTTAATTTTAGACTGCCATATACTCTACGGGAGATATCAATGTTTGATTTCTGGTTGTTGTAAGTCTCGAGAGCATTTATAAGGTTAAATCTCAATTGCTTATCCTGAATTCTTAACTGATCGGTAACCAACTCACGATTATTCTGAATTGTCTTAAGGTCTATGAAAGCTTGCTTAGTTTGATGATAGCGTACACCACTTGAAAAAATAGGAATGTTAACTTGCAATCCTACCATATTTGCAGGAGCCATATCAAATTCGGGTTTCAATAACTTGTAAGTATATGAATAATAACCTCCAATGCTTGGTAAAGCTGCCGACTTCTTCATATAAAGCATCTTTCGGCTTATCAATACCTGCTGATCCATCAATCGGTAGTCGAGGTTATTTTCAGGTTTGAAATTCCTTGCTAAGGTGTTAGTTACATCCACATCATTTACAATCGACTCGAGGTTATCGGTTAGAACTAGCTCTGTATTAATGTCGCAACCAAGCTGAAGTCGCAACATGTTTGTGGCAAGCTCAAGTTGTCGTTCAGAAGCATTTACAGCATTTTGCATAGTGTTTAGCTGAACAAAGAGTTGATCTGCATCAGTCTGTTCAATTATACCCGCGCTAGCAAGGACCTCGGTTTTCTTGTATAAGTCCTTAAGATTCAAAAGGTTTTTCTGCAGTCGGTTATACATCTCCCGCGATGCAAGTACAAGATGGTATCCTCGAGTAACTTCGCTCTTTACATCAATTTCCGATTTCAACTGATTGATTTCAGTGAGATCTCTATATAACCTGGCGGTTTGTACACCAATAATATAACTTCCGTTAAAAATTAGTTGGGTAACTTGCAGATTAAGATTGCTCGATGGCTTGATAGGTATTTCGTTAGCAGGCATGTTTTCATTAAACCTGATCGACATCTTTGCACCTAAGGCATTTGAGTAATCCACTTTAGCATCTACCTGAGGAAGACCATTTGCTATTGCCTCTTTAAGTGCCTGACCGGCTTTATCGACAGCCATCTCTGAATTTTTGAGTGTGCGGTTGTATTTTAAGGAGTAGTCAACAGCCTCTTTTAGTGAGAGTGTTAGTGTTGTTGGTTGCTGGGCTGATACTGTAGTCAGAAAGAATACAATTAGTATAAACAGCCCTGTGATTTTGCTTTTCATTTTATAAACTATTAATGCGGGTTATTCTGGTTATTTATAATGGTTATTAATTGGACGATTGATTTACATCGAAATACTTTTTCATCAGCTTGAGGCCTTTTTCTGTACATAATCCCCTGATGTACGGCATGAAAATGTTATGGACAAAGTCATCCTTCGAAGGGTTAAGTTGCCTTATCCTGTTGCTTGTATGGATTAGTCCAATGATTTCATGAAGGAAATTATCAACAAATTCTAACTTGAGATCTTTACGAAATATCCCCTGATCAATCCCTTTCTGCAAAAAAGTAAATGAAGGGGAGTACTCACACATTTTTTCATGATCGGAGAAGAACTCAGCATTTACTAGATGAAAGTACTTTTTGATATCATCAACTAATGATGGCGACATCTCGGTTCGCCTGAGAGCTTCGCGCTCTAAAATATTAAAGAGTGCTTCAATAACATTTTCTGTATTACCTAAAATTTCAACAAATTCCTGGTTTTGTTGAATGATCATCTGTCCCAATGCCTGAACAACAAGAGTGTCTTTATCTTTAAAGAGTTCGTAAATAGTTCGTTTTGAAACGCCTGCTGTTTGAGCTATGCTATCCATGGTAACACTCTTTATACCTTTTGTTCGGAATGCCTCAATTGCTACTTCAATAATTTTAGTTTGCTGACTCATCTTTTTATTTTTTCGAGCGCAAAACTATAAAACTATTTTGGTTTTCCAGTTTTATTTAAAAGAATTTACAATTTATTAACATTGAGTGGTACATTGTAAAGAGTAAGAAAATACGCAAGAGAGTAATTTACAAATACTATCTGAAAATAACATAGGAAACATTAGAATTAAAACAAACAACTTTTGTATGTTTGTATAATGTAAAATACGCCACTGCTTTATGAGATACATTGCATCGACAATACTTTTAATAACTCTACTATTAAATGATTGTATAATAGCAAATTGCCAGATAGTTGATTTTAATAATTACCATGCGCTTAGATCTTCAGGCACAATTCCCGATGCAATTATTAAGACTCTTATGCTTAATAACCGCGAATCAATAACAGGTCAGGTTATCTCGGACGACAAGAAAGAGGCAACTGCCAAGACTCGCTTCATGCTTAGCAATGATTACCATGTTTTAAATCTTTTAAGATCGGGTGATATGTTGTTTGGCGACACCATTAGTAATTACGTTAATAAAGTGGCCGCAGTCATTTTAAAAGATTCGCTTAAACTGAAGGAGAAGTTAAATTTTATAGTTGTAAAAAACTACAATTACAATGCATACTCCAATAATAATGGGTTCATCTTCATTAATATGGGTTTGATCTCAAAATTAAAAAGTGAAGCAGAACTTGCGTATATACTTGCTCATGAAATTGCGCATTTTGTACTCAACCATCCTATAGAGCATCACATGGAAACTTTACAGGTTTTTGATAGCAGAGGAAGGTTCAGGTATAAAAACAATATATCGAAAATCGACAGGCTGGGTGAAAGAAAAAGGGAAAAAGAATTTGAAGCTGATTCCCTTGCTCTTGTTATGATCAAGAACTCACCTTACTCAAACGCAGTTGCTATATCAACCTTACAAAACCTGCACTTTGCAACTGTACCTTTTGATAATATTGCATTTGATAAGGGCTTTTTCAATGCCGGTTCGCTTGTAGTGCCAACATGTTATTTCCTTGACTCTTGTGCAGGATTCTCAGAGATAAAGGATACTTACGATGAAAATTACTCTCATCCAAATATTCTCAAACGAATAAATAAAGTGAAGAATGCTCTTTTAGAGTCAGATATGGATAACGGCGTATTGTTCCACCACTCCGAAAGCGACTTTAATTATATAAGAGAGGTTGCACGTTTTGAGACATTGTATCTGAAAGTGAGAGATAAGAGGTTTGGAATTGCACTTTATGACGCATATTTACTTTCAAGACAATATCCTAACAACAGATTTATTGAACTTAGTGTAGCTAAGTCGCTCTACGGCTTAACAAAGTTTAGAAATGAAGATAAGTTCTTTTATGTTGCCGAGCCATACGAAAAAGTAGAAGGCGAATCGCAACAATTACATTACTTCCTCAGACAGTTGAACAGGAAACAATTAAATGTAATTGCCTTTAACTACGTCAATAATCTGAAAAAGAAATACCCTGCCGAAAGCGTATTAGATAAACTGGAAAGCGATCTAATAAACGAGATGGTTATCAGGAACAAGATAAATATCGAGAATGCTTCAAGTATTGATATTGCTCAAAGAGATAATACTTTAACAGGACTATCATTAAAAGAGAAGCAAAAAGAGTACGACAACTTCTACATGGCTGCTTTTAATCCTGAAATGGTGAATGAAACTTTCTTTAAGAATAAGTACGACAACGCGTTAGAATTGGCTAAAACAGGTACTCCTAAATATACTTACGCTCAGGAACTCGAAATGGATAAGATACGACATGACTTGATAAAATCAAATGGTTTAAAGAAGTCATTTACTAACCTTATTATACTTGACCCAATGATCTTTCTTAATATGACAGATATTGAGAAGGGGTATGACCTATATAGTGTAACAAAAATTCAGTTCGACAGAATAATAAGTGATATTGTAAATGAGCAGAAAATAGATTTGAAACTCATAAGTACGATGAATATCTCAGTATCCAAGAGTATTAACGACTATAACCAACTATGCATTTATCAGGAAATACTCAAAGAACATTTATCAGAAAAACCCGATTCGTTCTACCCTGTAGGTTTAGAATATTACGATAATAATCCTGCTGAAGATGCTATACTATGCTTAATTGGTGTAGTGAAGAACGATAATAAATCAAATGATAAATACTTCTTAAAATACATTGATTTAACAAATGGTGAAATCTTATATTCAGATGAGAGGAAATTTGCAGGAATGGATAATACTTCTGTAAAAAAGTCAATCGCTAATGATTTCAAACTGCTAACAAAATAAGAATAGTAAGCCTTTTTAAAGTCACAAAAATGTCACTAATCAATTTTACCAGGTTGTTTCTGAGCTCATTACTTCTCTTCATAATTATAAACATTCAAGCTCAGGAAACCAGATGGAGTGAAATATTTAAATCGAAATCAGCCTACTATGATCCCATCATCATGGGGGAAGATGAGACAGGATTATATATTGTAAGCAAGATATACAATGACTATTTTATTCAACGATTCAACAAGAGTACTCTGAAAGTTGAATATAATGAACCAGTCTACAAATTGATTTCTGCTTATTCTTACACAAACCTGGAAGGAATCTTCTATGTTGGCGGAACATTTATGGTGTTCAAATCAGTATTTGTTGATAAACAAGACAGTTATAATATATTCGTCACCCAGTATGATGCTTTAACAGGGGAAATGCTAGTTGACAGTAAGAATCTCCTATCAATTGATGCACCCTCTTTTAAAAAGAAAGGCTCTTTTAATTTGCTCGTATCAGAAGATAAGACGAAAATACTTCTGAATTACGCCAATTTCCTAAAAAGCAACAAGAGTTGGAAAGAGATTAATATACTCTACGACCATAAGCTGAATGTTATTACAGAAAAGGAGTCGAATATTCCTGAAAACGAATTAAACTTTCGGGTTTTCAACTTTTTCATAGATAATGATGGATCATTCTATCATATTAAATACACAAGTACCGGACAGGCTTCAGTAGTTTCTTATAATGCTAATATGGACTATGAGAGATGGGAAGCAAAAGTTGATCTTAGTGATCTTGATAAGCACATGAGTGTATTTTATTCAAAATTTATCTTAAACAGAGAAAATGATCTCTTACTGGTGGGACTTTACACAAGAGACAAAGAGTCGCTTGATGGAAGCTTCATGATAAAGATAGATACCGATTCTAAAGAAATTGTCTCAACGAAAGCTAATCCATTATCAGTTGAGACCAAAACTAATCTTGCAAGTTCAAGTGCTGTGTTTTCTAATAAAAAAGTTATACTGCCAATGACAACCTACGATATTTTTAAAACGTATGCTAAGGCTGATGGAGGATTTATAATTACAGGTGAAAATGTTTATTCAGTTGAAAATAGAATTATAACAGAAGATGCAATTATTCTGAATCATTCCGAAGATGGCGAGTTAACATGGAGTAACAGAATTGCTAAAAAGCAGGCAGGTAATTTCACGAAAACAAAGTATATGTCGTTCTTTGCTTCAGTTGAGGATACCAATTTCTCGGTTTACACATACGAACAGAAGGAGAATTTTGAAAAATCAACCGTCAGTTATTACAGGGTAAACAAGTACCCCACAACATTCGGAAATATAAAATCTCTGGTATTTACAGAATACAAATTTAATCTCAACACAGGCGTTTGCAGTAAGAGTGAATTCAAAGCACCCGGTAAGGAAACATATATTATAACAGGCAATTGCCATCAGCAAAAATTCAATAAGGATATCTTCTTTTTTAGTAAAAAGGGTAAAAAGTATCAGATAGGTATTAAAAGTCCACAGAAAACTATTGCCCTTCAAAATTAGATAAACTTATTGTAAAGTTATTTTAAACCAAGATGATGACATGTCTTATAAGCAGTCAAAGAATTATCAATTGTATAAAGGCAGTACAATATAGTAACCACTAATATTTAATAAACAATCAGGATGACTCTATGCAATTGTAAAAGGCTGTTTATAAGCTTCATGCTTATCTTAATAGCAACAGGTTTATGGTCGCAGGAAACTCGCTGGAGTGAAGTGCTCTTATCAAATACAGCTAACTTCAAACCAAATATTGTTGGAGAGGATGAGACTAGTGTATATTCTGTTAGTGTAATTGATGATATGTATTATATTCAGCGTTTTAACAAAGTAACACTGAGCCAGGACTATAAAATATCGATCGACAAAATTAGGCTGGGAACAAATTTTATGACTTACGAAGGCATCTACTTCGTTGATGGTTCCTTTTTGGTTTTCACCTCCTTATACCTTGACAACAGAGACATCTACAACATTTTCGTTTACCAATATGATGCCGAAACAGGGAACAAGACGATTGAACGTAAAAACATTCTTTCAATTGACGCCCCATCTTTCAGAAAGAAAGGCTCATTTAATGTATTTGTGTCAGATGACAAAACGAAAGTATTGATCAACTATACAAACTACCTGAAAAGTGAAAAAAGTTTAAAGGAAGTATTCGTTTTATACGACAATAAACTCAATGTTATTACTGAAAAGGAAGAGACAATTCCCGGAGATGAACTGAACTACCGCGCATTCAATTTCCATATAGATAATGATGGTTCATTTTATCACCTCAAGAAAACAAGCAATGGGATAAGCTCACTTGTATCATACAATGCAAATATGGATTTCGAAAAGTGGGAATCAATAATAGATCTTAGGGAGCTCGACAAGAATATCCAAGTGTATCAATCTAAATTCATACTTAACAGCAAAAATGACCTGCTGCTGGTTGGATTTTACAGTAGAGATCAGGAGACATTAGACGGAACCTTCATGATGAAGATAAATACAGAATCGAAGGAAATAACTTCACTAAAAGCTAACCTCTTTACAGATGAGACAAAGGTTTTTCTTGCAAATTCAAGTGCTTCTTTCAGAAATGAGAAAAGTATATTACCCCTCACTACTTACAATGTGCTTGATGCTTACATTAAAGAAGACGGTGGCTATATTATTACCGGTGAAAATATATTTGCCATTGAAGGCCGGGTAACTACCGAGGATGTTATTATCCTGAACCACTCAAGTAATGGCGATCTGCTTTGGAGTAAACGGATTGCTAAGAGGCAGGCAGGAACTATAAATAATCTAAAATATTTATCATTCTTTGCAGCCATTCAGAACAACAGTTTTTCAGTCTATACATACGAGCTAAGAGATAATTACAATTCCGATACTCACTGTTATCATCGCAGTATCAGCTATGCTACTACAATGACCGACATGCAGTCGCTAGCTTTCACCGAATACAAATTTAATCTCAAAACCGGTGAATGCGTGAAGGATGAAATAATGACACCAAAAAAAGCAACTTTCATAGTTACAGCATCATGTTACCAAAGCAGATACAATAGGGATATATTTTTTTTCAGTAAAAAAGGAAAGAAGTTTCAGATTGGCATAAAACCGCCACTACAATCTTCTGCACTTTAAGGAATCCATGATAGCTTAGGTTGTCATTATACAGAAAGTAAAATTCAGGAAATTCGCCTTTAATCTATAAAATCAATAAGTGTACTATTTAAAAAAAATTCTAAAAATGAGTAACCAATTAAAACAGATCCTCTGTATCTGCCTGATCTCTCTTTTCTTAACTCCAACCCTTAAATCGCAAGAAGTCAAGTGGAGTAGTCTTCAATCATCAGGTTCAGGTTACGAGCCACAGATAATTGGTGAAGATTCAGAAGCCTTTTATTCGGTAAGTAAAAAAGCCAGTGGGTTTTATGTTGAGCGTTTTGATAAAAAGCAACTTGCTGCAACTTACAGCACTTCAATAAAAAAGACAGATCTGGGAAATGCAAATCTTACTTATGAAGGAGTATATCTCATGAATAACACGTTCATTGTTTTTGCATCACTTTATAGTAGCAAGAATGATGAATATTCGGTATTTGCATACAAATTCAATGCGAAAACAGGAGCGAGGGAGGGAGACGCTATTGATCTTTTAACTATGGATGCGCCATCATTTAAGAATAAAGGTGCCTTTAATGTGTTTGTCTCAAACGATAAAAGCAAAGTGCTGGTTAACTATACGGCTTATATTAAGGCTGATAAAAACTGGAAAGAAAAATATCTTCTTTTTGACCAGAATCTTGATATAATCACCGAAAAGGAAGAGGTGATCAATCTTGATGAACTGAATTTTCGTGCTTTTACATACTTCATTGATAATGAAGGTTCTTTTTATCACTTAAAGAAAACATCAAGTGGTTTAAACACCGTTGTATCATACAATGCAAGAATGGACTATGAGAAGTGGGAATCGAAAATTGATTTTAGCGAAATGGAGCGTAACATGTCAATTTATACAACCCGGTTCATACTAAACAGTAAGAATGAATTAATGATGGTAGGGCTATACACTATAAACGGGAAAGCACTACATGGCACATTCGTCATGAAAGTTAGCAAAGAATCGAAAGAGGTTGTGTCGATGAAAGCAAATCCATTTAGTGATGATGTGAAACTTTACCTTGCTCACTCAAACTCATATTTAAGAAATTCAGAAAACAGAATTCCAATAAGCACATACAATCGTGTAAGAACATACATTAAAGCCGATGGTGGTTTTGTATTAACAGGTGAAAATTTATCGAGTGTAAATAATTCATTTTTAGCAGGTGATATCATTATTCTTAATCATTCAGAAGATGGCTCACTGATCTGGAGTAAGCGAATTGCAAAATCTCAAACTGGTAACAGCAAGGCAGTTGATTATATGTCATGTTTTGTTTCTATCACAGGAAATACCATTTCATTATACGCTTATGACACAAAAGCTAATTACGAGGATACATCAGATTTTTCAAGTAGAGCGCATCCCGGTTATACGCGCCTAAATAATCGTAAAAGGTTAGTGTTTATAGAACACCGGTTTGATCTTCAAACAGGTGAGTACGTTAAAGAACGTTTACATAGTCCTTATAAAGATATTGCAATTAAAACCAGTGCCTGTTATCAGAGATCATTTGATAGTGATATCTTTTACTTCAGTTATAATGCAGGAAAATATAGATTAGGGCTTAAAAGGTTCGCTCAACCCATATAATTCCTTTGGCAATCATCATCTTATATTAAGTTCCACAATTACCGGCAGGTGATCAGATAGATATTGTGTTGCTCTGAAATCATAGATGGTATGTTTGATGGGCTTACTGTTGTATGAGGCAAATATAAAATCTATTATATCGGTCGGAATAAAAGAAGGATCAAAACTCACCCAGGAGAATTCAGGACCTTCTTTAACTTCTGCCATATTACGTGTATCTCTCATAACAACTTCATTTTCGGGGAAAGTAAGTATACGATACGATTGATCTTTGTGATTAGCATTAAAATCGCCTGTAACTACAAAAGGAATATCTGTTGCTATCTCTGATATTCTCCTCACTAACAATCTTGCACTTTCAACTCTTGCTACCTCACCTACATGGTCGAAGTGGGTATTGAAAACGAAGAACTTTTCACTACTTTGCCTATCAAGTAGCTGTGCCCAGCTAACAATACGATTACAGGCAGCATCCCAACCTCTGGAGCCTGCAACATCAGGTGTTTCAGAAAGCCAGAAAGTACCTGAGTTTATTAACTTAAACCTTTTCTTGTTATAGAAAATTGAGCAGAATTCACCTCTCTTTTTTCCGTCATCACGACCAACACCTATGTAATTATAGACCTTAAGACCTTTTTTAATATCCTTTGACTGGTTATTTAAACTTTCCTGTAAACCTATGATATCAGCGTTTGTCTCTTTCATAAACTTTATGACCCCATGCCTACGATTGCTCCAATTATTAATTCCATCATCAGGATTGTCGTAACGAATATTCCATGACATTACTTTAACAACAGGGTATCCGGTTGTCTGACTCATGGTAACAATGCTTGAGAGAAGTAAAGAAATCAAAATTGTAAAATGAGATATCTTCATTGTGGCTCTTGTTTTTTCAATATAATAAACGCTTACTCCTTAACGGATACACAAAGTTAAGATATAAAGCATGCCGTAAAATTCTAATTTATAAGTAATAACTAAATTTCGTACTTTTGCACCTCTTTCTAAAAAATGAACAATTCAAAGGAGTTTAAATGAAGCGATACCCTGAATATAAGCAACTTAACCTTCCCCAGATAGGTAACGATATACTTAAAGAATGGGAAGCAGAGGACATATTTAACAAGAGCTTGCAAATTCGTTCAAAGAGCGAACCTTACATTTTCTATGAAGGACCACCTTCAGCAAATGGAGTTCCGGGAATTCATCATGTCATGGCAAGAGCCATTAAAGATATATTCTGCAGGTACAAAACTATGAAAGGCTTTCTTGTTAACCGCAAGGGAGGTTGGGATACTCATGGGTTGCCAATTGAAATTGCTGTAGAAAAAACATTAGGTATCACAAAAGAGGATATTGGAAAGAAGATCAGTGTTGATGAATACAATCGTGCTTGCCGCAAGGAGGTGATGAAATATAAAGATATGTGGGATGATCTTACCCGCCGAATAGGCTATTGGGTGGATCTTGAACATCCCTATATCACTTTCGATAACAAATACATGGAGACCATCTGGTTCCTTCTGAATAAGCTTTACGAAAAAGGATTGCTATACAAAGGTTACACAATTCAACCTTTCTCTCCGGCTGCAGGTACCGGATTAAGCACCCACGAACTTAACCAACCCGGTTGTTATAGAATGGTAAAAGACAACTCATTGGTTGCACAGTTCAAAGTTGTTGAAAACGAGAAATCACAATTCTTATTTAATAATTTACATGGTGAGCTCTTCTTCCTGGCCTGGACTACAACACCCTGGACTCTTCCTAGCAATACTGCACTGGCCGTGGGTAAGAACATTGGGTATGTAAAAATAAGAACTTATAATCAGTACACCTTCGAGCCAATTACTGTGATCATGGCAAAGGATCTTTCATCTAAGTACTTTGCTGAGAAAAATGCCGAATTACCACTCGGGGAGTATGAACCAGGCAACAAGGCTATTCCTTTTGTAATTGATGAAACATTTGCAGGCGCTAAACTCGAAGGCATACGTTACGAGCAGCTATTGCCTTATGCTCAGCCATCTGATGGAGATGCATTCAGGGTTGTGACCGGTGATTTTGTTACTACCGAAGATGGTACAGGTATTGTTCATATTGCTCCTAGCTTTGGTGCCGACGACTTTAGAGTTGCTAAACAAAATGGTATTGGTGCCTTAACACTTGTTGACCGTCAGGGTAGATTTACTCCCGAGATGGGTGAATTTGCCGGCAGGTATGTTAAAGCTGAATACTCAGCTAATTATGATCCTGCAAAAGAAGAGAATGTTGATATTGATATCATCATAAAGCTTAAGAAGGAAAACAGAGCTTTTAAATCTGAAAAATACGAACACTCTTATCCACATTGCTGGAGAACCGATAAGCCAATTCTTTACTACCCGCTTGATTCATGGTTTATCAGAACAACAGCATACCGTGATAAGATGATAGAACTTAACAAACAAATCAACTGGAAGCCCGAATCAACAGGTACCGGACGATTTGGTAACTGGCTTGAGAATCTGGTTGACTGGAACCTCAGTAGATCTAGATATTGGGGAACACCATTGCCTATCTGGATGACCGAAGATAAGTCGGAAGAGATTTGCATTAGCTCGGTTGCACAGTTAAAGGAGGAGATTGAGAAATCAGTTAAAGCAGGTTTCATGACCTCCAATCCGTATGAATCATTTATACCCGGCGATTTCTCAGAAGAAAACTACAATAAGTTCGACTTGCACCGCCCTTATGTTGATGATATTATACTTGTATCGCCATCAGGAAAGAAGATGATTCGCGAGACCGATCTAATTGATGTTTGGTTCGACTCCGGTGCAATGCCTTTTGCCCAATTCCATTATCCTTTTGAAAACAAGGAGTCTTTGAATGAGTACTTCCCTGCCGATTTCATTGCAGAGGGAGTTGATCAAACCCGAGGATGGTTCTTTACACTTCATGCTATTGCTTCAATGGCATTCGACTCACTTTCATTTAAAACAGTTGTCTCGAACGGACTTGTATTGGATAAAGCCGGCAATAAGATGTCGAAACGTCTTGGTAATGCGGTTGATCCTTTTGAAACAATTGAAAAGTATGGTCCCGATGCCACACGTTGGTATATGATCACTAATGCGCAGCCATGGGATAATTTGAAGTTTGATGCAGAAGGAATAGTTGAAGTTCAGCGTAAATTCTTCGGAACACTCTACAACACTTACAATTTCTTCGCTCTTTATGCGAATATCGATGGATTTACTTTCAGTGAACCTGAAATTGAATTTCATGAACGTCCCGAAATCGACAGATGGATATTATCAGAGTTAAATAGTCTGATACTAAATGTCGACACATACTATGCCGAGTACGAGCCAACTAAAGCCGGCAGAGCTATTGCTGATTTTACCGATGAGAACTTAAGTAACTGGTATGTTCGTTTATGCCGCCGACGTTTCTGGAAAGGTGAATATACAAAAGACAAGATATCGGCATACCAGACATTATATACCTGCTTAAATACTCTTGCTATCCTTTCAGCACCAATCGCTCCATTCTTTAGCGATCGTTTGTTCAGAGATCTCAATAGCATCACCGGAAGGGATAAATCTCAATCGGTTCATCTTGCCGACTTCGCAACAGCCGATCAGTCGAAGATTGACAAGTTACTCGAGGAAAGAATGGAACTGGCGCAAAGAATATCTTCGATGGTTCTTTCTTTACGTAAACAACATCGTATAAGAGTAAGGCAACCACTTGAAAGAATAATGATTCCTCTTACAGGCGAAAACCTGCAGGACAAGATTGAGGCTGTTAAAAATCTTATCTTATCGGAAGTTAACATCAAGAACATCGAATACATAAGCTCTGAGGGGGTGCTAGTTAAGAAAGTCAAGGCAAACTTTAAAGCCTTAGGTCCCAGATATGGAAAGCTTATGAAACAAATTGCAGCTGCTCTTGCAGGCATCAATCAGGAGCAGATAGCCGAATTTGAAAGAAACAGGAAGCTTAACCTGATAATTGAAAATGAACAGGTTGAATTAATTGAAGGAGATCTTGAAGTTATAACTGATGATATTCCGGGTTGGGTAATTGCAACCGAAGGTAATCTTACAATAGCTCTGGATATAACGATTACCGATGAACTGAGGCAGGAAGGCCTAGCCCGCGAATTGGTAAACAGAATTCAGAATATCAGGAAAGATCAGGGTTTTGAAGTGACCGATAAAATAAGACTTGAAATTGAAAATAATCATGAGCTAAATGATGCATTTTTAAATAATAATGCATATATTTGTTCAGAGACACTTTCTGTGTCGATGGAATTAAGAGAGGAGATTGAACCATCTAATAGAATAGTGGTTGAATTAGCAGATGATTTAAAAGCTGCAATAAGTGTCAGTAAGATAAACTGATGCTGTTTTTATTTTTACACGATTAAACTTAGTTTATACTATGAAGAACCAGGAAACGCAGGACGAAAACCTAAAGAACAGGTATACTGATGAGGAACTTGAAGAATTCAAGAAGATAATACTTGATAAACTTGATAAAGCACGACGCGACTTAAAAATGCTTACTGAGGCCTTTGCCAATAGTAACGAGCATGATATTAGCGACACATCTCCTACTTTTAAAGTATTAGAAGAAGGATATCAGGTTAATTCAAAGGAAGAAAACAGCAAACTTGCTGCAAGACAGGATAAGTTTATTACGGCGCTGGAAAATGCTCTAATAAGAATTGAGAACAAGACTTATGGAATATGCAGAGTAACAGGTAAACTTATATCAAAGGAACGTTTGCGTATCGTACCTCATGCAACTTTATCAATTGAAGCTAAGCTAAACCAGTCAAAGCCCTAATCAACTTATTTCTGATGTATTATTTTCCCGCATCTGCTATATCATTGTGATATCAATGATTGAGTAATGCGGGAGTATGTTTATACACAACCAGTTTGTAATTACCAGCAAATCATCAATCCTTGAAAAAATCACTGCTAATTGTTGCTGTCATCCTGGTCATTGATCAGGTAGTAAAATTTTGGATTAAAACTAATATGACTTTAGGCCAGGAGTTTAATGTTCTTGGCGACTGGTTTATTATTCATTTTACTGAAAACCCCGGAATGGCTTTTGGACTTGAGTTTTCAGGTGAATATGGAAAACTGATTCTTAGTTTATTCCGTCTTGCCGCTATTACTGTGCTTATAGTGTATATTTATAACATTACGCGCCATAAAGTCTCCAATCTTGTATTAGTGAGCTTATCACTAGTACTTGCAGGAGCAATAGGGAATATGATAGATAGTGCTTTCTATGGCATGATATTCAGCAACAGTAACTTCTTTGAGGTTGCCAGATTTTTACCTGCTGAAGGCGGATATAGCTCTTTCTTGCATGGCAAAGTGGTCGACATGTTTTACTTCCCTATTGTTCAGGGGGTATACCCTCAATGGGTACCATTTATCGGCGGTAGTGACTTTCAGTTCTTCAGACCTGTGTTTAACATTGCTGATTCCTCAATAACTATTGGAGTAATCATGATGGTTCTCTTCCAAAAGAGATTTTTTACTAAGAAAGAGACTGCTTCGGTTGAAGAGCTTAAAGAGAATGAGACTGAATTTCCCGGATAAGATCATTTAGATCCCAGGCATCTGATAGTTTAAATTTACCTATTCTGGTTCTTCTGAGTTCTGTTAAATGGGCTCCACTATTTAGTGCTTTTCCAAAATCTCTGGCTAATGACCTTATATAGGTTCCTTTACTACACACTATTCTGAAATTTACATCAGGCAAATTTATTCCAGTGATCTCAAATTCAGAGATGATTACTGAACGTGGTTCGAGATCTATCTCTTTTTCTTTCCTTGCATATTTATAAGCACGACGACCATTAATTTTTATTGCTGAAAACATGGGAGGAATCTGTTGTATGTCGCCGGTTAATGACTTGGCAACTTCTTCAATTGCCTCTTTATTAATATGCTCGTATGTATAAGTCTGATCGATTTCATGTTCAAGATCAAATGAAGGGGTAGTTGCGCCTAAACGAAAAGTTCCTGTATACTCCTTTTCCTGAGCCTGATATTCATCTATCTTTTTTGTAAAGCGTCCTGTGCATAATATTAAAAGTCCGTCAGCTAATGGATCAAGAGTTCCTGCATGTCCTACTTTAATCTTTTTTATTGATAAGCTTTCACGAATCGAGATCCTCAAGCGATTTACAACATCAAAAGAGGTCCATTTGTATGGCTTATTAATTAACAGAACTTCACCGGTTTCGAAATTGAATGACATCAGCTTTTGGGGATAAGATAATTTATTAACCGGCAACACTTAAATCATAGCCCATTGAAAGCATGACAATTATAACCAACCCAACTACTATACGATAATAACCAAACATCTTGAAGCCGTATCGGGTAAGAATAGCAATAAAGGTTTTAATAGCAATCATTGCAACAATAAAAGCTACAATGTTTCCAACAAGGAGGGTGGTAATATTTTGATTGCTGATAACTTCAAAATTCTGAATCAGTTTGTATGATGCTGCTGCAAACATAGTAGGCACAGCAAGAAAAAAAGAAAACTCGGCTGAAGTCTTTCTGTTAAGACCTTGTGTCATACCACCAATGATTGTTGCTGCAGATCTTGATACACCCGGAATCATAGCTATACATTGAAAGAGACCTATCTTAAATGCCGACATATACTCAACTTGCTGATCCTTATCGGGTTTATTAAACCATTTATCAACAAATACAAGTATTATACCTCCCACGACAAGCATTATAGCAACGATTAAAACGCTACCCAACATGCGATCGATAACATCACTTAATAGAAAGCCAAGCACAGCAGCAGGTATAAATGCAACAAAAAGTTTATAGTAGAAATCAAGACTTTGAAAAAATCGCTTCCAGTATAACACGATAACAGACAAGATTGCCCCGAACTGGATATTTACAGTAAATGCTTTAACAAACTCATCAATTTGCATTCCAAGCAACTCCTGTGTAATGATCATGTGACCTGTTGATGATACCGGTAGGAATTCAGTAATACCTTCAACAATCGCTATGATAATTGCTTCAACTATAGTCATAGTAGTATCTTATCCGCGGGGTCTTTTCATAATTGCAAATATTTCAACTATATAGCCGCCAATAATAAGAATAGGGGCTAAGGTAAGTCGTTGAAAATTAAACATCTTATCATTAAAGACATTAGGATCATCCGATCCACCGCCAATCATCAGTATAAAACCAAGTGTAATTATAGCAAGCCCGATAAGCATCCATTTGTAATTCTCTTTCTCAAAAGCAAACTGCTTAGTAGCTTCTTTGTCAGAGTTCCTATTAGATTCAGCAGTCAGCGGTTTCGATTTTTTAGCTTCCATTATTAATTAGTTGTTGATGATTTAATGTATTTTTTCCTGCCTTACATTCAAGTAACGGCCTACTGCAAAGAGTGTTGACAGGCCTGTTATAACTAATCCTAATGCCGATACAAGTGCAAATAAACTCAAAAACAGATCTATATCTTGTAATTCAACCAGTTCGGGCAATGTCTGCTGTGAAAAATACAACACAACTGCCAGAAGGGATATAGCTATTATTGAACTTATGAATCCATGAAGGAGGCTCTTATAGATGAATGGCTTGCTGATAAATAATCTGGTTGCACCAACAAGCTGCATTGTTTTTATAATGAAACGCTTACTGTAAACACTTAAGCGAATAGTGTTATTAATCAAAGCTACTGAAATCAATAATAATACAGCACTAAATGAAAGTATCACGAGACTAATACGTCGTAAATTGCGGTTAACAAGCTCAACAAGTGATTTCTGATAGAAGACCTCTTTAACAATGTTGTTTTTAAGCAGTTTTGTTTCAAGTAGTTTCAGGCTGTCGTTATTTGCATATTCTGCCTTTAATCTGATATCGATTGATGCTAATAGTGGGTTATAACCTAAGAAATCTATGAAATCTTCGCCTAATTCCTTGGTAAGTGTTTCAGCAGCCTGCTCCTTAGTAATGTAGTCGGTCGATTTAACATAATTCTCAGCATCAAGCTTCTTCTTGAATTCAAGAATTGCCGGTTCTTTTGCATTCTCTTTTATTATTACAGAAAAGCCAATATTCTCTTTCACAATATCAGAAAGCTTCTCAGCGTGTAATACAATTAAACCAAGTAATCCTAACATGAATAAAACCAAGGAAATACTGATAATTGTAGTTACTGTTGATGTCTGTAACCTACGTTGACTTGATTTATCTTCTATACCTGACATACACCGATTTATAGGCTACGAAAATAAGCAAAATATCGCTATGATAGAAAGTATTTACGGTTTGGAAACAGCATAATGAACATAACATTTGTTAATTATAGCATTACTAGTGCAGTGAGCATTAGTATCAGGATAATCAGACTTATGGTTATTGCAAGCAACACTGTATTTGCAGGAACGAAAACACCCGATTCAAGCTGCCTGAAAGTTGATTTGTATCTCAGATAACTTATTGCAAGTACAATAATCCCGAAGATGATCATTACTATACCCATAATATCAACCATCCATTGCCTGGTTATTGATTCAGATATAACAGGAAGCAGCGAATCGGTATTTATCTCCTCGGGTATGATGAGATGAGAAAACCTTACAACCAAAAAACCAAATGCAATTATGCCAAAGGCTGTTCTTACCCAGGCCAGAAATGTACGTTCATTAGCAAGATGATCATTTGGTGATGCCATTGAGAAGAAACATTTAGCAGTTCATTTAGTCGGACTATTTTTTTGACTTTTCCATATTCACATCAACGTCCACTCTAATGCTCTTAGCTATATTTCTTGCAACTGTGTTTGGGATACGGATGTTATACTCTTCGACCATTACATTAAATGTAGAAGTCCCTTTTAATCTATCACCTTGTACCTCAAGCACTCCCTTTTCAATAATATGTCTTGTAACATCCTTGATTGTAAGGTCGCCTTCAATACTAACTTCATATTTGCCATCCTTCGAAAAATCAACATCTTTGATATTAGTAACCTTCCCTACAAAGGACGAATTGGGATATTTATGTGATTCTACATAATTTTCATTGAAGTGCTCCTGCATTAAAGCTTTCTCAAACTGGAAGGATTTCATGAGAACACGAAAAACAATATCACCAGTTTGTGCATCCAACGCAGCATTTACTTGTCGGTTGTGTGCTTCAATATCCTCTATTGGAGTTGTTGAAAAGAAACGGATATAACCGGTCTTAGTCATATATTTCTGTGAGAACACGAATGATGTTGTCAGCAGGGTTAGAAGTAGGGATAATATTATTGGTTTCATTGTGAATGACTTTGGTTTTAATAATCATTAGTTAACTATTGAACAGTGTTCAAAAATCACATCTGTTTCATTAAATCCGGTGCAATAACCTTTTATTACTATTGTACTACCGGGTGGAGTTGAGATCAATTGGCCTGAATGTTCAGGAATAAAAGAAAACCTTAAACCTTCGTCTCCAAACATACCTTCATCAATTGCAAATACACCAATGGTTGATGAGTCAGTTGTTTCAACTGCACTTAGTTCACCTTTTACTGCAATAACCTTACCATTATATTTGGCCGATGCTTCCGAAGGGTTTTCTTTGAATTCCCTGAATAAGTCCTGAGAGTTTAATTCAAAATCGGGTGTAGCCTTGAAGTAGTCGGGCTGGGGCTTATTATATACAAAGAAGTATATGAGAGCGGCTGTTATAATTGCAAATAAGGTAACTAGTCCTAATACTAATATCCAGCTTCGTTTCATAGAACAATATTTCACTTATAAACACCCAAAAGCATACAAAGTTTATTTTGCCTTTGGTCACTGTGTTGCAAGTGAAATAACATTTTTTAAACAACCGGTTGTACCATCAGTACTGTAGTATTCAACAACTGCAATATAATTACCTGTAAGCGCTTTTTCGCCTTTATCATTTAAGCCATTCCAGTTGAAGGAGCATCTCTCACCTGAGTAGTGATTAGATGCAAGTGTCTTTATCAGGTGTCCCTGTACATCAAAAATCCGTACAGTAACAGCATAGCCGCATTTGCTGAAGTTACATGTTATATTGGTTATATCGTTATAGCCGTCATTATCAGGCGAAAAAATCAGTGGCTCAATTACAAGATTATCCTTTGAGCCCGATGTGGTTAAGAATTGAGAATTTCTATATCCGGGAGTTGCAAACCCAACGCTTTGTGAGGCCGAATGCCAATTGTTTACATCACCCGACGGACTATCATAGTTTATCCTTTCAAGCGAAACTCCTTTAGTAGTGTTAAGTAACGGGAAGTGCATCTCATCACTATATGTTACTTCATCAATTACCCTGTTTTCAATGTCTGTTAATACCAAAGTCGCACCTGAATTATTTAATATAGGCATTGTTGTCATCTTCATGAAACAGGAGTTATCAATTGTGAAGTAATCATGTTTAACAGCATCAGGATCTTTGGTAAGCACCAGGTAATCACCCGGGAAAATCAGACGATTTACAGGCGATAAGTTGTATGAGCTTTGCACAGTATGTGTTTGCTGATCTTTAACGCCTAGCCATAAATTTTTCAGACTTATTACTTTCTTTGATCTGTTGTAGATTTCAATAAACTCTTCTCCAAAAGTACCGGGATCACATAATATCTCATTGAATACAATATCATTTGGACTTGCGGTGTCGGGGATTGCAAACTTTTTCTCAAGGGTATTTTTTATGAAATTTCCGGCACAATCACATAATTTTTCGTTGTACGTGAGAGTATAGATTATATCATCAGTAAGTGGTGTAATGAATTTGAGTCTGACTGATACGTATGAATAGTCGACAGCCTGGCATGAAAAACTTCCTGCATTGACACTGCTGATATTGTAGTTTGCCGGGTTTAACACCGTAAGAGTATCCATTTGCTCATTAAAGACAATAGTAACAGACGATGAATCATCAACCGATACATAATCAATGAAAGGTTGCATAAGATCGGGATTGCTGTCAGAAACCGAGTTTATTGCTCCCGGTGAACCGCCTTTAGTATTTTTCGATGCTTTCCAATTATCACTGGAGCCACATGGATTAACTGGATCAATCAGCTCAAGCGACCAGCCTCCGTTTTCTTTTTTCTTGTCACGGTAATACTGATTTGTGTATGATACAGCATGTATAACTGCATCGTGGTTATTCTTTATCACTAAAAGTGCACCTGTATTTGACAACTGCAATCCTGAAACTGTTGTACAAGGTCCATATTTTGAGAGCAAAGTATCATTGCCCGGCGCTGTTATTAAATAAAATCCATATGGCTCTATGACAATATTAGGTAAGAGTTTTGAAGAAGTACCAATCTGCAGGTGCCAGTTTATCAATCGTATTTTATGTGATGTCCGGTTATATAGTTCAATATATTCACATATAGGGAGAGCAACCGGCGGATCAGGATCAACCATCAATTCATTGATAAGGATGTCAAACTGTCTTGTCTTATAATATCTGAAAGGCAAACTAACAGAGGCAATCAGGTTATTCGCGTTATCACAAATATTCTTAATCAGCAAGTTATACTGATAATCCTCAATAAAACTATCCTGAAAAAGCAGATGCACAATAACAGGGTCATTTGCATCGATACCACATGCTACAGGACAGCCAAAATCACTGTCGACGGTGTAATTACTAAGATTCGAAGCACTAGCAGAAGATACCGGCTCACTGAATCTTATATCTATCCTTCGGTCATCAATGACATACAGATCCTTTACAGAAGGTGGCTGATTATCAAGAATAAGTGGTCCGGCATACACATCATCAAAGTAAAATTTGGTGGCATTGCTTTGTGTGTACTTACATAGTAAACCAAAGGTATTATACACCAACCAAACATCATCTTCGCCCGAAGCCTGAAAGATAAACTCGTTTCCGCCATTAGCATCTGCATATATCTCCCACCTTCCGTCATCGCGGGTAACTTTAATTCTAACATCAAAAGCATTTTTGAGAAACCCCTCAGTACCACGGGCAACAAGAATTTTCTCGTTTTGCACCTGTCTATATAATTCTATGGCATCAGCGCTTCCTTGCTCACCTAGTTTGATGAAATAGCCATTAAGTGGAATGTCGAGTTCCGATTCATCAGATACTAAATAAATTAAAGCATTATTGTTTTCAGAAGGAGCAAAAGCCAACTTAACCCAGATATTCCATTCAGAGATTTCATTTGTTACTAATGAGCAGGTGAGGTATGATGTGCTTTCGCCAGAGGTATATAACTGTAATTGTTTATTGTCGTTAACTTTAAACTTATCGGTATGTCCGCTCCATATTATACCTGTTGAAAAATCACCATCATTAAAATTTTCACTTAGTTGGCCTGATGCTAAAATCGGCAGCAAGAATAGTATCAAGAGGTACTTCATAAGCTTCAACAGTCAATCCGCAAAACGGGAATAGTATAAAACCAGACAAAATATATATGGTGGCAAAACTAATGCTTTTAATTAATTTCTCAACAGATTGTGTTTATATTTACTTTTGCGAATCAAAAATGAACGTAAGCAATCTTATAAGATTTTCGGTTATAACCAATTCATGATATAAGAATCAACTATATGAAAATTGCGATTGTTGGTGCCACAGGATTAGTAGGAAGTGTAATGCTTAAAGTACTTGAGGAGGGAAAGTTTATACCACTCACATCGATTGACGAAATAATCCCTGTTGCTTCTGAAAAGTCTGTTGGTAGTGAAATATCTTTTAGAAATACACATTATAAAGTAGTTAACTATAAGGATGCTCTGTTGAGAGAGCCTCATATTGCTTTGTTTTCTGCGGGCGGTGAAGTTTCAAAAGAGCTTGCCCCTATGTTTACAAAACAAGGTTGTATAGTGATAGATAATTCATCGGCCTGGCGTATGAATGAGGATGTGCCCCTTGTTATTCCTGAAGTAAATGGTAAAGCAATAAGACCTTATCATAAATTAATAGCCAATCCCAATTGCAGTACTATGGAAATAGTTGCCGCAGTTGCACCATTGCATTTTAAGTATGGTATCAAGAGAATGGTTATTTCTACATATCAGAGTGTTACAGGTACAGGAGCAAAAGGATTGAAACAGTTAATGGATGAGCGTCAGGGGATAAGTGGCGTTAAAGTTTATCCTCATCCTATCGACCTTAACCTTTTTCCTCATGGTGGTTCTTTTAATTCAGATGGTTATACTACAGAGGAGGAGAAATTGGTTAATGAGACACGAAAAATTCTTGGCGATGATCGAATAGCTGTCACCGCAACTGTAGTTAGAGTTCCTGTAACCGGCGGACATTCAGCTTCGGTAAATATAGAATTCAATCAGCCTTACGATTTGCAGGAGATCAACAGTGAACTATCATCTGTAAAAGGGTTAATAATCCAGGACGATATAGAACGTGCTGTTTATCCTATGCCTAAATATGCTGAGGGAAAAGATGAAGTTTTTATTGGCCGTATTCGCAGGGATACAACTGTTGCCAATGGATTGAATTTATGGGTAGTTGCTGATAATCTGCGTAAAGGTGCAGCCACAAATGCAGTGCAAATTGCAGCCTATATGATAGAAAATGAGTATATTAAAGCTTAATTACTTTTTGTGAAAATCATTACTGATCTCTCTAAACGCATTTCAGTCAAAAACCCGGTTATTACAATCGGTACATTTGATGGCTTGCACATTGGTCACCGGAAGATATTAAAAGAGGTCATTGCCCTGTCAAAAGAAAGTTACACCGATAATGTAGTGGTTACATTCAATCCTCATCCTCGAATTGTACTCGGACAAGAAGTCTCGCTTCTAAACACAAGAGATGAAAAGAGGCAGATAATTGAAGATATAGGTATCGATCATCTCCTTGAAATTCCTTTTACAGTTGAATTTTCTGACTTATCGGCCGATGAGTTTATAAATTTGATTGTAAAAATCCTGAACCCCTCAATTATAGTGATAGGTTATGATCATGGCTTTGGTCGCGACCGCTCCGGAAACATATCAATGCTCGAGGAGTCGGGAAAGCGACATGGGTTTAAGGTGATTGAAATAGATGCCATTGAACATGAGAATGAAAAAGTAAGCTCTTCAATTATACGTACTCTGCTTGCTGAGGGCAATGTAAACAAGGCGGGTGTGTTATTGGGCAAGCATTATCAGATACAAGGGAGTGTGATAAGAGGAAACCAGATAGGCAAAAGAATAGGGTATCCAACAGCAAACCTATATCTCGAAGATTCACATAAGCTTATACCTGCAATGGGGGTGTATGCATCGATGGTTGAATTTGATGGTAAGATTTATAAAGGCATGACTAACATTGGGTTGCGGCCAACAATAAATGCCCATCAACTTACAATAGAAACCAATATCTTCAACTTCGATCAGGATATATATTACGAACGAATAAAGGTTAGCTTCATCGAGAGAATCAGAAATGAGAATAAGTTCGATACATTAGATAACTTAAGAGTTCAGTTAAAGAGCGATAAGGAAGAGACCAGTCGACTGCTCGAAGGTTATATATCTGAGTAATAACAGCATATAATTTTCTGGCACAGATTATTTCTTCTTAATAACAATCCCTAGATCAACAAGACCCGGAACACCAACTCTTGGATGCAGATTCTCAAGTTCAATAGTATAGGTGCCTGTATTATTGAAGAAGAAAGTCTTCCATAACACCTCTTCAATGTCCCATAAATTACCGGCTACCTCACCTTTAAACTCCTTATTTTCATCTTTAAATTTAATGTTAACCTCAACTATTCTCTCTTCACCTGTTGGGGTTGTTAATACAGCATACACAGGGAGTTCATCGTAAGGAAAATTGTCAACATGCCGAATAGTTAATACAATCTCTCCGGCTAAACCATCCTCTTTAATAGGAATTTCGAATTTAACCTTATCAAATCTCCCCCATGTATACTTATCAAACTTGTGAAATTCGCGAAAGATATTGTTTCCGGTACACGAGGCAAGGAATATGACAAAGATTAATGGGGCAGTCAACCTAAGATATCGCATAAAATTTATTGTTTGTTTACAAAAGTACAAAACAGCCCGATTGAGTTCGTACTTTTGCAGAAGTAAGACCAACATTAATGAAGAAACAAAAATACTATGTTGTATGGGTAGGCAGAGAGCCGGGTATTTATAAAACCTGGAAAGAGTGCGAAATGGTTGTTAAAGGATTTGAGGGAGCTAGATACAAATCGTTTGAAACTGAAGATGAAGCTATCAGAGCTTACAATTCTGGGGTGCCGGCCTTCAGGAAAACTACACCAACAAAAACTGTTATAAATAGTCTCGATAAGCCTATACTCGATAGTATCTCTGTTGATGCTGCGTGCTCCGGAAATCCGGGTGTTATGGAATATCAGGGAGTTGATACAGCTAACAGAAAACTACTGTTTCACCAGGGACCATTTCCTGAAGGAACAGTCAACATTGGTGAATTCCTGGCTATTGTTCACGGATTGGCATTCCTGAAGAAAGAGAATTCTCAAATCCCTATATACAGTGACTCAGTAACAGCCATCAAGTGGGTAAAAAGCAAGAAAGCAAACACTAAGCTCGTTAAGAGTATAAAAAACTCCGAGTTATTTGATCTTATACTGAGAGCCGAAAACTGGTTAAAGAATAATGAGTACAAAAATCCTATATTAAAGTGGAAAACAGATCAATGGGGAGAGATCTATGCAGATTTCGGTCGTAAATAATAGTTTTAACCAATATTCTTTACAAGAAAAAAGTTCTTATATTTGCAATGTCAAAATGCCCTGGTGGCGGAATAGGTAGACGCGTCGGTCTCAAAAACCGATGAGCGAAAGCTCGTACCGGTTCGATTCCGGTCCGGGGTACACTCAGTTAATTAACAGCCCTTTAGATGATATATCTGCAGGGCTGTTTCGTTTTTTCTTCCTAGCACATTGCTCTTGTTAATCTAATGCACATCATTTTTTACATCTCAGGCTTAAAGATTAACTGATAATTACATAATCGCAGCCTCTTCTCAGGTAATGTTATCCCTTCCAGCAACGTAATTTTCTGTTGAATTACAGGGAAGTGAAAGCCGATTATGGTATAATAATTGACTATAGATTTTCAGTATTTAATTAATAATCAGTTAAAGCTTTAAGGTACATTGCAATATCAAGGCTTATGATGTAGTTACAATTCTACGGGACTACAATCAGCCCAGGCAAAATTTCATAATGATCAGTCACAGGTTACAAAACAGTAGTCTTAAGTTTGACTAAAAGGGTGAAAAATAACAATTATCAGGTGTAATATTCTAATTTCGTGTAACTTTCATTAGCCTGAATTTGTTAAAATTATAGAAATGAGTAGTAATATAAAATTCAGCGTAATGATATTGCTTAATTTTGCATTATACATGAACAGAGAGAAAATTATAAATGGAACAATATAACAACAAGAGGAAAACTATCTATCTGCCAATAGCTTTTGCTTTAGTTATGGTAATTGGCTTCTTACTGGGAGCGTCTTTGGTTAGAATATCTTCAATCAACAAGAATATAAGTTTACTAAATACACTTCAACTCAATAAGTATGATCCTGTTGAGGATATACTCGGGTACATAGTGCATGATTATGTTGATTCGGTCGATGCCTCAACCTTAAAGCAATATGCTGTTAAAGGCATTCTCGAAAACCTCGATCCTCATTCTCAATTTATTCCGGCCGAGGATTTCAATGATGTTAATGAACCTTTAATGGGTGGTTTTGATGGAATAGGAGTGCAGTTCCGTATTGAAAATGATAGTGTTTATGTTATCAACACAATACAGGGTGGTCCTTCGGAAAAAGTTGGAATCAGAGCAGGCGACAGAATAGTTAAGGTCGACGATAAACCGGTGGCGGGTGTTGCTATCACTAACCGCGATGTCATGAAACTTCTTAAAGGACACCGGGGTACGAAAGTGAATGTTAGTGTTTACAGAAGAGGCTCATCTAAGCTGCTCAATTTTAATATCACACGTGATGTGATCCCAACATATAGTATCGATATTTCATTTATGCCCGAGCCTGGTGTAGGTTATATCAAACTTTCAAAGTTCTCTGCCACTACATCAAGAGAGTTAAATGATGCTCTATTATCACTCAAAGCTAAGGGCATGAAACGTTTAGTACTCGATCTGAGAGGTAATAGCGGAGGTTTCCTTCAATCGGCAATTGAAGTTGCAGACCAGTTCTTATCTGACAGAACTCTTATCGTCTATACCGAAGGTCATAACCGACCAAAAGAATCGGCTTATGCTACTGCAAAAGGTCTGTTTGAAGATGGCGATCTTATCGTGATGATTGATGAAGGTTCAGCCTCATCAAGTGAAATCGTTGCAGGCGCCTTGCAGGATAACGACCGGGCAACTGTAATTGGCAGAAGATCGTTCGGTAAAGGACTTGTTCAAGAACAGCTATCTCTGCCCGATGGCTCTGCAATACGACTTACAGTTGCAAGATACTTCACACCAAGCGGTCGAAGTATCCAGAAGCCATACACCAATGGTAATGCTAAGGAATATGAGATAGAGTTGTTCCACAGGTTGGAACGCGGGGAATTCGAAAATCAGGATAGCATTAAGTTCAATGATTCATTGAAATACTATACTAAAGGCGGAAAGCTTGTTTACGGTGGTGGCGGTATTATGCCCGATGTGTTTATTCCTATCGAGAAGAACGATAAGTACAAGTACTATAATTCGGTACTTAACCGTGGTATCATACACCAGTTTACATTTGAATATACCGATAGAAACAGATCTCTGCTTAACTCATACCGCGATTTCAATGATTTCAACAGGCGCTTTGCAATAAATGATCAGATTCTTACTGAGTTCGTTAACTATGCAAAGAAAGAAGGAGTTGCACCCGATAACGAAGGTTTAACGTATGCCAAAGCTGACCTTACAAACCTGATGAAGGCATTAATAGCACGTAATGTTTATGATGATAAAGGATTCTATCCGATCTATATAAAATCGGACAGGGCATTTAAAAAAGCTATTGAGCTATTCGACTCACCCGGCTTTGCAAGAAACTCACTTACTCAACAGTAACGCTCTTCGCAAGATTCCTTGGCTGATCTACATTGCAACCTCTGTTAACAGCAACATGATATGCAAGTAGTTGCAAAGGAATTGTTGCGATTAACGGTACAAGCATCTCTTCAGTTTCAGGCACCTCAATGTAGTGGTCGGCAAGTTTCTTAACTGTTTCATCGCCCTCGGTAATAATGGCGATGATCTTACCCTTACGAGCTTTAACTTCCTGAATATTGGAAATCACTTTTTGGTATGTTCCCTTGTTGGTAGCAATGATAACAACAGGCATCTCTTCATCGATCAATGCGATAGGGCCATGCTTCATTTCAGCAGCAGGGTATCCTTCGGCATGAATGTATGATATTTCCTTAAGTTTGAGTGCACCTTCCATTGCCACAGGATAGTTATATCCCCTGCCAAGGTATAAAGCATTACGCGAGTGACTGAATATATCAGCTATTTCGATGATCTTATCATTTACAAGTAAAGTTTTTTCAACCTTCGAAGGTATAGAATCAAGCTCAGCTATAAGTTGATGATATCTTGATTGTGAGATTGTTCCCTTACTTTCGGCAATCATAAGCGCCATTAAGGTGAGTAATGTTACCTGAGCAGTGAACGCTTTTGTTGATGCAACCCCTATTTCTGGTCCTGCGTGTGTATATGAACCTGCATGTGTAGCACGTGCAATTGATGAGCCAACAACATTGCAGATGCCAATAATTGTAGCACCTTTCGATTTTGCAAGTTCTATTGCTGCTAAAGTATCGGCAGTTTCGCCCGACTGGGATATAGCAATAACTATATCATCTTCGTAAATCACAGGATTACGATACCTGAATTCTGATGCATACTCTATCTCAACTGGTATTCGTGCCAACTCTTCAATAAGATACTCACCTACAATTCCTGCATGCCACGAGGTTCCGCAGGCAACAATAATTATGCGCTTTGCCTGTACCATCTTTTGTTTGTACTCACTTATACCTCCAAGTGACACAATCCCTGTCTTGGCATTAAGGCGACCACGCATACTGTCTCTAATTGAACGTGGTTGTTCATAGATCTCCTTAAGCATGAAGTGCTCGAAACCTTCTTTTTCTAGAGCACTTAAATTGATTTCAAGTGTTTGTATGTAAGGTGTTTTCTCGATATTCGAAATAGTTTTGATCTTTAAATCACCATTCCTTTTAATAACCGCAATTTCTTCATCATTAAGATAAACCACATCGCGAGTGTACTCAACAATAGGAGTAGCATCTGATGCTACATAAAATTCCTTGTTCCCGATACCTAAAACCAGCGGACTTCCTTTACGGGCAGCAATTAGTTTATCGTTTTCATTCTTATCGATGATAACAATTGCATAAGCACCAACAACCTGGTTTAAAGCAATCTGAACTGCTTCTTCCAGCCCAACATTCTCATTAATCTGAATATCTTCTATTAAATGAATTAGGACTTCAGTATCAGTTTCACTCTCAAACTTGTAACCTCTCTTCAGCAACTCCTGCTTAAGAGGAGCATAATTCTCAATAATTCCATTGTGAATGATTGCCAGATTCTTACTATATGAGAAATGGGGGTGTGCATTTACATCATTAGGTTCGCCATGGGTTGCCCAGCGAGTATGTGCAATTCCTATTGTACCTGAGAGGTCTTTCCCGATAACCGACTCTTCGAGGTCGGAAACCTTGCCTTTTGATTTAAATAGTTTTAATTCGGAGTTCAATAATGCAACACCTGCACTGTCATACCCTCTGTATTCTAAGCGGTGCAACCCTTTTATAAGGATTGGATATGCTTCTTTAGGCCCTATATATGCTACAATTCCACACATTTTCGTTATATCTTTTATAATCAAACAATCGGAATGGCGAAATTACTTTAAATACCAATATCCTTATTCAAACTGATATAGTCTTTAAATAAAAATAAATGCTTTTACCTGGTCGAAGTGTAGTATATATAAAGTTTCATAGCACCGTTACCGACCTTAGGTCCCTTTAAAACTACCCGATTACTTGAAATAGAGGCTCCTCCTGTAACGATATACAGCGGGTCAACCGGAGAGTCTGGATTATTGATCCTTTGTTGTATATAACGAGTGATTCTAAGCTGGTATGTCTTATTATCTTTGGCCGATCCATCAATATAATTCAGTCCGCTTTCCTCATCTGGAATTGTAGTGTAGCGATATGTTGAGTCGTTGATCTTAGAATATTTTCTTATACCTATTAATGCAGGCATCGGGTACAATGCATCAGGATCAGCGTTTTCCATCTTGAGAACTGCTTCGTGAATAGCAATCTTCTTATCTGATAGTTTATTGAGGAAAGGGAAGTCAATTTTAATTCTTGCTCCACCCATTGCCTGCAAGAATAACTTCTCACCACCTGCCGTTGTATCACCGTTAAATTGCTGTAAAAGAAGTGGATCGGCTCCATTATAACCAAAATGGTTGTAGTTGTTAAATCTCGCTGTCAGATCATTAATGCGGAAAACTACTGAATCCTTAGGTTTTGTAGAATTATGGTAATAAAGAGTAATTCGTGAGTTTTCGCTAAGTAAGTTCAGATACAGCATAATGCCGGCATCTGTAATTGTTGAATCGCCGGGTTTAAGAACAATGCCTTTAAATAATTTCAGGAACTCTTCATGCGATGCAAGTGCTGATGCAGGTGCACTGATAATACGTTCGGCCAGAGTATTCGAAAGCATGATCTTGATTGGCTCATACCCTATAACTTTCGATGTAGTATCGGTTAACTCAACTAATTGTCCTGTGGCTTGTCCTATGATCTCAGGTTTAGCAGCAACAGTACTATGTTGATTATAAGTGTTTGAAAGTACTATGTCACCGGCTAATTCCTGAACCTGAATATTGTAAACCGATTCTATATCGCCGTAATAATCTCTTACGGCAAACTTTAACACTAGAGAGTCAGCAACAGCGCCAGTACCGAAATTTAATGAAGTACTTGGCATTCTTAATTGGGTATATAATGAAGCAGAGGTTTTACCGAAAACAGGATCATTAACTATACCCAACAGGTGAGTAGAAAGCTCATCGGTATTAATCTCCATATCTTTAACAGTATATGCAGAGATAGTAAGTGTATCAATAAGCTCATGATTTAGCAAATCACCTTCAGGAATAAGATCAAGACCTAAAAATTCAGCTTCCTTCTTACACGAAAAGAGCGTTAAAATAATACTTAAAAGAAGTACTATCTTCTTAATATTGAATTGATTCACGATTCAATGAATTAGTTTATAAAAGTGATGCAAGTTAAACGTTAATCGATTGATAATATTGGTTCTTTAAGGATATTATCATAAAAATTGTTATACACTTCAACGAACTTCTCGGGTTGAAAAGGCAAAACCGGCTTGCCTGAGTTATTGGCATACTCAAGAAGTTCAGGATTTACGTTCTCACTCCCTATAATTATTCCTTCTGAGTAATCGATAGCCGACATCATCAAGCTAACATAACCCGGTTTTTTAAAGTGTTTTAAATCTTTTGCAAGTATTCCGTCAAGCTTAACTTTGTTGATGAATTCTTTACTGAATGTTTCTTCGAAATCATCGTCATAAAGAGATACAATTATCTTAGTATCACTGAATAAAGGGTTTTCGTTATAAGCTTTTTTAATGTAAAGTGGCACAAGGCTTGTCATCCATCCATGGCAGTGAACAAGATCGGGCGACCAGCCAAGTTTCTTAACTGTTTCTATTACTCCTCTTGAAAAGAAAATAGCTCTTTCTTCATTATCTTTAAAGAACTTATTATTCTTATCACGAAACATTGCTTTTCGCTGGAAATAGTCTTCATTATCAATGAAATAGATCTGCATTCTAGCAGCTTGGATAGAAGCAACCTTGATAATTAGCGGATGATCAGTATCGTCAATGATTAAGTTCATACCCGAAAGGCGTATTACTTCGTGCAGCTGGTTTCTTCGTTCATTGATATGACCGAAACGGGGCATGAAGGTTCTTATTTCACGTCCTTTTTCCTGTATGCCTTGGGGAAGATAACGACCTATAGTTCCCATTTGGCTCTCTTTCAAGTATGGAACTATCTCCTGAGATACAAATAGTATCCTCGTTTTTTCCATGATTTTCCCTTTTTGTCTTACGGAATGCAAAAATAACAAATATTTACCAATTTTTCACGTATTAGTTTATGCTTTTGTTAATCAGCGTTAAACATTGTTTTTAATTTGTTTTTATTATTTCCCAAACCCTTTCTGTTTACTTTAGTTCTTTATGACTAATTAACTGAATTTTAAACGTTTTAGTACTCTTTGTCTCGAACATTAAAATTTGCAGCATAACTCAATAGCGATTGATTCTTCTGTTAATAGTGATAAATTGCTCTTTATTTAAAATGATTCTAAGTTAAATGCCTGATAATGTTCAGTTAAGAAACTATTTATTCAAATTATTTGAGCAATTACACAACAAATAATTATAAATTTGCCGCATCAAACAGCGCCCTCCAAAAAGTACTGGGGCACAATATACTTGTTATCAGATGCATAAGATAATTTCACATCCAATTTTAGAGATCGCTCCTGCTGAGGAGGTTTCTTTTTTATTTAATGGTAAACCTGTTGCAGGTCAAAAAGGATTTACTATTGCTGCTGCACTTCATCAGGCCGGATATCCTGTTCATAGTCACAGCCTTAAAAACCGCGAAAGAAGTTTGGAATGCGGTATTGGAAAATGTGGTGCATGCGAGATGCTCGTCGATGGTCAGATCAAGCGCATCTGTATCACTACTGTCGACGATATCAAGCAGGTAATGGAAATACCTCACGACTATTCACCCTCAGTCACCAAATCCAATATTGAAGAGCCGGTTAAGGTCTTCCGAACCGATGTTGTAATCATAGGTGCAGGTCCTGCAGGTCTAGCCGCACGTGAAGAACTTAACAACAATGGTGTTGATAACATAGTGATAGATAATAATGAACATATTGGCGGACAGTTCCTGATGCAAACCCATCAGTTCTTCTTCTTCGAAAAACAGAAGAAGTTTGGTGGTATGAGGGGATTTGATATTGCCCAAACTCTTGCCGGAGAAGACCATTCGGGTATTTTCCTTAACTGTACCGTGTGGGATGTGCTCGAAGGTAAAAGGGTGGCAGTTAAGAATATAAAAACCAATGAAGTATTTTATGTTGAATCTCAATACCTGGTAATCGCTACAGGAGCGGTTCCTTTTATGCCGGCTTTCGAAAATGATGATCTGCCCGGTGTTTATACTGCTGCAGTTATTCAAAAAATGATGAATACCGAGCTAACATTACTCGGTAAAAATATCCTTACAGTAGGTGCCGGTAATATAGGGTATCTAACATCTTACCAGCTTATGCAGGCCGGTGCCAATGTTAAAGCTATAATTGAAGCTCAGCCTTTCGAGGGTGGTTTCCCCGTTCAGGCAAACAGAGTTCGTCGTCTTGGTATTCCTATAATGCTTTCACACATTCTCTTAAAGGCAATTCCAAATGCTAACCACGATGGCATTACAGGTGCAATAGTTGCCCAGTGCCGTAACTTTAAACCTATACCCGGAACAGAACAGCTTATTGAAGGTATTGATGCAATAAATATCTGCACCGGACTTGTACCTGACGACCAATTACTGATAAAAGGCAATGAGATTTTTGGCAGAAACTGCTTTGGTGCCGGCGATGCCATTAGAATTGGCGAAGGTACAAGCGCTGTTTTGAGGGGCAAACAAGTTGCCTTCGAGATTATGCAGGAGATGGGCCGACGTTTTAAGTACGATGATTTTTTGAGCGTTTCTAAAGAGTATATCGACTCTCAACAGCATCCTCAAAGGGTAATTGAGAAACCTGCAATTCCAACTTCCGAGCGTATGCAGGGTAAGCCGTTCGTACAAATCGACTGCCTCTATGGCTTTGCATGCAACCCATGCGAATTCTCATGTTCCCATGGTGCAATCACAAAAACATCAACAAGTACAGTGCCTCAGATAGATTTCGATAAATGCATAGGCTGCATGGACTGCGTGTACCAGTGTCCGGGTCTGGCAATTTTCGGCTATCATCTGAAGAAAGACTGGCTGTTCCTTCCTATAGAGTATGAAGCAACCGAGAAATCAGAAGTATACCTTGTTGATAATAACGGCTCTATATTAGGCAATGGGGTGATTGAAAAGATTCTTAAAAAACCAAATAAAACCAACATTGCCCGTGTGCACACAACAGATTTGCATGGCGAAGAGTTGATTAATGTTAGAGGTTTCATAGTTAAAGAAAAATATCCTGAGCCATTACAAATAACACCACAGTCGCATAATGGCAACGAAAAAATGTATGTTTGTCATTGCGATGATGTTACTCTCGATGAAATATTACACACCATTGGCGATCGTCAGTTCATATCTGTTGATGAAATCAAACATACGACCCGTCTTGGAATGGGCGCATGCCGCGGAAAACGCTGTATCAGGCGATTAAAACAAACACTAACGGGTTACGGTATTACTGTTGTTGGTGAGGCAACTCCTCGCGGACCTTTATCCAACCAACTTACAATGGGTGAGTTATATCCGCGTACACAGCGCGAACAGATAAACATCAGTTCAAAAGGCTCAAAGCCACGAAAAGTTGAGGTTAAGTCGCTCGTTTGCGGTGGTGGTATTGCAGGATCTGCACTCTTCAGATATCTTTCGGAAGCAGGCCTAAAGCCTGTACTCGTTAACTCAGAACGCGGTTCATCATGGAGAAATATTGCCGGTGGCCGTCCTGCATTCAGTTTGCCCGAGATAGCAGATATTGCTCGTCATAACCTTGAAATATTCAAAGAGCTGCAGCAAATATCCAATATAAACTACAGGAAGATCAATTATGTGAACTTCGCGCATGATGAAAATGTACTACAGGCACTCGACAACTCAAGAGCATGGTCTGATGCCTATATGATTGAACCTAAGGAGTTCAGTAAACATATTTCAGCATATATTAACCCGAACCTCGATAAATACCTTGGTGCTTTAATAACTAAAGACTGCTGGCAGGCAACACCAGGATTAGTATTGGATCTTATTCGCCGCATAGGTATCAACAACGGAGGAACTATTAAGGAGGATTGCAGAGCAATTGACGTAAGAAAAGAGAATGGCAAGTATGTAGTTCTTGTTCAGGACCACGATAAAGAGTATATAGAGTATCACACTGAAATTTTCATCAATGCACTTGGAAATGAAGCAGGTAAGTTTGCATCAATGCTGGGACTCGAAACAGGCCTATACCCTGTAAAACACCAGGCGTTTATAACAAGAAGATTGCCCATGATGGGTATTAATGGCAATCCTCTTGATATGATCATCGATAGAAGAAAATACAAAGGATTTGTGGCTGTATACGGACAACAGCTGGCTGAAACCGGACAAATAATAGGATGTGCCTCACCTGCAGTTGATCCGCTTGAAACAGATAAAAACCTTAAAACCAATTCGAAAGACTTTCTTGAAATTGTTTCAGAAGTGTTTGTCGACTGGTTCCCTAATCTATCATCTGTTGGTTTACAGGCTGTTTGGGCAGGTTATTATATTGAGCCACGAATGATAGTTGACGTAGAGAATGGATTATTAGTAGGATTAAGGGGTCAGGGCTATATGTTGGGGCAGTATCTTGCTAAATTATACGTCGATAAACTCATGGGAAAAGATGTACCTGAATACATGGAACGCTTAAAAATATCGGGCGACGGATTACCTGAGAAGGCATTCAAGTAAACGGGTTAATTACTAAATCATTGAATTACGGTTTTTTAACTGCCGGTTGTGAATTAATTTTTTGCAAATAGAATAATATTTGTTACTTTTGCACCCCTAAAACTAAACCAATAAAGCTGTGGATTACTTAAAAAACTTTGTAATTCCTTTCGTTGGGTTAAGTGCCGGAGAACACAAATATGAGTTCTTTATTGACGATAAGTTCTTTGCTTGTTTCGAGTATTCAGAAATCAGTCACTCTAATGTCAAGGTAGATCTCTATCTTGAGAAACGCGACAGGATGCTGGTACTTACATTTTCCATTCTAGGAACTTTAAGAGTAACCTGCAGCAGGTGTCTCGATGAATTCGATCTGCCTGTTGAAGGTGAAGAGTTACTCTATATAAAGTTTGGTCAGGAATACAGGGAAGAAGATGATAATGTTATTATCATTCCTGAAACGGAGTCACAGATAGATGTTTCGCCCTATATATATGATTATTTAAGCCTGATGGTACCTTACAGAGTAGTGCACCCTGAAGATGAGAATGGCGAAACAGCATGTGATCCTGATGTGATCAAAAGAATTGAAAGCGCCAAAGAAGAGCAGGAGACTGATCCACGGTGGGATAAATTAAAAGATTTCAATTTAGACAATAATAATTAATTAAAAGTAAGTAGAAATGCCAAATCCAAAACATAGGTTTTCAAAGACCAGGACAGCAAAAAGAAGGACTCATTATAAAGCTGTTGCTCCCACTCTTACTATATGTTCCAATTGTGGATCCTCTGTTTTATTTCACAGAGTTTGTAATGATTGCGGATATTACAAAGGAAAACCTGCAATTGAAAAAGAAACTACCGTTTAAGTCCTTTTTGAGTTATACTAACTTAGGTTTAGTACTATGAGGATCGGGCTTGATGTTATGGGCGGTGATTTCGCCCCTGATTCAACAATATCGGGTGCGATACTTGCTTTAGAGCATTTATCATCATCTGACAGTATTGTTTTAATAGGAGATGAGACTGCTATAATTTCTGAGTTACAAAAGCATAATGCTAATCCTGAACTGTTTCAGATAGTGCATGCGGATGAAGTCATTGAAATGGGTGAGCATCCCACACGTGCACTTCTTAAAAAGCCTCAGTCGAGTATCAGTATTGGCTTTGATCTTCTAAAGCATAAAAAGATAGATGCTTTTGCCAGTGCCGGCAGTAGCGGTGCTATGCTTGTAGGTGCCATATTCAGTGTCAATAATATTCAAGGTGTAATCAGACCTTGTACTTCGGCAATGATCCCTCAAGAGGGTGGAGGTGTTAGTCTGCTGCTTGATGTTGGTACAAATCCCGATGCCAAACCCGATGTCATGTATCAGTTTGGTCTCATCGGCTCTATTATGGCTGAGAGTATCTATAAAATAAAATCTCCTAGAGTTGCTTTGCTTAATATTGGCGAAGAGGAGGAAAAGGGTAATATAGTTGCTCAGGCAGCACATCACTTAATGAAAGGCTCAAAAGATTACAACTTCATAGGTAATATTGAAGGCCGTAGTGTATTGAGAAATAAAGCCGATGTAATTGTTTGCGACGGCTTTACGGGTAATATCCTTCTCAAGAATCTCGAGGGATTCTACAGAATCATGATGAAGCATAATCTAACTGATGAGTACTTCTCCCGATTCAATTACGAGAATTATGGTGGCACACCAATTCTTGGCGTTAACTCAAGTGTAGTTGTTGGCCATGGAATCTCCAACAATAAAGCTATAATGAACATGCTTTTACTGGCACGCGATGTTCATAAAACTAAAATAGCTCAGAAAATTAAAAAAGCCTTAGCTAAGATTCCTGAAGAATTTATTTAATAAACCTTCGTACCTGATCTGCAATGACTAAAAAAAGAGCTGCAATAACCGGAGTAGGTGGATATGTTCCAGATTACAGACTATCGAATGATGAATTAAGTAGGTTAGTTGATACTTCCGATGAATGGATTATGACCCGCATCGGGATCAAGGAGCGACGTATTCTTAAAGGAGAGGGTAAGGCCACTTCCGATATGGGTGCCGAAGCTGTTAAGCAACTTCTGAAGAAAACAAATACCGACCCTTCGGAAGTCGATATGCTTATCTGCGGAGTTGTTACCCCTGATATGCTTTTCCCGGCTACAGCCAATATCATTGCCGATAAGGTAAATATCAGAAATGCTTTCGGCTACGATCTAAATGCCGGTTGCTCAAGCTTCTTATATGCTCTTACTACTGCTTCTAAATTTATCGAAGCAGGCTCTCATAAGAAGATCGTTGTTGTTGGAGCCGATAAAATGTCGTCAATTGTCGACTATCAGGATCGTGCTACCTGCCCTATCTTCGGCGATGGGGCTGCTGCTGTGTTGCTTGAACCTACTACCGAAGATGTTGGCATATTCGATGCTATACTTCAAAGCGATGGCGTGGGTCGTATTCATCTTCATCAAAAGGCCGGCGGATCACTAAAACCTCCTACTCACGAATCAATCGATGCTCGTGAGCATTATATATATCAGGAAGGTCAACCTGTTTTCAAATGGGCCGTTAGTAAAATGGCTGACGTTTCGGTCGAAATGATGAACCGTCACGGTCTTACCTCCGATACCCTCAACTGGTTAGTCCCTCATCAGGCAAATATGCGTATTATTGAGGCAACAGCTAATCGCATGGGCCTTAACAAGGAGAAGGTGATGATCAATATTCAGCGTTTCGGAAATACTACTTCTGCCACTCTTCCTCTTTGCTTATGGGAATGGGAAAGCTTGCTCTCGAAAGGTGATAATATTATACTTGCTGCCTTTGGTGCCGGCTTTACCTGGGGTGCTCTCTATCTTAAATGGGCTTACGATGGTAAAGCCGTAGTAGAGAATTCTTTCGAAAATGCTCAAATGGATGTTAGCGAGGTGGTTGGCTAAGATAGCGCTATCTCTTCCCAACTCTTATTGTTAAATACCCACACCGACTTATAGCCGCATTGTTTAACCATGGCTGTTGCCTCAGGAAATAGCAGGTTGAGCTCGCCGGGTTGATGTGCGTCGCTGTTTATTACCAGCCTCAGCTTATACTCACGTAACTTCCTTAGTATAGTCATGTCAGGAAAGAAGGTTTCGCTTCTGCCTTTATATCTTCCGCGTGTGTTTACTTCTATAAGAATATCTTTTTGCGCCAGGTGGTGTATAGTCTCATCTACTGCTTTCTCATACCATGCATCGTCTTCACTGAACCACCTGTTTTTGTTGTGCATCTTTATCTTATCGAGATGGCCTATAACATCAAACTTTTCACTCTGAATCATCCCGTTTATCTGCTCCCAGTATGATTTAACCGCCTTTACAGGATCCCCGTCGAATACAGTGTTTATGCCTTGGTCGTATATTTCACTCCTCGGACCGTCAATAAACCATAAATTGTCATTGCCTTTATCACCTTTAACCAAATGAACGCTTCCTATTATGTAGTCGAGTTCTAACTCTTCTCTTAAAAGGTCAAATGATCCTGTTACTCCCGGTATATAATCAGCCTCCAGTCCCAGGGAGATCTCTATGAGGTCAGAGTATTGCTTTTTCAGCTCCTTTATATGCGATATGTATCTGCTGCTTTCCTGCGCTTTTAAAGCAAAAGGTGTTTCGAACGGTAGCGGCGAATGTTCGGTAAAACCCAATCCATTGAAGTTTAAACTAATAGCCTTTTCAATGAACTCTTCAGGAGTACCATGTCCATCGGAGTAGTGGGTATGTGTATGAAAGTTATAGGCAGGCATCAGGCTGATTGGTTTTTGAACAGTGGATGGTCGGAATTCACTACCAGGTAAACCTTATCGGCTCTTCTTACTGTTTCTGAAACCTTTATCGAGCAGTTCTCTCCCTTCACTGCTTTATTCACAGGTTGCAAATTTACCCTTAACTCTTTTACAGTATCCTCATAAACACCTGTTGTGGGTCCCATTATAAGGATTCTATCACCAATATTAAGATACTGTGTCTCCATCTTTATTTCGGCAACCTTTATATTACTAAAGAAATTTACCACCTTGCCAATATATGTTTTCCTGGTGGTAGCCTGGGAGCCATATCTTTCAGACCATTCGCCTGTTTTCTCTCCCAGGTAATAACCACCCCAGAATCCCCGGTTGTAAACCTCTCTCACTTGTTTCGTCCACTGTTGTACCTTTTCTTCTGTAAAAGTGCCTTCACTCCATGCTTTTATTGCCTCCTTGTATGTTTGTGTAACTGTCTTCACATACTCGGCCGACCTTCCTCTTCCTTCAATCTTAAGCACTTCAACTCCGGCATCAAGTAGTCTGTCAATTATAGGAATAGTCATCAAATCCTTTGGCGACATGATATACTTGTTGTCAACCTGCAGCTCCAGCTGATTATCAGCATCTGTTACATTATATGCTCTCCGGCAGGGTTGCAGGCATGCACCTCTGTTTGCCGAATAGTTGAAATTATCGAGACTTATATAACACTTGCCCGATACTGCCATACATAATGCTCCGTGAATGAATATTTCGAGGCGAACTCTATTTCCCGAAGGGCCTGTAATATTCTGCTCTCTTATGGCTTTCGATATCTCTGCTATCTGGCTTATGTTTAGCTCGCGGGCAAGAACCATAACATCGGCATACCGCGAGTAAAACTTAACAGCCGAAAGGTTGGTAATATTGCATTGTGTTGATATGTGTATCTCAACCCCTTTTTCCCTGGCATACTCAAGTACCGCTATATCCGATGCAATAATGGCTGTAACCTCACACTCTTTTGCAAGATCAACCAGCTGTTTCATCTCCTGCAGCTCTTCATCGTATATAACCGTGTTGAGGGTGAGATATGATTTAACATCGTATTCCCGACAAATATCTGCAATTTCCCTGATATCATTATGTGAGAAGTTGCTCGATGATCTCGAGCGCATGTTTAACCGGCCTGCACCAAAATATACCGATGCAGCTCCTGCCTGTATGGCAGCCGCCAACGATTCGAATGAACCAACCGGCGACATTATCTCAATGTTGCCAATATCTTTGTGTAAATAGGTCATCTATCTCTTTACTACTCTTACAAATGCAGGACTCTTGCCATCCTGTACAATCGATAACAGGTAAAAACCTGCCTTAAGTTCACTAATGTTAAGGTTAACGGTATTGGCACTCTCGTTAGTATAGGTAATTGTATATTGTCTTCCCGTTATATCACTTAGAGTCAATGTCGAATTGCTCATGTTGTAATAGCCTTTGTGATCTATTATAAGGCTTATATCGGCAGGAATAGGGTAAACCCTGATGTTTGTATTGATCTCATGGTTTTCAACTCCCACGGGGCCTCCCCATATATACGAAACATACTCCGGATGGTCAATAAATGGGTTCCTGTTTCTCTGAACAGTATAAACTGCATTGTTCCTGTTTATCTCTTTCTCGCTCACCGGATCGGCAAGGTGCCACTCTTTCATCATGCTGAGAGCCCATTGCTTGAGCTGTGAACCGTTTGCCTGCGCGCTTCCTGCCCACCCGTTGTCTTCTCCGTAATATCTTGTCGACATATAGAAGTATGTCCTTGCAAAGTCTCCCTTGTATTCATCAATTGGCTCAAACACGGTTCCCGAATATCCGGGGTAGTTGCATGATCCTAATTTGCTTCCGTTTTGCGATGTCCAGGTAGCACTTCCAACCTCTCCGAATGGAAAGTTCGACCTGCGACCGTTAACATAACCGTCGGTAGGGTATAGATGAAAAAGATCTGAATTCATAGGCGACTGGTCGTTAAACCAGCTTTTTGGCCATGAGTGCTCCCTGTTCCAGCAGTCGCCTTCACCACTGTAATTGCCACATTGATCAGATGAGGTGAAATAGTATGTATATGGAGGGTTCCCGTTTGGCCTGTCGGAGTACATATCCCACACGGTGTTGTTTGGCTTTTTATCGGTTGTTTGAAAGTGGGTGGGCAGCGAATTGTAACTCAACACGGTATGACCCTTTATTATATTGTGCAGCGCCGATTGAAGCTGTGTTCCGGTTAAGCCCGAAGCACTATTGTAGTATCCCGCAGGTGGCTGCGCCTGGGTGAATATAAAGCAAAGTATAAAGCTTAGTGAGAAAAGAGGTTTCATAGAATTATTGTCATTTGAGAAAAAAAGTTATAAAAAAGTTAACTGCCACAATACAAATTATCACTCCCCCGGCAATAGCAGCATATCTGATCTCGGGTCGTAACCCTGTTCTCCTGCCTGCAAACAGGGCAATAAGACTCAGTACCGGTGTTGCCGCCAAAAATGTGATAACTGACCCCATCATGTCTACACCAATAAGCCCTAAGCTGATACCGATAAAGAGAACATTAAACCCACCTGCAAGCCCAACAAGCATCATTGTTTTCAAGTTATCGGTATATACTATCTTCTCCTCAGGTGCAAAGCGCAGGTTCTCGGTTATTATCTTTAATCCGGTTATGAACATGATAGAGTAGGCAATGATTATTGAAAACCACGGACTCACATCAGCAAGCAGATAACCCGTGAATAGCCCCGCGGCAAACAGGATCGTTTTAACAAAGGTGATTACCGCAGGCAGCGATAAAGGAAGCTTTTCGTTCAGTTTCGAATGAATAGCACCGCTATACCAGGCAACGGCAACACTCTCTGTAACAATGATAAAGATGATTAAGTAAACAGTTAATGGCACTTATCAAAAATTTGTGTGCAAAGGTACTAATAATAAGGTTCATACAAATTATTTACCCAATGTTTTCACTAAGCCTGCACAGTTATTGAACATATAGGAGGTTATGTGTTACTTTTGTATAAAATCAAACAAAGTTATGCGCAGAACTAAGATAGTTGCCACATTGGGTCCTGCCTCCAATTCAAGGGAGGGCATTAAAAGTCTTATGCTTGCAGGCGTGAATATTTTCAGACTTAACTTCTCGCATGGCGATCACCAAACGCATAGCCGTTCAATAGGTTATATCAATGAGTTAAATAGCGAGCTCGGACTTAATGTGGGCACCATGGCCGACCTTTCAGGTCCAAAGATCAGAACCGGCATTATCGACACAGGTACTATAAATCTTGTACAGGGAGAGGTTGTTGATCTCACTTCGCGTGATGTTAAAACCACTCCCGGGGTAATCAATATCAACTACCCCCATTTTGCCTCCGATGTGAAGGCAGGCGAATTCATACTGCTCGATGATGGCAAGTTGCTCCTCAAAGCTGTTGAAAGCGATGGTGCCGATACCGTGAAAGCAGTTGTTATACAAGGTGGTGAGCTTAGTTCGCGCAAAGGAGTAAACCTCCCCGACACCAAACTGCAGCTGCCAGGGCTAAGCGAAAAAGATCTCGAAGATCTGGAATTCATAATGACGCAGAATGTACAGTGGATTGCCTTATCGTTCGTGCGATCGCGGTCGGATATCATCGAGCTTCGCGAAAGGATAAGAGGATATAACAAGAGCAACTACCCGCGTATAATTGCCAAGTTCGAGAAACCCGAGGCTATAAGGAATGCCGATGAGATCATCAGGGTATCCGATGCTATTATGGTAGCAAGAGGCGATCTGGGTGTTGAAATTCCGCTTGAGAAGCTGCCAACCATCCAGAAACAGCTTATACGGAGTGCAGGTGCAGCATCAAAGCCTGTAATTGTTGCCACCCAGATGATGGAGGGGATGATCGGCAACCTCAGGCCCACCAGGGCAGAGGTAAGTGATGTTGCTAATTCGGTACATGATGGGAGCGATGCCCTAATGTTAAGTGCCGAAACCTCTGTTGGCAGATACCCTGTTGAGACTGTACAAACCATGAACCGAATCATATCAGATGCCGAGACCCTTCACGACATATACTACAAAACGGGACATAACCCATCGCCACTTGAGCGCACCATCTCCGACTCCATTATCATGGCAGCCTGCGATTTGGCAGAGCGGGTTGATGCAAGTGCCATAGTAGCCATGACCCACACGGGCTATTCGGCCTTCAAGCTATCGAGCCACCGGCCACGGGCAGGCATTTTCATCTTTGCAAACAACCACCACCTCATAAACGCGCTAAGTTTGGTATGGGGAGTAAAGGCAATATACTGCGAAAGCTTCACCGACACCGACCGGGTAATGTCGCAAATGCGCCAGGTACTTCTCAGGCTCAACCTGATAAACAGCGGCGACTATGTAATTAATATTACCAGCATACCAATGGGCCAGCCCGGAAAAACAAACACGTTGAAGTTAAGTAAGGTATGAGGGGTTGTGGTTAGTGCAGTGCACAAGCTAATGAGGCCACGCTTATCCGCACATCGGCGATTTTAAATAGTGCATGTCCTGCAGCTTCGAGGGTTGAGCCTGTAGTGATTACATCATCTACCAAAAGTATATGTTTACCAATTAATAAATCGCCATTTCTAACTTCGAAAATTCCTTTAACATTCTCCCATCTTGAGAATCTGTTTTTATGCGTTTGAGTTTCAGAGTAAGCGGAGCGTAGCAATGTGGAGGTATTAACAGGTACCTTCATTGATTGGGATAAGCCTAGTGCAAAACACTCGGCTTGATTATAACCTCTCTGCCGCAGCTTTTTTGGGTGCAGAGGAATTGGTATTATCACATCAACAGATGAATAAAATTGAGACTTTAATAACTCCTCACCATACTTTTGGCCAGTAAATAATCCTATATTTTTATAGCCTTTGTATTTTAACTGATGTACAACGTGCTGAACTTTACCACCTTTACTAAAATAGAAAAAGGACGCTGCAGCATTAAAATTAATTTTGCCATAAAATTGATTTGCTACTGGGTTATTTTCAACTAAATGAAAGTTCGTCCGCGGAAAGTTGTACCAACAATCTGTACAGAAAAATTTTTCATGTTTCAGCAATGGCTCATCACATGCAAAACAAAGTCTAGGATATAAAAGTGATATAAAATCCTCAAAGAAATGAGTTAAGATTTTCATTTTAGAATTTGCATTTCGTGACTTTCAATTATGAATGATAATTAGCATTCTATAGTAATTTATAGCAATTTAGTAAATGGAAGAAATCTCTAGCCTAAAAAAAAGACCGCCTCATAGAGCGGTCTTTAGTGATCATAATGTAGTATTAATAGAAAAGTAATCTATTGTCTTTTAAATCGGCTTTCTTCTTGAGGGCTTCGTTTACCTCGCGTTGTGCCCTGGTGCTGAATGCGCCGGTAATCATGCGTTTCTCGCTCGTGTAGTCGTCTTTTGGCGAAGCCGGCGTTACCTTGTCGAGAATTACTACATACACCGCCTGATTGCCCTTTATTGGTTGCGACATTTCACCTTCGTTAAGCGCGAAGGTTTTTCCTACTACCTCATCTTCCTTACCAAAGCCCGGTAGAGTAGTGGCACCGAATGATACATTTACAGTGTCGAGTTTCATCGCCAGCGCAGGATATAACCTCTCTAAGTCGGCCTTTGATTTTATCTCTTTGTTGATGGTTTCAATCATCTTCACAGCCTTCTTGTCTCTCTTAACAAGCGGTTCGATGAACTCCTTTGACTGCTCGAGCGTTGGATTGCCTTTTTTGCGTACCTCTTTTAAACGGGCAACAATAAAGCGTCCATCGAGATCAAATACATGTGAAATATCACCCTTTTCTGTTTTTGAGTCGAATGCCCATCTTATTATTTCTCTTGCATTTGGAAGCCCCGGAAGTGAGTTCTGGTCTTTGGTGAAACGCTCGGCTAATCTCTTGGGCAGGCTCTTTTCTTCAACAAGCTTATCGAAGTTTTCTCTATCCTTTGCTTCGGCAGCAAACTGCGATGCAACAGTGTAGATATCCTGCATTGTACGTGTGCTTGCATCGATACCGCGGGTTACAAGGGCAACTCTTACCTTTTTTACAGGGGTTGTTTTTCCTGTGATTTTAACGATATGGTAGCCGAATTGTGATTCAACAACCTTAACATCGCCAACCTTGCCGTCTAACACTGCCTGGTTGAATGAAGGTACCATTGCACCATCGGCAAACCAGTTAAGATCGCCGGCTGTTTTGGCTGCTGTTTTATCTTCATTTACTGCCGATGAGGCTATTTCGGTAAATTTTGCACTGTTTCCTTTTACAACATTAAAGATACTGTCGGCCTTTGCTTTAGCCTGTTCTTTTGTTAAGGTTGTTGCAGGATTAACGTTGGTGCCTTTATAGCTTATAAGAATGTGGCTTGCGCGTAGTGAGTCGGGGCGTAATTGTGTATCAACAAGGCGAGCCATCTGGAACTTGTTGTTCTCGATATATGGGCCGAAAGTTGTGCCAACCGGTGAGTTGAACATGACCGAGTCGAGCTGGTAAGCAAGTGTGCCTCTCTTGTGCCATGTGCTGTCGTACCTGTCGTCGGAGGTTGCATTAACGAACTCTCTTACATTCTCAACCGATACAAACTCACGGTATAGGTTATTAATATCCTTGTTGGCCCTGTCGCGGTCGCTATTTGAAGCTACAACATCAAAGCTCACGTACTCGATATCGCGTGCCTCATCCTGAAGGTACCTGTATTTATTATCGTTGTAGTACTTTTCGTAATCCTTATCGGTAAGCTGGATTAAACTATCGGCAACATTATTGTACGACAAGCTGTATAATCTTATAGTAGCGTTTGTACTTCTGTTTTTATAGTCTCTTTCGGCGAAAGCTTTGGGAACGTAATAAGCTTTGGCAACGAGGTTACGGAATTTTGTATTCAGCCTGTCCTCTTTTATAGCCTTCTCGATTGAAAGATAGCGCTGACGCATTTGAGGGTCAACCTGATCGAGATTCTTAAGAAAGTTAAGAACATTGGCAGGATCGAACTGACCTGTTTGAGGATCGCTGAAAGCCTGACGGATATATGAGTGCGGGTTGCGGCCTGTAACAAGGTCTTCGAGCTCTTCGGTTGAAACAGTGATACCTATTTCAGAAACCTGATCGCCGAGTAGAGTTTCATTCAGTACCTGCTCCCAGGTTTGCTGACGAATTTGAAACTGTTCATCGGGAGAAAGGTTTTCTCTACCCGAGTTGATTCTTTGGGTTTCTATATTCTGTTCAACTCTCTGAGTAAAATCACTGGCAAGGATCTTCTCTCCATTAACTTCTCCAACAATGTTTGTATTACGTCCTCTGCCGGGAGCGCGGTTATTAAGGAAATCACCCAGTACAAATGCAGCGAGTGCTACTCCAATGATTACGATAAGCAGTCCTGAACGTTTTCGAATATCTCCGATTAATGCCATTTTTTGTTATTTTATTTAATAGGGTGCAAATTTACAATAAAAGTAATAGGATAAAAATTATTTTATCGTTGAAGCTATATTTTTGTAAATAAAGGTGATACGATAAATTATGGGTTATTTTATACCTCTGATGATAGTAGTTTCATTGATCCATCCACCAACGGTAAAACTCTTTCCTTCCTGCATATCGCGGAAAAACAGGTCGCTAGTTGCAGGGAAGTACCTGGCGTATAGCGAGATCTTCTCATTGGCAACAGATTCAACGCTGTTATCGACCGATTTGGCCTTGATATATTTGTCGGTGGCAGCCCAGAAGACCGACTTACCGCCCAGGTTATCATCGTCGCATAATGAAGCACTGAGAGCATACATATCGCCGATAAGGATATAGGCTTTACCTTCGTTGGGTTTTAGCTGAAGTATCTTGTAAGCTGTAGCGCGGGCCTGGGAATAGTTTTTATTATTCATGTGCAGACTTGCAAGCGCGTAAAGAGCCTTGATCTTCTCGGTTGTATCGTTAAACATTTCAACAGCCTGCGACATGTATTCGGTTGCTTTGGTGAACTGGTTATTCTGGATGCACAGTTTACCCATGAGGTATGCCGACTGGGCACTTGGCTCAAGCTTATGCAGATTCTCGGTTGCCTTATAGAAAAGATCGCCCTCGGTTGTGCAGTTTCTCTTATCGAGCATGTTAGTTATATTCTTCAGCAACTGAGCATCGTTGGGAGTCTCTTTGAATTTTTTGCTATAGATAGCAACCAGATCGGTACATGAGGCATGAGGTTCAATGATAGCCTCGATTGAGGTTTTTGTCTTTATCCAGTTACCCTGAGCTGTTGCATCGGAAGCATTGGCGCTGATATTAGCCTCGGAGATGGCGATAGTTTTATCATAAACTGCAAAGATCTCGCTCTTATCAATCTTTCCGGCTGTAGCCAGCTGAATTGATGTATTGAGATAATAAACAAGGACTGCAGCATCGGATTTGTTACCCTGCAGCTCGATTGATTTGGCAAGAATAGCATAAGCCTCGGCAGTGTTATTGGGGCGGTAGGTTAACAGATCGATTGCTTTACGGCCAAGTACATACCCCTCGCGACCGAAATACTGAATACGTTTATCGTAAACCATCATAAGGGTATCTATAACCTTCTCCTTAAGAGTATTATCTTTTAATTCATCGATATATGAAGAGACGATCTTCACCCCGTCGATATAAGTATTTTGCGAAGTGGTAGGACAGTTATTGAAGACCCAGCGCCAGTGGGGGAGAGCATGGCTGTAAAGTTTGATCTTGTAATATTCACGATATAAAGAAAACTGTTCGCGGCAGGCTGCACTATCGGATGTAGCTCTCGAAAATCCGGTAAATGGTAGTAAAACGATCAATGCCAGTAATAATCTCAATCTCATTATGCAGAAATTTTAAAGTGATTAACGAAAGTGCAAAATTAGAATTTTTAATTAAATCATAACCGATATGATTTGTTATCAACAATTTATTGTTGATTTTTTTTAACAAGCACCTGTTCAATGCGCGATTCGGTAGCCTTTATAATATGAAAGGTTAAATTCTCAATGGTAATAATTTCATTTTCGGAGGGTATGGTTTCGCGATTAAAAATGATATATCCGGCCAGGGTGATATACTCATCCGACTCGGCTATGCCGAGATCGTACTTTTCATTGAGATAATCAATTTCATCCCTGCCCGCCACGAGATATTCATTTTCATTGATCTGCTTATCTTCGAACTCTCTCACATCATATTCATCATCAATATCGCCGAAGATCTCCTCGAGGATATCCTCGATGGTAAGCATACCGTCGGTGCCGCCAAATTCATCTACCACTAAGGCAACACTTTTACGCTCACGGATAAATGTATTGAGCAAACGCTCGGCAGTGATGGTACCCGGCACAATTATTACAGGCTTTATGATCGATTCGATCTCTGCAGGGTTGCTGAATATATCGAAAGCATGCGAGTAGCCTACAATATTATCGATTGACTGGTCATAGACAAGAATTTTAGAGTGGCCCGAATCGACAATAAGCTTTCGCAGATCATCTAATGATTCATTCTTTTCGATAGCAATGATCTCGTTACGTGGCACCATGAAATCCCTTACTTTCAAGTTGCTGAGGTCGCGGGCATTCATAAACATCTGCAACTCCTGATACTCGTCGCTCTCCTTGTTGGTTTCAATTGTTGTATCCTTCAATAGATTATCGAGATCGCCTGCACTAAAAGTGTACTCCTGTCTTATAAGTTCCACTCTGAATATATGCTTCAATACAAATTCGGAAATAATAATGAAGAACTTTATGAGCGGATAGAAGAGAATATATATGATGAGTACAGGCACTGCAGTTACCTTTAGCACAACATTGGCATTTGTCCTGAATACTATACGCGGAAGCAGTTCGGCTATGATAAAATAGGTTAAGGCAATTATGAGGATCTCTAATGCAATAAGCCAGCCGGCGGTTACATCCTGCGATTGGTAAATAGCTTGAACAGTTTGCCTGAAATATATATCGGAGTAAATGGCAAAAGCCACCAATGATAATATATTACCCAGCCAAAGGGTACTGATGAAAGTTCTCTGGTTTTTGATGAATCGCGACAGGATGCGGGCAGAGAAGAGATTGCGGCTTTTATCTACCTCAATCTTTAGCTTGTTGGCTGAAGTAAATGCTGTTTCAATTCCTGAAAAGAATATTGATGTGAGCAGGAATGTAATAACAGGAACTAACGGTTGCATTTTGTAATTTGTTACAATACAAAGTTAATGAAAAATACCATTATTGATTTTCATTAACATACATCTCACCTCTTGGTTTGCTTATTCGCCAGTGATTAAATGCCTCATCCGACTGCATACCCTCGCCATAAAGAATCTTATCGGGGGTTGTTATTTTAACGAGAACATTTGAATAGACCTTCTTCAGATTCTGATCCCATATCAGATGTTCGGTATTCAGCTGCTCATGCTTTATATTATTTGTAACCACCACATCATCACGTGCCTCCATAAGTTTTTCGGCCTCTTTATTGATTCCATACTTTGCTGTGACTGTTGTACGTATAATATCGGGGTTAAGCGAATCGAACAGAACTACTTTAAAGCCTTTAGGGAATTTTACTGTTGCACCTTTCGGTGAATCATAACGATATAATACAGGAGCGGTGAGAGTATATTTAAGATTACCATTCTCGCTTTGCGATATCTTAACATCGAAAGCATAGGATGAAGGGATTGTGTCGGACTGGGCGAGCCGGCGCACATCGTCGATATCATTCTTGCAAGCTGTTGTCAGATACAATAAAAAGATAAAAGCAAATGCAGGTTTTAACATGCATTTGCTTTTTGAAATACTGCAACACAGTACTTTAGATACACTATTATACATTTTCACTATTTGGCTGATCTCACAGTAGTGTTCTCGTTAATCCAGCAGCCTACAGCATAAGGTGTACCTTCGCCAAGATCGCGGAAGAAGAGATCATCTTTAGCAGGGAAATACCTTGAGTATTGCGCTATCTTGCTGTTTGCCTCGTCGGCAACCGACGGATCAACGCTTCTTGCTTTCTGGTACATATCAATAGCAGCCCAGAAAACTGTTTTACCTGCCAGGTCATCGCCCGCGCACATTGTAGAGCTTGCTGCATACAGATCGCCTATGAAAATATAAGCTTTACCAAATGATGGATTTAGCTGAAGTATTCTCTGTGCATTGGCTCTTGCCTGCGGATAATTATTTTGCTCATAGTTGATAACTGCCAGCATGTTGAGAGCCCTGATCTTTTCATCATTATTATCTGAAAGATCAATAGCCTGGTTAAGGTATTCAATAGCCTTTGAGGTTTGTCTCTTTTCTCTTGACAATGTAGCCATTAAATAAGCTGATTGTGCACTTGGCTGAAGTTTATGTAACTTCTCGGTTGCTGTAAAGAACAGATCGGAGTTGGTACATTTCTTCTTTTCGAGCATGCTGGTCATTTTCGAGAGCAGCTCGACATCATCAGGTGTCTGAGTATATTTCTTTGTATAAAGATTGATAAGATCATCGCATGAAGCGAAAGGTTCAAAAGCAAGTTCAATATTAGCCTTAACTGAATTCCAGAGGGCAAGATTCTTTTCATTATCGGTGTTGGCTGCGAGATTATGATCGATGATAGTGCTTGCCACGTCATAAGCCTCAACTACTGCAGAGGTTTCGAGCTTTTGCTGCTGTACCATACCTAATACTGTTTGAAAGTAATAGGCCAGGGTTGCCGACTCAGTTTTTGGTCCGCCTAATTCAACTGAACGTTTAAGGGTGTTGTAGTTATCTTCAACATTTCCCGGACGGTAGGTAGTCATCTCAATACCTTTACGGCCAAGCACGTAAGCTTCGCGGTTAAAATTCTCGACACGGCGGTCGTAAATCATAAACAGAGTATCCACATATTTTTCTCTAAGAACAGGATCGGTTGCCTGCTGCACCAGCGAGGTAAACATTTTAACACCATCAATATAGATGTTTTCGGTTGCCAGGGGGCAATTATTATAGACCCAGCGCCATTGAGGCAGAGCATCTTTAAAATTATTCTGTTTAACAAACTCCCTGTACAGCGATAAGTGAACAACACATGATGCAGAATCGGACCCGTACTTAGGACCTTTCTTGGTTTGAACACTTGCACCTTCACCGTTTTGACTGTAAACCTGGCTTAGAGAGATCAAACCGGTTATAATTACTGCCAAAAATATTCTCAGACTTTTTCTCATTTTACTTTACTTTTACTTTGATGTCACCATTATTCATATTTACGAATTATAAACCATCTTTCAAATATAGATAATCCTAATGTAAATTTAACATAATTTTCCTTAATAAGGTTTTGATCGGTTGTACCTCTTGAACCAACTTCAACAGCCATGTTAATTGTTGAGTAAGTTCTCGGTAACGGTAAACCTACACCAAAGCTTATGCCAAAGTCGTTGATTCGCTGATCTCTGAGTTGAAGAAATCCATTGGAATATCGGAAACCGGCCCTGTATGTGATGCGACTAAAGTAGTTTGAAACAGTTGATGTTGTTGGATTGTAGAAGCCACCAACAGAGATTTGAGTGTTATTTACAAGCGGCTCAGGAGATGCTGAAAACTTGAAATCTTCCCATTGTTTATAACGAACATCGCTACCTACCAGCCACTTATTAGCTCTGCCAATAGAAAAACCTGCACCCATTCCCATTGGCAATGTGATTTTTTCTTTTATATTATTCTCATAATCGATAGTATCGCGTATTAACTCATATCCTAAGTTACTTTTATTATATGTGTAGAAAAACCTGTCGATTGTTGAGTTGATTGAAGTTGACGCATTAAATGTTGCACCGAGGTTCATTTGTAAACCTTTCTTCATGTTATGGGTATAGAGAACACCATAAGTGAGCAGAAAATCATGTACAGCAGTTGAGTTAGTTAATTTGGCATTATAACGGATAGCTGTTTCGGGATATTCGGCTGCCGATGAGTGATTCATCGTGCCAAAGAGATAGGCTGCATTAAAACCTACTGAAAACTTACGGTTTAGCCGGAAGCTGCTACCAATATAAAACTGATTGATACCGCCGGTACCTTCATAAACATTAGTGAAATTAGAAAGCAGGGTATCGCTTATTGACTCGGTTACTTTGTAACCGGTTGTGCTGTAAGGTAAAAGACCGAAGCTTGCTCTCCACCACCTGTTGACAGGAAAACCAAAAAGCAGATTTCCAATAGAGGCATAATCGGCCGATTGCGACGATTGTGCTGTACGGAGATCTGTTATACGGCCATAAGCACTTATGTCGAAGATAAAGGATATAGAGTCGAACGATGAGTAGGTAGCAGGGTTTTGCTGGTTTACAAAGTAAGGATTGCGAATTGCCTGACTAAGACCGCCCATTGCCATGTTATTAACATGAGTGTTGTCAAATAATTCACCTATTCCAAAGCGTGAATAAGGAGAACTGATACGGTTTTGCGCTGAGGCCGTGTTTATGAACACAAGCACTGTTATAGCTGCAATTGCAATTGTGAGTTTATTTTTCAAGATTGTATTGTAATATTAGTTTAAGTCCGTCCAAAATAAGGTTTTCGGATACAAAGATGTCACTTTTAAGTTTTTTATCAAAATATTTATAGTCGCCGCCTGTAAGTATTACGACTAACCGGGGGCTATTTTCACTGTATTTGCTGATAAAACCTTCAATTTCAAATAATGTACCCTGCATTACACCCGACATAATTGAACCATAAGTGTCATTACCAATGTGTTTAGCGAAATCACCGGGTTCATATAACGGCAAACGGCCTGTGAAAGTATGTAATGCTTTAAAGCGTGTTTTTAATCCGGGCGATATGCTCCCGCCAATGTATTCACCCTTATCGTTAATAAAATCATACGTGATAGCGGTGCCTGCATCAATAACAAGAATATCATTATGCGGGAATCTGTTCGCAGCAGCCACAACACCTGCAAGCCTGTCCTTACCGAGACTTTCGGGAGTTGAGTAGCAGTTAGTAACAGGAATAGGGGTTTGATGATCAAGTACAATCCAGGAAATTTCACTATTCAAAGCAGCAATTTCATGAGGATCGGAAGCCACCGAACTGATAATACCTCCCCTTATCATACCGGGGTCAAGGTTAAGAGCTTTAAAGTCGATCTTCGAAAATACATCGTAATTCCTAACCCATACTAACTTATCATCAGCATAAAGAGCAAGCTTGGTTAAAGTATTACCCTGGTCAATAACGATGAAAGAATGAGAGTTACTATCTGAATGATCCATTTTTAATTTATAACAAATCGCATTCTTTTTTTGAAATGAGGAATCTACTAACTTTAAATAACTGTTATGCGCTGCGAAGACCGAAAATGCTCAAAGAATAGCCGGTTTATGCAATATTAAACCGGTTGATACTAAAAGAAATATTCGGTATGTGCAAAATTACCTGATTTTAAACTGTTACAATAATTTTTTTCAAAATATTTGTTAAATAGAATTTCTTGATTACCTTTGCAGCGCTATTAAGGTATCGTAGCTCAGTAGGTAGAGCAACGGACTGAAAATCCGTGTGTCGCTGGTTCGATCCCGGCCGATACCACAAAAAAGGCTTCTTCATTTGAAGGAGCCTTTTTTTATGTTCTGAAATAACTCAGCGCGAAGCATTAAAGTGGTTTAAGCTATTGGCTAGTGGGACAAGTGGGACTTGTTGGACAGGTGGGACATGTGAAAGCACCGAAGACATTGAACAGTTTCACTGTGGCTGAAAGCTATTGGCTGATAGCCAATAGCTTTCAGCCACTAGCCACGCGTCCCACAGATCACGTGTCCCAAGTGTCCCACGTGTCCCACATACACGAAGTGCATTGAACTACATTGAACTATATTGAACTACATTGACGCACGAAGTGCATTGAACAACTTTGAACTATCCTGAACTGTTATGCGGTTAGCTTGCCAGTACCAAAACATTATTATTCTCAACCTGAACTACACCACCATTAACCTCGATAAAAGAAATTTTATCGTCGGTATCTTTAATTTTAATCTTACCTGCTTTAAGGGTAGCAATCATCGGGGCATGATTGTTCAGTACAGCGAATGAACCACTTGTGCCCGGGAACTGTACTAAAGTTACTGTTCCTGAGTAGATCGTTTTTTCAGGTGTTATAATTTCGAGAGTCATAATTCTGAATTATTTACCTGCAAGCATCTTCTTGCCTTTTTCCATTGCCTCTTCTATTGTACCTACCAGGTTAAATGCTGCTTCAGGGTACTCATCCATTTCACCGTCAAGCAACATTCTGAATCCTTTGATAGTATCTTCAATAGGAACAAATACTCCCTTAACGCCTGTAAAATGTTCTGCCATGTGAAATGGCTGCGACATAAAGCGCTGTATTCTTCTAGCTCGGTGTACTACTTGCTTATCTGTGTCAGATAATTCATCCATACCAAGAATTGCAATAATATCAAGCAACTCCTTGTAGCGCTGTAAGATCTCTTTAACCCTCTGCGCAGTGCGGTAATGTTCCATACCTACAACATCGGGAGTCAGGATTCGTGAAGTTGAATCGAGTGGATCAACAGCGGGATAAATACCTAATTCAAATATTTTTCTACTTAATACAGTTGTAGCATCAAGATGTGCGAATGTAGTTGCCGGAGCAGGGTCAGTTAAATCGTCGGCGGGTACATAAACAGCCTGTACTGATGTAATGGAGCCCCTTTTGGTTGACGTGATTCTCTCCTGCATGATACCCATTTCGGTAGCAAGGGTAGGCTGATAACCTACTGCCGAAGGCATACGACCAAGCAAAGCTGATACTTCAGACCCTGCCTGAGTGAAACGGAACACATTATCAACAAAGTAAAGTATATCGCGACCACCCGATTTCTCATCACCATCTCTGAAGAACTCAGCCATAGTTAAACCCGAAAGGGCAACACGTGCACGAGCTCCGGGAGGTTCATTCATCTGACCAAACACTAAGGTTGCCTGCGATTGAGCCAACTGTTTCATGTCGACTTTAGTCAAATCCCAGCCACCTTTTCCCATATCTTCTCTGAAGTCATCGCCATATCTGATAACCCCCGATTCAATCATTTCTCTTAAAAGGTCATTACCCTCTCTGGTGCGCTCACCAACACCGCTGAACACCGATAATCCGGAATATCTTTTAGCGATATTATTAATAAGCTCCATGATGATAACAGTTTTCCCTACACCTGCACCACCGAAAAGTCCTGTCTTTCCACCTTTGGCATAAGGCTCAATAAGGTCAATAACCTTAATACCGGTATAAAGAACCTCTTTTTGAGTAGTAAGATTCTCGAATTTAGGAGGTTCGCGATGTATGCTATAGACTTTCTCTCTTGAGACTTCGGGCAAACCATCAATCGGCTGACCAATAACGTTAAACAGACGACCTTTAACATCTTCACCTACAGGCATTGATATAGGGCGACCTAAACTAACCACTTCCATTCCGCGGTAAAGACCATCGGTTGAATCCATTGCAAGAGTTCTCACGGTACTTTCACCAATCTCCTGCTGGCACTCAAGAATTATACTTCCACCTTCGGGAGTTTTTATTTCGAGGGCATCATATATATTTGGAAGATGATCTTCCTTATCGAAAACAACGTCGATCACAGGACCAATGATCTGTGAAATCTTACCTTTTACAGTTTCAGCCATAGAAAATTCAAATATTTTTAGAAAGCAAATGTAGGAAACAAATAATTGTATGCAATGTTTGAGGCGAAAAAATTAATTCGTAGAGATGCAAGGCCTTGCGTATCTACGAATTGGTTTGCATGCAATGTGTCTCTGATACCATGAACCGCCTCCATTACCGAAATCACTACAGATACCTTAAGTTGAAATTTTTCGTTATTGTTCTAAAAACTGAGGATATGTTTTGGCTTGAGGTTCTTGATGTTGCATTTCTGGTTTTCCATGCTTTTATTGTGATTTTCAACCTTGTAGGATGGGTATGGAAGAAAACCAGGAAAGCAAATTTGTTATTGTTGCTAATAACAGTAGGTTCATGGGTAGGGCTGGGATTAATTTACGGCTTTGGGTACTGCCCTTTAACCGACTGGCATTGGCAGGTATTGGAACGCATTGATGAGATGCCAATAGAAAACTCTTACCTTCAGTACCTTCTGAACAGACTTACCGGTATAAGACTTAAAGAAGACATTGTAGATTTTGCTA
>OBJA01000177.1_pt1 | contig 62447 bp, 59 predicted proteins | sample 1519751 | NCBI WGS metagenome assembly OBJA01 (sample SAMEA3881238, study PRJEB22517) | soil metagenome | biome: lake sediment; feature: soda lake sediment; material: sediment, water from around vicinity | place: India | collected 2013-12-23 | depth 3 m | reverse complement strand
ACCAGCACGGTATCCGCACCGACAAGCGTGGTGTCTCTACCCTGTGTGAGGTTCTGAATCAGGATGCTGTCCAGGGGTTGGTGGCTTCCGTTTACCTCAGCAGTGAAGGTTAGAGTGATGGTTGTCTGGGCGGAGAGATGGGTGAAGGCTATTGCTAAAAGAAGGGCAGGCAGAAACTGTTTTTTCATATCATCGTTGGGTTATATTCGGATTTATGACTGTAAAAGTAGCAAAAGGTTCAATGACAAATCAGCCGGAAACCACAAAATCCCAAAAATCATCCACGTTAATGCAGGCGAGAGGCGGGAGGCGAGAGTCTCGACTAATAACTAACTTTTGAATTTTTCTTTAACCACTTAGGCACTTAGGTCACTTAGGTTTCACTAAGATATAAGTACACTGTGTTTCAGTAAGACCTAAGTGTTTCTTAGTGCGCCTAAGTGCCTTAGTGGTGAAGGAATTGGTTGATTAGCGCGGTTTTTTACCACTGAGGAATACCTGGAATTACTGAAACGTTTTGATGTGGATTATGATGAACGGTTTTTGTTTGAATGGTATGATGATTAAAGGAACCAATAACGTTATACCAATAATAATTTCATCCCTTCGGGATTGCCTCTCGCCTCTCGCCTCTCGCCTCTTGGTGGTCCCACCAGGACTTGAACCTGGGACCTACTGATTATGAGTCAGTTGCTCTAACCAACTGAGCTATAGGACCGGTCTTTTCTTTATCGGAAAAGGTGTGCAAAAATAACTATTTTTCTTTGTTGAGCAATAACTCTCTATTTTTTACCTCAACTCTTACTCTCCCGAATCTCTCGAATCCATCTCATTCATCACCTCTCCCTTACTCATCGGGATATCCAGCATCTGCGACACGCGAGCGATCATGTGTGAAGCTACCGGCGCTGTGGCAATAATGAAGAGGATGATCGCCACTCCACCGGTCACGGTGTCAATGCCAGGCAGATAGATGATCATAGCCACAATAAACAGAATGATACTTAGTGAGGATGCCTTCGTGATGGCATGCATCCGCATATATACGTCGCTGAGCTTCACTATCCCCAGTGCAGCCACAAGCATGAAGAGCGACCCCGCCATTACAAATATTGCCACTATCAAGTCTGTCATTGTTTTACCGTTTTTCTTAGATATCTCGCAAAGGCAACGTTCCCCATAAAGACAATCAGGGCAATCACAATTGCTATGTTGATGTAAACACTCTTCCCAGTGAGCATCACCATCATCAGGGTGATGCCGATGGATATCGAGGCGACAAGGTCTATCACGATGATCCTGTCCGGAACAGTCGGGCCTTTGATCAGCCTGTAAAGCGCTGCAAAATATGCCAGCGACAGGCATACAAGGCTGAAGCTAAATGCAAACTCTGTAATACTGCTGGTTTCTGTCATCATTCGAATATCAGTTTAATTTCTTTCTCAAAACGTGTTTTTATTTTCCTTCTGAACCTTTCCGGATCCTCAAGATACATTGAGTGGATATAGAGCCTCTTTTTGTCAGGCGACAGGTCAACGGTGAGGCTTCCGGGTGTCATGGATATCAGGTTTGCCAGTGCGATTATTGAAGTATCTTTTTTAAGGTCGATGTCGATGCCGATGATACCATGTTTAAATACGTGGTCCTTACGCAGGATGTCCCTTGCCAGCAGTATACTGGAGACAGTAAGCTCCTTGAAGTAGAACAGCACAAACAGGGCGAACCTTAATACTCTTATCACTATGTCTGCAATTTTTCTCATAGGCTGATTCTCTTCAAGACTGTTTCTGTGTAGATATCCACATCCATTATCTGTCTGGCTGCCTCGAAGAAGAGGTCAGCAATGAATCCGGTGGTAAATCCCAGAGCAAGTATCACAACGACCAATGTTATGGTGGCAACCACTGCAGTATGTGGCAACGGGATCTGCCGCTCATGCTGTGTATCTTCCGGCATCTTTTTCCAGACAGCTTCATTCCAGATCTTCACCATTGAAAAGAGTGTTATTACACTTACAACGATAGCCACTGCCGTAATTATCCATTTCCCTTCCTGGAAGCCACCCACAATGAGGAAGAGCTTGCCAAAGAAACCTGGGGTAGGGGGTATTCCGGCCAGAGAGAGTGCAGGCACCAGGAAGAGGAAGGCAAGAAGTGGTTTAGCCTTATATATCCCACCCAGGGAGCCAAGGTTGCTACAGCCCCCGAACCGGCTCATCAGCCCGCCGGCAAGGAAGGCGCCCGTTTTCGACAACATGTTGTGCACCATAAAATAGATTGCCCCTCCCAGCCCCATTACCGTTGCCAGGCCCAGCCCCATTATCATATACCCTATTTGTGAGATTATGTGGAATGAGAGTATTTTTCGGATGTCGAACGAGGATGCTGCCATCAGCACTCCTGTTAACATCGTGGCTCCTGCGATAAAGAAGCTTATTGTCTGCCACACTGCCAGGTCGCTAGTGGCGAAGAGGCTGTAGAACCTGATGATACTGTACACGCCTACTTTTGTGAGTGTGCCCGCAAAAAGTGCTGTAATGGCTACAGGTGGTGCCGGGTATGATGCTGGCAGCCAGAAATAGAACGGGAACAGGGCTGCTTTGATCCCGAAAGCGATAAAGAAGAGCATGAGTGAGCTGTTGATAAGGCCGGTCTGTCCGCTCTCACGAATCTTTATTGCGATATCAGCCATATTAAGGGTTCCGGTCTGCCCATACATGAGCCCTATTGCCGTAACAAATATCACCGAGCCGATGAGGTTCAGGACGACGTACTTCACAGCCCCCCTCAGCTGTCTGTTCTCAGCGCCAAGCGTGATAAGGACAAAAGATGATATCAGCATCACCTCAAACCATACGTAGAGGTTGAAGATGTCTCCGGTGAGAAAGGCTCCGTTAACACCGGCTATCAGGCCATGGATAAGCAGGTAGAATCCGTTCTTCCGTCGGGTATTATCGAGCATGCCACCCGCATAGACTGAGACTATAAGCCCGAGGATTGCTGTTGTAACGAGCATAAGCGAGGAGAAGAGGTCAGCATAGAAGGTGATTCCGAAAGGGGCATCCCATCCTCCCGCCTGCATGGCATAAGGGCCTGAGTTGATAACATTTCCGAGTATTGAGACGGCCATTACCAGGAGCAGTGCCATTGAAGCCCATGTTATGTATTGCTGCAGACGTAATCTTCCATAGGTGAATATCATCAGCACCATGGCTGTGAAGGGTACTATTATGGGATTGAAAAGCATCATATCTTATCAGCATCAGAGAGTTCATCGAGGTCAACGGTGCCTGTCTCTTTGTGGAAACGGTAAACCAACACCAGGGAAAAGGCGGTAACACCAAAGCCGATTACCAGTGCCGTGAGGATCAGTGCCTGTGGCAGCGGGTCTGCCACGGCTGCGGGGTCGACCATCTCGTCATCAGGCACAAACGGTGGTGCTCCCCACTTCAGGCCGCCAGTAACAAACAGCAGGAGGTTGGTGGCATGGCTCAGGAAGAGGATGCCCAGCACCAGCTTGACGATGCTTCGCCGCAGAAGCATATATATGCTTGATGCATAAAGGAACGCGATAATAAATGCAAGCAGTATCAACATGATTATCCCTCCTCCATTATTGCAGATGAAACCAGCATTAGCATTCCTGCCACAGCGAAATAGACTCCTGTATCGAACATAAGAGGGGTGCCCAACTTCAGGTCAAGCCCAAAGAGCGGCACCATGACCCATACACCTTGCAGGAATGAACCATCGATATAAATTATTGATATCAGTCCGCTGGCAACAATCAGCATCAGCCCCAGGCCCATCCAGCGAAAGGGGCGCATCAGAGGTAGCTTTCGGGTTATCTCAATGCCGAAAGCGAGCCCGTGCAGGATGAAGGCCGAACCCGCAAGCAACCCTCCCATAAACCCCCCGCCAGGCTGATTATGCCCACGGAACAACACATAAACGCTGACAACCAGCAAAATGACCTTCAGCCGAACAGCGGCGATTTTAAGTAATTCAGACCTTATCATTTTACACCTCCCTTCAGCTTTATCTTGAGTAACGCCAACACCCCTATAGCAGCAATGATAAGCACAGATATCTCCCCCATAGTATCCAGTGCCCGAAAATCTACCAGGATCACGTTAACAATGTTTTTGCCATGAGCCAGCGGGTAGCTGCCCGTGGTGAAGAATTCTGAACTCCTGCCTTCAGGAACCACAGAGCCGGTCTTGATCACCAATACCATCATGAAACTGCCGAACAGAATAGCTATAATTGCATCACGGATACGACCGGAAATTTTTGTCCAGGATATGTATTTTGGCAGATGGTAAACAACCATCGCCCCGATGATAACCATGAGCGTCTCCACCATGATCATTGTTATTGCAAGGTCGACACCACTGAAGTAGATGAAAATAACCACAATCCCAAAACCCACAAGGCCTATTGAGATAAATGCAATAAGCCGAGAAGAGGCAAAGATTGCAGAGAGTGCTGATAATACAATAAGAAAGGTTATTCCGTAAAAATAGAATGGAATGGTTTTCAGCTCCTCAATCTGCACATTTGCAGCAGGCAAGCGGGAGATCATAAACCATATAAGTATTGATGCTGTCACAAAGATTGTCATCAGGTAAAAGCGGTGGTAGCCATGTTGTATGAAGGCAGTATTTTTCTTTGTTAAGACCAGGAAACTGTTTATCATTCCAAAAAAGACATCTGACAGCAGTAAATTGAAATACTTAACATTCAGGAACCTAGCGACTTTAATAACTCTTTCTCTGAATATGAACATGCCGACACCGAGGGTGATGGTGAGGGCGCTGAGCAGCAGCACCATGTTGAACCCGTGCCATATCTTAAGGTCCACCGGTAGTGTTCCGGGCCTTATTGCAGTGAGAGCGGGTGCGACTATTGAGCGTTCAATGATGTCTGGGAAGAGTCCAAGGACAAGACTCAGCAGGACGAGTACTGCAGGGCCTGTCTGTAATGACACATCCGGCTCCATGGGCATCTGTTTATATGCCGGTTTTCTGCCCCAGAGCAGCTCGTAGGCGAGCCTTCCCGACACAAACACCAGTATCGCATTGGTGAGGAACCCCAGCACAAGGATCACCGAGGAGGCGTCGCCCGCATTTACTTTCGTCTCGTAGATCAGCTCCTTGCCGATGAAGCCCAGCATCGGCGGCAAGCCTGCCATCGACACCAGCGCCGTAATCATAATTATACCGGCAACAGGCATATAGGCATAAAGGCCTCCCAACGCAGGGATCTCGCGAGTGCCCGTCTTCTTCTCAATATTGCCTGCCATCATGAAGAGAGTCGCCTTGTAGAAGGCATGTACAAGGATGAAGATCACGAATGCATTCATTGCATAAGTGGTATTTGTGCCGATTAGCAGCAGCAGAGTCCCCAGGGCGCTGACGGTAGTGTATGCCAGTATCTTCTTGATGTCAGATTGGGCGATAGAGAACCAGGCACCGACGAACATCGTCACAGCACCAAAGAGTGACAGTGTGTAGTTCCAGATTTCGGAACCTTCCATCAGCGGTGTGAGGCGTGCCAGAAGGAAGATACCTGCCTTAACCATGGTTGCGGAATGCAGGAAAGCACTTACTGGTGAAGGTGCCTGCATCGCTCCGGGCAGCCAGAAGTGAAAAGGGAAAATTGCTGACTTCGTGAATGCCCCGATCAGGATAAGCACCAGTGAGGGTATGAATATCTCACTCTCAAGAAAGAGCTTAGGGTTTTCAAAAATCTCAAACATCTCAAAAGAGCCGTATGGCGTTGCCATAAGGACAAATCCTGCCAGGAGAGCTAGTCCGCCAAGGCCGGTTATCAGCAATGCCTGCAGCGCCGCGTTGCGGGCTTCCGGCTTCTCATGTTTGAACCCGATCAGCAGAAACGAACTGATACTCGTAAGCTCCCAGAAAAGGAAAAGCCCGATAAGGTTTGTGGACAACACAAGCCCAAACATCGAAGCCATAAAGAAGACTATGTATCCGAAAAAGCGGTTGGTCTTTTCGTAACTACGCATATAATATCCCGCATAGATCAGGATCAGCCCGCCAATGCCTGTTATCAGCAATGCAAAGAGCAATGAGAGCCCGTCAAGCCTTAGGCTGATACTAAGGCCTGCTGAGGTAAGCCATGGATAGTGTTCGGAGATAACCTCTCCGGATGCTACCGCCGGAAGCAAAGAGAGAAGGTAGAAGAATATCATCACCGGCACAACCGCCAGGATCCAGCCCGCATATCTGCGTAAATACTGATTCACGAACGGCGCCGGAATGGCAAGAAGAAACAATATTATCAGCAGGTACAGCAGCTTCATAACATGCAATTGTAATAATTATGATGAAACCCGGGAGGAGGTTTAGAGGTTTAGTTGTTTAGCGCCACGCCTGCGGCGTGGCTGTTTAGTTGTTTAGGCGTTTATTTGGGCATAATCATAATTGCTCATTGTTAATTGATAATTGATTACCTTGTGGGCATAAAAGTTTCATCAACAAAAAAAGATAACATGAAAGCAATTTTCAGAGTTATTTTCCTGGTTACAGCCATGGTGCTGGTTTTTACAATCAATGCCGGTGCTCAGATCCCGGCATTGACAAACGGCTTCGAGAGCCCACTCGTGCTAAACCCCGGCTATGCCGGCACCATGGATGTGCCACAACTCACGGTCCACCTCCGGCAGGGCAACCAACCGGGCAGTATCTTCAGTTCTGCCGTGTCATACGACCAGCAGGTTGAAAAGCTCAGGGGAGGGTTCGGTGTTGCTGTAACATCCTCCGTTATGAATCAGGCACTTATGGAGAACCTGATCAATGGCATTTACGCATATCACCATAAAATCAACGATCACACATATCTGAGGCCTGCAATAAACATTGGGTTTGGATTCAACTATTTCGACGATAGCAACCTTCAGGGAGGCACCCAGAACGGGACATCCTCGAGAGCATATATCAACACCGGAGCAGGGGTTCTGTTAGGTCACAAACAGGCTATAGCAGGCATCTCCGTTGACCATCTCAACTATCCGGATGTGGGTTTCGACAACACGCTCAACAGGATGCCACCCAGAGTTACTGTTCACGCCATAGTGCAAAAAGAGTTTCAGGACGATGCATCACTCTTTCCCGGCATCATATACCAGGGGCACTGGGGTACTCACAGGTTTACACCATCATTGGTGTTCGACTTCAGAGGCTTCAGGATCGGGGCGGCTACAGTTCACCATCGCGTGAATGATGCCGGCTCTAACGGTATTGCAGGCATAGCCGGAATACAGTTTCAGAGCATTGTGGTCGCTTACAGCTATGCTTCCAGGCTCTGGGGCGAACTCATCAGGGATCTACCCTCCCATGAGTTCGCTATTACTTACAGGTTCAAAGAGTAGCCGCCAACTTTAAGCCTTTATGCCCCGCTTCACAACCTGACCAAAAAACTTTGCCTTTTGCCTTTTGCCTTTCGCCTTTTGCCTTAGAACTCTCCTCTCCCGAACTCGCTCTCTGCCTTTCTTACCGGGCCTTTCCAGTTGAGGTTGTAGCTTACGCCAAGCTCTGCAATGGGGCCGTAGAAGTAGAACTCCGTATCCTGGTAGAATATCTGGATTCCTTCGGCATTGTATGCCCTGGTATGGAGTTCCCTGATGTTGGAGTTCAGGAGGTTCAGCCCCCTGAGGGTTACGTTCCATGACCGGTATTTCGGTGGTGAATAGCTGACGGCGGCATTGGCGATATATCTCATCTCGTTGCGCCCCTGTGCTGTTACCTGAGCCGAGATCACATCGAAGTCGGCCGAGAGGCGCAGGCCTGTGGCAACGGTGATGTTTGCGCTTCCCTTGAGGTTCCAGGAGAGTCTACTCTGATCCTCCCTGTAGCCGAAGATGTCGGCCTGCACGTGGTAGTCGTACAGCGATCCACCCAGGAAGAGCCTTGCCTTCGGGCTCAGCTCGAGGTTGGCGTTCAGCTCGGCGCCTGCAGCCGTGGTGTTGCCCGCATTGGTGAAACTGCGTATCAGCACCATCTCTTCCACAAAAACGGTGTTGACCCTGAAGACCGCATTGTCAACGCCACGGAAGAAGCCCGTCAGGGTGACCCTGTGGTTGCCTATGCTCCTGCCGTATGAGAGTTCAACAGTGTTGATATACTCCGGCTTCAGCGCCGGGTCACCCACAACATAAACCTCGAGGTGCCTTCGGTAAAGGAAGGGCGCCATATTCTTCACCGGAGCACGGCTGATGCGGCGGCTCGCTGCAAAGGAGAGGTTGGCTGCATCAGACACCGGCCGGCTCAGATGCAACGACGGGAACCAGTCGAGGTAGTTCTGCTCATTCACCCTACTGGTGGGCCTGTCGAAGATCGTGAAGTAGTCCGGATTGTCGATCTCCAGAACCTGGTCGGTATGCTCCAGCCGCAACCCTGCCTTGTACCTGAGCTTCCCGCGTGTGCCGCTGAAGTCGGCATAGCCCGCAAGGATTACACGCCTCATATCGATGCTGTTCTCCAGGTCAGTATATGCACCCCAGGTGTCAGTCAGGATATTGAGGGTGTCGTAATCAAAACCGCCGGCGATGGCGAAGTACTGCGGCTGGAACCCCACATTAAGGGTCGCTGACGGGCTTATATCGCGGGTGAAATCTGCAGAGAACCTCAGCCCGTCAAGAGGCGTGTTGTCGCTCTGACGGTAGTGGAGCAGATGCCCACCCGTTTCGCCGGTCAGAATGCTGTATTCAATATTCGGGTTGTCGATATCATGGGTAAGTACTGAGTGTTCATAGAGCCCGGACAATGTCAGCCTCGCCGAGGGGCTGAAGGTGTGGGAGTAGTCCACGCTCACCGTGTGGAAGACCCCCTTCCGGATACCCTCATTGGGGTTGAAGATCCACTGCTCATCCGCAGGAATGCCGGCGACAGGTTGCTTGTCAACATCAGCAGTGAAGATATTATAAAGGTAGAATGCCTGCCTCCCCTCTGTCCTGCTACCATAATAATATGATGCAGAAAGTAGGGATTGATTGCTGAGGTTAAGATCGCCACCCAGACTGGCTGAAAAATTCTCATACCACTCCGGCTTCATCCCATCGGCAACCATGTGTTTGTAGGTGTTGTTCTCCGGGTTGAGTATCCGTGCATCGCCTGTACGGCTGGCGTTCACATCCCTCCGGCTGTAGTTGAGGCCGCCGTAGAGCGTGAGGCGTTCATCAGAGAACATCAGGTTGATTCCGCCACTGTAACGGTCATCGTTGAGGTGGTAACCGCTGTAGGGGTCGGTCCTGTTGCCCCATGGCGCCCCGCCGCCGAGGGCATTGGCGGAGAGTGAAAAACCTCTGGCCCCTCTGGCTTTTGTGTTTATGTTGATGATACCACCCTTACCCTGAGCATCGTAACGGGCTGTGGGGACGGTGATGATATCGATGCTCTCTATCGTGCCGGCGTCAATCTGAGCGAGCAATACTGAGGGTTCTATCTGTGTTGGCCGGCCGTTGAGGTACACCATAAAGTCGGTTGTGCCTCTGACAGAGACATCACCCTCCGGTGACACTGACACTGAGGGGAGCCTGTTCAGCACATCGGCAGCGGTGCCGCCACGTGCAGTCTCAAAATCCGCCGCCCGGTAGCTGCGCCGGTCAAGGCCGCTAACAGCCGTAAGAGCGGTCGCAGAGACAACCACCTCCTCAAGCTGAACCTTCAGAGGCGACAGCCTTATGGCCCCGATACTCACCGATGGCGCTGCTTCCGCCACTGCCACACTCTCCACAATCTCCGTCTCATACCCGATGAACGAAATGCGAAGTGAATAGGTGCCAAATGATAAGCCACTTAGCGTGAACTCCCCCTCAAGGCCGGAGACAGTCCCGGCAACCGGTACCTCATTGCCCTCCTGTAAAAGTGATACCGAGGCAAATGGCACCCCCGTACCCGCATCACTGTCATTCACAACTCCGCTTATGCTGCCGCCCTGGCCCCGTAAAACCATGAAACCCGCTGCCACAAAGGCTATAGTCAACAGATACCTTCTGATCATCATGTGAATTTTTTTGTAAGAATTATCCAATCAACTAACAGCATCCAAAACAGATTGTTCAATTTGCCAATAGTTCATATCTTTACATGCGAATCAACTCATACAACAGAACCGGATGCTTTACTGACGACAAAAACTGCACCTCCATGAAAATGATTAAGACCCTTCTGGTAACACTTCTACTTTCGGGAGTAACACAAGCCACCATGTCACAAACGAGCCACATCTATAAGGGCAGATATGAAAACGTTTCGGCTATCCTCTACACCTGGGACGGCAAACACCTCTACAACGGACGGTATGCCAATGTTTCGGAGATACTTTACACTTTCGATGGCAAGCACATCTATCGCGGCAGGTACACCACTGTGAGCGAAATCCTCTACACCTTCGACGGAAAGCATCTTTACAGAGGAAGGTACGCCAACGTCTCAGAGATACTCTACACTTTTGATGGCAAGCATATCTATAGTGGCAGATACAGCAATATTTCCGCGATACTGTATACCTGGGACGGCAAACATCTGTACAGAGGGCGTTACGCCAACGTCAGCGAAATCCTCCTGACCGTAAGCGGCACCTTACCGGTTTGCCTTTTTACACTGATAATCTGAAGCAGAATGATGCTTACAGCTTACTCTGCTGCCGTTTCGTCAACGAAGACGCGGGAGCCGAGTTCCCTGTCGAGCATGAAGATACCGTTGGGGTGGTCGCCGATCATCTTAAGCTGGTTGATGACCTTGTCAGCGCTGGCCTCCTCTTCAACCTGCTCATCGATGAACCATTTCAGCATGCTGTTGGTGGCATGGTCTTTCTCCTCAATAGCAATGTCAACCAGATTGTTGATCAGTGATGTAACAAGGCGCTCATGCTCGAGAGTCTCCTCAAAAACCTGCAGAATACTGTCCCACTCGGTTTTGGGCCCTTCGATCGGTTTCAGGATAACCCTGCCACCACGCTCGATCACGTAATTGTAAAACTTAAGTGCGTGTGTCTGCTCCTCTTTGAACTGTATCATCATCCAGTTTGCCATCCCCTCAAGATTCTTCTCTTCTAACCAGGTAGCCATTGACAAATAGAGATAGGCAGACTCAAACTCAGCATTTATCTGCTCATTAAGAGCATTTTCCATTCTTTTTGATAACATAATTGTTCCTCCGGTTTATATTTGGTTTATGAGTTCATTAACAATTCAGAAGCAAAAAATGTTCACTCTTGACTCTCGACTCTTGACTCTCGACTCTCGACTCTTGACTCTTGACTCTCGACTCTCGACTCTTGACTCTCGACTCTCGACTCTTGACTCTTGACTGTCGACTCTCGACTCTCGACTCTCGACTCTATCATCCCTTCAGTGCTTCTGCTCCGCTCACTATTTCTATGATCTCCCTGGTGATGGATGCCTGCCTTGCCTTGTTGTAGGAAAGCCTGAGATCTTTCAGCATCTCTGTTGCATTATCCGTGGCTTTGTGCATCGCCGTCATCCGTGCACCGTGTTCACTGGCAAAACTGTCAAGCAGCGTTTTGAAGAACTGTATCTTCAAGGCCTGCGGGATGAGTTCCTTAAGCATTATATCCCTCGGTGGCTCATAAAGGTACTCAACATCCCATTTTACTGAATCTTCCGCCGCTGTGCCATTTACAACCGGCAGAAAATCCTCCTCAACCACGTACTGCACACCGGCATTCCTGAATTGGTTATAAACGATCACAACTTTATCCCAACGCATACTTGAATAGCCTTCCAGAATCATTGATGCAAGAGGCTCAACATTTGTAAAAGAAAGATCGCTGAAGATCTCATGGTATTCGCCAATGACCGGAAATCCTCTTCTTATTAAGAAATTATGAACTTTCCTGCCGATGCAAATTATCTCGAGGTTTCCTGTTTCAAGGTATGGCTTGAGAGAACCCTTCATCAGGGCCTGAACGCTTTTGATTACATTTGTATTAAATGTTCCGCATAATCCCTTGTTTGATGAAATGGCAATTACAAGGGCACTTTGGGGAGACTCTTCTCTAGGCCCGAAAGGATTATCAGTTGCCGTTTCCAAAGTTTCGCTTACGTTACGGATAATCTCATTGAGCCTGGCTGCATAAGGTCTTAATTTCAGGATAGCGTTCTGGGCGCGCCTCAGCTTTGAAGCGGCCACCATTTTCATGGCGTTGGTGATCTGTTTGGTAGATTGTACCGAATCAATCCTGTTGCGAACCTCTTTCAAGTTTGGCATGCTGTTCTTCCCCTATTTTGAAGGTTCAAACTTCTTCACGGTTTTCAAGGCAACATCATCCAGCACACTTATGATCTGATCGTCGATGATTCCCTTTCTCAATGACTCAAGCAGGTCAGGGTGGTTTTTTTCGAGTGCGAAGAGGTATGCCTCTTCAAAGTCACCAATTCTGTTGACAGGGACACTCTTAAGCAGGCCTTTGGTGCCGCAGTAGATTATTGCCACCTGCTTTTCGACCGGCATTGGTGAGTACTGATTCTGCTTAAGTATTTCGACGTTTCTGGCGCCTTTGGCGAGAACGGCGAGCGTTGCGGGGTCGAGGTCGGAGCCGAATTTGGCGAATGCTTCGAGCTCGCGGTATTGCGCCTGGTCAAGCTTGAGTGTTCCGGCTACCTTCTTCATCGACTTTATCTGAGCGTTACCTCCAACCCGTGAGACAGAGATCCCGACATTGATTGCGGGCCTGATACCTGCATTGAACAGATTCGATTCCAGGAAGATCTGCCCGTCAGTGATTGATATTACGTTTGTAGGAATATAAGCAGAGACGTCACCTGCCTGGGTTTCGATGATCGGAAGAGCTGTCAGGGATCCTCCTCCCTTAACCAGATGCCTGATGGTATCCGGAAGGTCGTTCATTTTGGCCGCGATCTCATCGCTGTTGATAATTTTGGCAGCACGCTCCAGCAATCTTGAGTGGAGATAGAACACATCGCCAGGGTATGCTTCACGTCCTGGAGGCCTGCGCAGCAAAAGCGACACCTCACGGTATGCCACAGCCTGCTTGGAGAGATCATCATAGATGACCAGTGCGGGCCTGCCCGTGTCACGGAAAAATTCCCCGATAGCAGCTCCGGTGTAAGGAGCATAGAACTGCATTGCCGCAGGATCAGATGCCGTCGCAGATACGATTACGGTATATGCCAGCGCTCCCTTCTCCTCCAATGTTCGCAATATGTTCGCAACAGTACTTCCTTTTTGCCCGACTGCAACATAGATGCAATAGACAGGTTCCCCATTGTCATAAAACTCCTTCTGATTCAAAATGGCATCAAGAGCTATGGTGGACTTCCCTGTCTGGCGGTCGCCAATGAGAAGCTCACGCTGCCCCCGCCCGATAGGGATCATGGCGTCAATAGCCTTAATGCCCGTCTGGAGCGGCTCATGAACAGGCTGCCGGTAGATTACTCCGGGGGCCTTCCGCTCTAAAGGCATCTCAAAGGTCTCACCCCTGATCTCCCCCTTGCCATCTATGGGATCCCCAACAGTGTTTATCACTCGGCCAAGCATTCCCTCACCTACCCCTACGCTGGCAATCATGCCCGTACGCTTCACTATGTCACCCTCCAGAAGATCCCTCGACTCCCCCAAAAACACAATCCCTACATTGTCATCCTCTAGGTTCAGAGCAATACCCTTAACCCCGGTTTTCTCAAACTCGACCAACTCGCCCGACTGCACGGAGGTGAGCCCATAAACACGTGCTATACCGTCACCTACCTGCAGGATGGTGCCAACCTCCTCCAGCTCACTATCCATCCTGAACCCGGATAATTGCTCCCGCAATATGGCTGTTACTTCAGATGGTTTTATAAATCCCATAATTATCCTCTCCGGTTTTCTTTAACATTCGTTACTAATTTTTGAAAGGCTCCTCATTATCCGCTTACTAAAAACCTTTCTTGTAAATGTTGATGTCATACTGCCGGTCGAGCCTGTTGAGTTTCGACCGCAATGATGCGTCATATCTCCTGTCATCAACCTGAACAATAAACCCCCCGATTATCTGCGGGTCTATCTTCTCTTCCAGTTCAATCTCAGCATTTAAATCTGACCTGAGTTTTTCTTTCAGCAGTAGCCGCGATTCATCCTTCAAAGCAACAACACTAACAAACGAAACATCCTTAATACCTTTATGAATTTTGTATAAGGTGATAAACTGATTTGATATTACATCCAGGTATAACACCCTTAACGACTTCACAAGAAGCTTCAGAAAGCGCATGGTCAGCTCATTCAGATGCGTTGCAAACAGAGCCTTGAGAATTTCTGATTTTTTGCTGCTCCTGATAACAGGGCTTGCCAATACCTTCTGAAGTTGCGGATTCTCTTCCAGAACCTGCAGTATCAGCTCCATATCTTTGAAGACCTTTTCTGTCAGGGCCTGCTCCTCTGCAAGTTCAAAGATTGCTGCAGCGTAACTCCTTGCTATCTTTCGTTCATTCAGCATACTAAATTCTATTCGATCAGAAGTGTATTCCTTCCATTTCTCTGTCTATCAACTCCTTGTGCTTATCCTTTGCTGAAAGTTCCTTTTCAAGAACCTTCTCGGCAATGTCAATTGAGAGCTTTGCAATTTCATTCTTAAGTTCAGTGATAGCAGCCATCTTCTCAAAGTGGATACTCTCCTTTGCAGCCATAATTATCCTGTCGGCCTCCTGGTCTGCTCTTACTTTTGCCTCCTCAATTATTGAATCCTTGATGGCACGTGCCTCTTTAAGGATCTCATCCCGCTCCTCTTTTGCCTGGTTATAAAGCACCTTATTGTCGTAATGCAACTGCTCCATCTCGGCGCGCGTCTTTTCAGCCAGATTCAAAGCATCTTCAATCTTCTCCTCCCTTTTTTTTATTGCTGACAGAATGGGCCTCCATGCAAAACGGCGCAAAACCAACACCAGCAATCCGAAGACCAGTATCATCCAGAATACCAATCCCATATTCGGGTTCAATAGTTCCATATCTCTAAACTTTTAACTACTCCGCCATTACGGATTTATAACTACTAACCAAAACTTTTCCCCGGCGGCAGTTGCCAACCGCCATTGCCGCCAGGGATTTCTGCTGCTATTTGCTTAGTGCCATAAAGCAGATCACGGCACCGAATAGTGCTACACCTTCAATAAGCACAGCAATAATGATCGCTGTAGTCCTGATGTTGTTTGCGCTTTCGGGCTGACGTGCGATACCTTCGGCAGCGCTGGCACCGATCTTACCTATTCCCAGGGCAGCAGCCAGTACAACCAGCCCTGCGCCCAGTCCTCCGGCAAGAGGGCCCCATGAAGCAGCTTGAAGCAAAATGTTTGATAACATAACAATGATTTATTTGGTTAATTAATGATGCTCCGGCTCCTCGACCGCCTGGCCGATGAATATTGCCGAAAGCATAGTAAATATATACGCTTGAAGAACTGCCACAAGCAGCTCCAGAAGATTCATAAACAAAGCAAAAAGTGATGCCCCTAACCCTACAGCATAACTCTTGAAGATGAAGGTGAGGCTCAGAATACTCAGTATTATAATGTGCCCTGCAGTGATGTTCGCAAAAAGACGTATCATCAAAGCAAATGGCTTGGTGAAAAGTCCGATAAACTCTATTGCTGCTATCGGTATCTTAAGCGGTATCGGCACCCCCGGTGGCCAGAAGATATGCTTCCAGTAGTGCTTGTTGCCACTGAATATTATTATCAGCAGTGTCAGTAGTGCCAGTGTCATGGTGGTGGATATGTTCCCGGACAGATTTGAGCCCCCCGGAAATATCGGGACAAGTCCCAGAAGGTTATTTATCAAAATAAAAAAGAAAAGTGAAAGCAGATAAGGTAAATACCTTTCATAACTCTTCTCCCCGATTGATGGCCTCACTATATCATTCCTTACAAAAAGTATTATCGGTTCCATCAATGACTGGAAACCCCGGGGCACCATGTCATCGCGTCTGCGGTATGATCTGGCAACAGAGGTAAATATCAGTATGATCAACAAAGCAGAGAAGAATAGTGCGAATACGTTTTTCGTAATCGACACATCAAAGAACCTTGCTCCATCGGGCCTTGAAACCTTCCCGTGATCCATAAGGTATCCACGGTGCGGGCCTTCGAAGAGGTACTTTGATGAAAAAGCATCCAGGCTTCTTGTTCCGTAGTTGAATGCTATGAATGGGAAGTAGATCTCAAGTTTTCCTGCAATATGCCATTTGTAATCGTCAGCCACATGGTGCAGGATGAAATCGCTAACATGGTCATTGAAGTCGCCCTCTTCATCATTGGCGGCTCTGGCAGCCGCACTCCCCTGAAGGACTAAAAAAAGAAACAGCAACAATGCTGTTATTGATTTTGCTAATCTGTACATAATCAGTTCACACAAAATTGACCGGTAAAAGTAAAAAAATTCGGCAATCTAAAAACCCTTAACAAAGAAAATATTTCCAAACCTTTTTTCAAATCAAGACTCCGTCGGGTTGGCAGCATTACCAGACTCCGCCGGGTCTAAACAACTAAACACCTAAACAACTAAACACCTAAACCCTTTTTCTGAGTACTGTAACGAGGTCAAGGGCAGTAATCACCACATAGAGTATGGCGAAGGCTACGACAAATCCTGTTTCCAGATTATGGCCGGAGATGATGAACCAGGCGAGGAGCAGGCCGAGGTACAGCAGCATTTTCACGGTTATTGCAAGCAGGAAGTAGATCATGAACTGTTCCGGTTTGCTTTTTACAGAGCGGATCATCAGTGAATGGCCGGCTGAGGCTATTAAGAAGAAGAGCAGTGGCAGCAACCACCAGGTGATTGCCGGGCTGAAAGGCATATACCATTTATGCACAGCAAGGAGCACTGCTGTGAGAAGAGCAATTAAGAGAGCAAGGTTTATAAGATAGGATCTCACGCTTCAGGGCTGGTTTTTATTGTCAAGGATAATTCTGACTGCCAGAATCATGGCCACAATTACTCCGGTTACTACACCTGCAAGGGTGATAATTGAATCATCACGCTCAAGGAATTTGTCGAGTTGCATACCTCCGAAATATCCTGCAAGGACAATTGCTCCCATCTGGAAAACCAGGCTGGACCAACGGGCATAGCTCCTAATAGGCGAAGAGCTATTTTCCGGCTTCTGCTTTGACCTCTTCCTCTTTCCCGAATAATGGTCTGCTGACATTGGTTGCAACCTGATCTTTGATGGTAAGAGTTCCCACAAGCTTTGCTCCGGCTTCGATAGCGATCTTGTTATATACGATCTCACCATTCACATCCGCCGATGACCTTAGTGAGAGAAGCTCCTCCACATGAAGCTTGGCGTTTATCTTTCCGAAGATCTCAGCATTCTTGCAACGCACCTCTCCCTCGATGCTCCCGGTTGGGCCGACAACAAGCTTGCCCTTACCTGTAAGACTGCCCTTAAGATTACCATCAATACGAAAATCTCCATTGCTCGTTATATCACCGGTAAATGATGTCCCGTTGATGATCTTATTCAGCTCATCCGGAGATGGAATTTCAACTGTTTTTGCCATATATCACTATTTTTCTTTAATTCTTGACATGCAAAGATATAAAATCATTATTGCCTTTTAGCATCCTCTTAGCTTTTTTGTTTACTTTTGCAAACTCTTTTCGGCAGAGCAGGTTATGGCTGGAGTGAAATTTTATGAGCGAAGAGTTTTTCCTTGCTTGCTGAAGAGAGATTTAAATTTTCTGATTTTTTAACGGACAGATCAATGGGGAAGCGTTATCCTGAGTATAAGAGGCCTGACTTCGCGGCTGTTGGAGAAAAGATAAGGGCATTTTGGGAAAAAGAGAAAATATTTCAGAAAACACTTGATATGACACGTGGGCGTGAACCTTTCGTGTTCTATGAAGGGCCACCCAGTGCCAACGGTATTCCCGGCATTCACCATGTAATGGCTCGCGCCATAAAGGATCTTTTTTGCAGATACAAAACTCTTAAAGGGTATCATGTTGAACGCAAAGGCGGATGGGACACACATGGACTGCCGGTGGAGATAAGTGTTGAGAAAACTCTTGGCATTAAAAAGGAAGATATCGGAAAGAATATATCCGTTACCGAATTTAACCAGTCATGCCGCAGGGAGGTGATGAAGTATAAAGAGGAGTGGGACGAGCTTACCCGTAAGATGGGTTACTGGGTTGACCTCGAAAATCCGTATATCACTTTCGACAACAAATACATAGAAACAGTATGGCACCTTTTAAAACAGCTTTTCGACAAAGACCTGTTGTATAAAGGATATACCATTCAACCTTTTTCCCCGGCTGCAGGAACGGGACTCAGTACCCATGAGCTGAATCAGCCCGGCTGTTACCGTGATGTGAAGGATACAACCGTGGTTGCGCAATTCAGGGTGTTGAAGGATGAGCGTTCAGAATGGATTTACAAGGATACTGACACAGACCTGTTCATTCTGGCCTGGACTACAACTCCATGGACACTGCCGTCCAACACTGCTCTTGCCGTTGGGAAAAACATCACATATTCCAGGATCCGCACACTTAATCCTTACTCCGGAGAACCTGTCACAGTAATCCTGGCATCAGCTCTCGTAGGCAACTATTTCAATCCTGAAAAAAAGGATATGCCTTTTGACGAATTCAAACCCGGAGAAAAACATGTTCCGTATGTTGTACTGGAAGAGTTAAAAGGAAGTAAGCTTGCCGGGCTGCGCTACGAGCAGCTTATCCCATTTGTGAAACCTCATGGTGATGCCTTCAGGGTTATTGTCGCAGATTTTGTCACCACTGAAGATGGCACAGGAATCGTGCACATTGCGCCAACTTTCGGTGCTGATGATGACCGTGTGGCAAAAACAAACGGTATTGTGCCGCTGCTCCTTACCGACCGTGATGGGAAGCGTCAGCCTATGGTTGACAGAACCGGAAAGTTCTACAGGATCGACGACCTCGACCAGCAGTTCGTGGAAGAGTTCGTCAACACTGATGTCTATGCACCTTTCGCCGGAAGGTACACTAAGAATGAGTTTGATGACAACCTCTCCGACAGTGATGATACTCTTGACGTTGACCTGGCGGTATTTCTGAAGAAACAGAACCGGGCCTTCCGCATCGAGAAATATGTACACAACTACCCGCACTGCTGGAGAACCGATAAGCCCATTTTATACTATCCTCTCGACAGCTGGTTCGTGCGCACAACAGCACTCAAAGAGCGGATGCTCGAACTCAACCGTACTATTAACTGGAAACCTGCCTGGACAGGCGAAGGAAGGTTTGGAGAGTGGCTTAAAAACCTTGTCGACTGGAACCTTTCCCGATCCAGGTTCTGGGGCATCCCTCTGCCGATATGGGTATCGGAAGACAAGAGTGAAATCGTTTGCATAGGGTCTGCAGAAGAGATGAAAGCTGAAATCGAAAAGTCAGTGCAGGCTGGCTTCATGAAGTCAAATCCTATGGGGCATTTCGCTCCTGGAGATATGAGTGACAAAAATTATCAGACCTTCGACTTCCACCGCCCATACGTCGATGAAATTATCCTTGTTTCCTCATCCGGTAAACCTATGCATCGTGAACCTGACCTCATCGACGTCTGGTTCGATTCCGGAGCCATGCCTTATGCACAATACCATTACCCATTTGAAAACAAAGAGTTCTTCAACGAAAACTTTCCCGCTGACTTCATCGCAGAGGGTGTTGATCAGACCAGGGGATGGTTTTTCACACTTCATGCTATTGCAACACTGGTATTCGACTCAGTGGCATTCCGCAATGTGCTCTCTAACGGACTGGTGCTGGACCGTAACGGTAACAAGATGTCGAAAAGGATCGGCAATGCCATTGACCCGTTTGCAACCATCAACCGTTTCGGGCCGGATGCCACACGATGGTACCTTATCACCAATGCTCAACCATGGGATAACCTCAAGTTTGACATCGAAGGTGTTGCTGAGGTCCAAAGGAAATTCTTCGGAACACTTTACAACACCTACGCCTTTTTTGCACTGTATGCCAACATTGATGATTTCGACTACAGCATGCCGGAAGTGCCTCATCAGGAAAGGCCGGAGATTGACCGGTGGATACTTTCCGAGCTGAACTCTCTGATCGCAACCGTTGATGAGGCATATGAGCAATATGAGCCAACCCGTGCCGGACGAGCAATTCAACTATTTCTTGATGAACACCTCAGCAACTGGTATGTCAGGCTTTCACGCCGACGCTTCTGGAAAGGTGAACTCAGCAATGATAAAATCGCAGCTTATCAGACGCTTTATACTGCTCTCGTCACCATCGCCAAACTTGCCTCCCCGATCGCGCCTTTCTATATGGAGCAACTTTACAGGGACCTCAACAAAGGAACCGGCCTCGAAAGGTTTGACACAGTTCACCTCTCGGAGTTCCCTGAAGCCAATCTGGTATTCATTGATAAATCCCTTGAAGAACGCATGCAACTGGCACAAACAATCTCTTCAATGGTGCTTTCACTCCGAAAACGCTGCAATATACGTGTACGTCAACCGTTACAGAAGATCATGATCCCTGTTTCGGATTCCGCGCAGCAGGAGCAGCTTCAACGGGTGGCTGAACTGATAATGAATGAGGTCAACATCAAAGAGATTGAATATCTTGCCACCCAAAATGATATGCTGGTCAAAAGGGCAAAACCCAATTTCAAAGCGTTAGGCCCCAGGTACGGAAAACTTATGAAAGAGATCGCAGCATATGTGAATGCTATGACACAGGATGAGATCATAAGTTTTGAACAGCAGCGTTCTTTATCATTCAACATCGGCAATCAGAAAGTGCTGGTCGAAAACGGAGACCTTGATATCATTACCGAAGATATTCCCGGATGGGTTGTGGCAACAGAAGGCTCGCTAACTGTTGCTCTTGATATTACAGTAACCGATGAACTTGCCCTTGAGGGCCTTGCAAGAGATTTCATAAATCGCTTGCAAAACCTGAGAAAAGAGCTTAACTTTGATGTTACTGACAAGATTGTGGTGAATGTTGAAAAAAATGAGGGGCTATATAGAGCAATCTCTGAAAAATATGACTACATTTGTTCTGATACCCTGGCAGAAAGAATAAATTTCACAGAGCCGGGAGCTAGAATGATAACTGAATATTTTTTCGAACTTGACGAAGAGACAAAGATACCACTCATGATAGCGAAAGCATAGGATTAATGATATTGGAGATGATTTATGTATTTACAGAAATTAGGAACAAAAACTGAATACCATGAGCAAAAAAGATGAACAGGTTGTCAAAACCAAATATTCAGAGGCGGAGCTGGAAGAGTTTAAGGAGATCATTCTGAGGAAGCTTGAAGAAGCCAGACGTGATCTGAAACTTCTAACAGAGGCATATACCAACACGAACGAAAACGGCACCAACGATACCTCGCCCACCTTCAAAGTCCTTGAAGAGGGTTATCTCGTACTCTCGAAGGAAGAAAACAGCCAGCTTGCAGCCAGGCAGCAGAAATTTATCCAGTCGCTGGAAAATGCTCTTATAAGAATCCGGAACAAGACTTATGGTGTTTGCCGTGAGACCGGAAAACTCATATCCAAAGAGAGGCTTAGAAGTGTTCCCCATGCTACACTAAGCATTGAAGCGAAACTGAAACAACCTTCAAGGAGATAAACCCACGAAAAACTCTTTCATCTTGAAAAAAGCACTTATTGTTGTTTTTCTGGTTCTTATAGCTGACCAGGTTCTCAAGGTTTATATCAAAACAAATTTTACGATTGGTGAAGCCCATCCCATCTTTGGATCGTGGTCATATCTGCTTTTTATTGAGAATGAAGGAATGGCATTTGGTTGGAAATTCTTAGGGAAGAACGGAAAACTCTTCCTTAGTATCTTCCGGATTCTGGCTGCAACAGGGATAGGTTACTATCTATGGCTGCTTATCAAGCGCAGCGCAAAGACAGGCATGGTGATAGCCTTCTCCCTCATCTTCGCAGGTGCTATGGGAAATATCATCGACAGCGCCTTTTATGGTATGCTCTTTACAGAAAGCACCATGCTTACAAAAGCAGTCCTTGATCCTTCTAACGGTTATGCCACATTCCTGCACGGCAAGGTAGTGGACATGTTCTATTTCCCGATAATCAGCGGTGTTTATCCCGACTGGGCAATAGTACCTGCAGGCCTGCGGGGTGATCAGTTCATCTTCTTCAGGCCGGTGTTCAACCTCGCTGATTCTGCCATTACCGTTGGTGTTATCATCCTACTGCTGTTTCAGAAACGATATTTTCATCATGAGCCGGAAACCGTTCTTACGCCGGAAGCGGAAATGGCCGTTGATCATCCGGAGAGTGAACCACAGTTACTTTCAACAGAAGAGAACAACATCCAATGATATGCAACCCGACATTCTGCTTCGTGATTACGTTGATGACGATTACCCTGCGCTGATGGATCTTTGGGAGTCTGCCAACCTTTCCAACAAAGCCAGGGGTGATGATAAAGAGATCATTGGTGCAACTTTGCAGTATGGAGGCCGATTGATTGTGCTACTTTATGAAGATCGGCTTATCGGCTCATCCTGGATCACCAACGATGGTCGCAGGCTCTACCTCCACCATTTTGGCATCCATCCCGACTTTCAGGGAAAGGGACTTGCGCACCTGCTGACAAAAGCCTCGCTGGAGTATGCCATTAAACTTAAGATGCAGATCAAGCTTGAGGTTCACCGCACAAACGACAGCGCCATTGCACTTTATAAGAAATATGGCTTCCACTATCTGGGCGACTACGATGTATATATCATCCGTGACCCGGACAGTATCAATGCTGATCAGGGCTTATGAAAAGTGCTTTTCAGGAACAGTTCTTCCATCTGTTTATCGCTGACAGAAGCAGGGGCATTTATCATAACATCTCTGCCTGCATTGTTTTTCGGGAATGCGATATAATCCCTTATCGACTCTGACCCTCCAAACAGCGCGCACCATCTGTCGAAGCCAAAAGCTATCCCTCCGTGTGGCGGGGCTCCGTATTCAAATGCCTGCATCAGGAACCCGAACTGCTCTTTTGCCTCCTGATCCGTGAAGCCCAGGGCGTTGAACATCTTCTGCTGGAGCTCTCTGTTGTGAATCCTGATGCTTCCACCTCCGATCTCTACTCCATTAATCACCATATCATAAGCATTGGCACGTACACTCCCGGGATTGTCTGCCAGCAGATGAAGGTCTTCTGTGACAGGGGCAGTGAAGGGATGATGCATCGCATAGAACCTGTTACTCTCTTCATCCCATTCAAGCAAAGGGAAGTCAAGTACCCATAGAGGCTTGAACATATCCGGCTTTCGCAGACCCAGCCTGTTGCCCATCTCAAGGCGCAATTCACCCAGAGCTTTGCGTGTTTGCGGAGTTTCCCCGGCAAGAATAAGTATCAGATCGCCCGTAGATGCCTTCATCGTTGCAGCCCACGATTTCAACTCATCCTCACCGTAGAACTTATCAACTGAAGACCTTAGCGTTCCATCTTCATTATACTTTAACCAGACAAGCCCTTTAGAACCTATCTGTGGCCTGCGCACCCATTCAGTAAGCTCATCCAGTTGCTTCCTGGTGTAACCGGCTCCGCCGGGAACAACAATGCCGGATATCAGTTCAGCCTCTTCAAAGACAACAAAGCCATATCCTTTGGCAAGCTGAGTGATGTCGTTAAGTTCCATGCCAAAACGAAGATCGGGCTTGTCAGTGCCGTAACGCCACATTGCCTCATGCCAGGTCATCCTGGTGAAGGCTTCCGCCTCTATGCCCTTTACAGACTTGAAAAGATGATACGCAAGCCCTTCAAAGGTGTTGAGAATGTCGTCGCGCTCAACAAACGACATCTCGCAGTCGATCTGCGTGAACTCCGGCTGTCGGTCGGCACGCAGATCCTCATCCCTGAAACAGCGAACTATCTGAAAATAACGGTCAAAGCCGGAGATCATCAGCAACTGTTTGAAAGTCTGTGGCGACTGTGGCAGTGCGTAAAACTCGCCGGGGTTCATACGTGATGGAACAACAAAATCCCTGGCTCCCTCAGGAGTACTCTTTATCAGAAACGGCGTCTCTATCTCAAGAAAACCGAGACTGCTAAGATGATTGCGCGTCTCCAAAGCCAAACGGTGACGAAGCTCAATATTGCGCTTCACGATATTGCGCCGCAGATCAAGATACCGGTAATGCATTCGCAACTCGTCACCACCATCTGTCTTATCCTCAATAGTGAAAGGAGGTGTTTTCGAAGGATTAAGAACTGTAATCTCATCAACAAGAATCTCTATATCCCCGGTAGGCATATTGGGGTTCTTGTTTGAACGTTCAGCCACCACACCCTGAATGTTGATAACATACTCCCTGCCAAGCCTTCGTGCCTCTTCGCATAGCGATGAATTGGCCTCCATGTTGAAGACAAGCTGGGTGATACCGTACCTGTCGCGAAGATCAATAAATGTCATACCACCGAAATCACGCGAACGCTGCAACCACCCCGAAAGAACAACCCGTTTTCCCTGATCCGGAATCCGTAACTCTCCGCAATTGTGTGTCCGTAACATAGCTTCTGTTTTTGCTGCGAAGATAAGAAGATTCTCAACTTAAATAATTCATTCCTATTTACTACATTTGCCGGTAAGATGATACGCAATGACGAATATTTTATGCGTGAAGCCCTGAAGGAGGCACAAAAGGCATTTGACAGAGACGAGGTGCCTGTGGGTGCGGTAGTTGTTGCTGATGACCGGATTATTGCCCGGGGTCATAACCTTACAGAGCTGCTAAACGACGTCACCGCTCATGCGGAGATGCAGGCTGTCACCGCCGCCTTTCAGGCTCTGGGAGGGAAATTCCTTACCGATTGCACCCTGTACATCACACTGGAGCCATGCCCGATGTGCGCCGGAGCACTATTCTGGGCAAGGCCGGAAAGAGTGGTCTTCGGAGCAAAGGACCCAAAAAACGGATTCCTGAAGTATAAACCGAATCTGCTCCACCCCAAAACATTGCTAACCACAGGTGTGCTTGCCGATGATGCGGCAGCTCTCCTTAAAGCATTCTTTCTAATAAAACGATGAATTCAATTACGAATTGAAATTGTATTCACTATGTTATCTTTGCAGCCGGCTTCAAACCGTTATCAACAACTGTATTATGACTTGGTTTCAGAAGATGAAAATGACACGACTGTTTGTAACAGTTCTGTTTTTCTGTGGTTGCACTGTTATGCCTTCGTTACAGAAGAGCAGGATGATATCTGTATATCACCTTATTGAAACAGCAAAGTATTCTGAAGCCAAAGAGCTCATCGAAGAGATGACAGAGGATGAACGCTATTCTCAATGGGGGAGGTTGTGGTATGCAAGGGGTCTTCTCTGTCAGAATGCCTATCGCGAAGGGATTGCCAAAAACGACAAGAGCAAATATGAGCTTTATCCTGATCAGCTCTATGTAGCTTACGAATCTTATGAAAAGGCCCGTGCTCTGGATAGGGGCGGGAAGATAGAAAGAAATCTCCCGCCGAAATATGTGCTTCTGGTCAATGACTTTCAGGAGTTGGGCGAAAAACGATTCGGGGAAAAAAAATATTGTGAAGCACTGAGAGCTTTCGAGCAAGCACTTGCATTGGCAGAGAATCCGGTAATCACTGTAAAAGCTGACACCGCTCTTATCTATAACACCTCTATTGCAGCTTATAAAGCAAAAGAGTGGAACAAGGCAAAGAGATATCTGGGCAAACTTCACCATTATGGCTATTCGGCTAATGCTACACACCTGCTTTCCAACGTCTGGCTGATAACCGGTGATACAACCATGGCAGCAACAGTATTGGGTGAAGGCATCAGCAGGTATGACAAAAATCAGGATCTGGTGCTTCTGCTTGCAGATCTCTTCTTTTCTGTAAAAGATACGATAAGGTCTCTTGATGTTCTTGATGAGGCAATCAGAGAAAACCCCGGTAAATATATCTTTTCTTATACAAAAGGAGTTGTTCTGCAAAAGGCGGGCAGATATGAGAAGGCCATTAAAGCTTACACAAATGCACTTAACTTTGATCCTGATGAGCTGATGACATATATCAACATTGCAACATGTTACTACAACACCGGCGTAGAGATTGAGGAAAACGCCAGAAAGCTTACTGTCAGCAGCCTTGTTGAATACGAAAAGACAAAATCTGCAGAGGCGTTCCGATCAGCACTGCACTGGCTTGATCTGCTTAATGAAAGATCTCCGGAAGAGGAGGATGTCAAAGCGATGATGCTGGTACTCTATGAATTGCTTGGTGCTGCAGACAGAGCAGATCATCCCGGAGAGGTGGTCAGATAACTATCATAATCTGAAAGAGAGAGTAAGACCAAGAAACTGTTTGAACTGTGCTTTGGCAGCTTTCCGGGGAGTGCCATCCGGCCAGAGGACAGGTTTCCCCTCATTGTCCAGTATCGGAAACCTTACATCATCATCATATATCAGATGTAGATTAAGTTTAACCGAAAAATACCAGTTTATCTGTTTCTCCATGCTCACCTCCCAGTCAACGTCAATGTTTTGTGGCTTGTTTATATAGCTTGAGAAGAGCCGCAACGCGTTACTGATATCGAGCCCGTCAAAAATTGACAAACTGCTTCTGACAAACAATTGTCCGCCCAACTCCTGCCTTGACCGCTTGTCAGCTTCTACCCCGTGCAAGGTCTGGTTAATGTTAGCTGTGTCGAGAACGAAAGTGTTTCTGTATGATAATGGAGATAAATTCAACCGCATATTTTTGAATGGCTTGTACTCAACACCAACACCCAGGGTGATCGCTCCGGGATTGAGAAACTTTGACACAGCAACAGAATCATTCGGATATTTATATCCTTTCGCCGATTGTGTTTTTGCGTAAAACACTGTACTGAAATCCAGCCTCTCTTTCATAACCTTGTTGTACTGTGAATTCAGCTCGATAATATCATTGCTTGTGCGGAACCCTTTCTCCTTTGTTCGTATGGAACCATATCTTATCCGCCCCGTACTGACCCACGACTCTTTGGTCACTCTCTTTGTGTATTCTGCCTTTCCCAGGACATCAAACATTGTCGCTATAGAGCTCTCTCCGCCTTTTGCCCAGTTGGAAAGGTAGTTCTGATTCAGCGAGAAAGAGCTGGAAAATCCATATTTCCAAAAAACAGGTATCTCCGTCAACGGGCTCGCCTCCAAAAGCTTCAGCTCTGGTTGTGTGGTTGCTATAGGGAGTTCGTCTGCCATTCTCTTCTCTGGTCGTCGGAAATTGATATCATCCTCAAGAATCAATGCGATGTCATTTTTTGCCGGATTACCAATCCATACCGTTATTGAGTCATTTCTGAAATTTCTGACCCAATAACGATACATCTCATTATTGCCATCAGTTATCCAGAAAGGAGTTCTGTTCCCGTCAGGATCACTGAAGTAAACAAGAACTGAATCGCGCCTGTATGTATATTTTAAAAGTGCTTCAACAGCTGCCCTTAGTGAGTCGGGCGTGTCGATGCCAGGTAAAATGTTGAAGGATGACTCCTTACCTGCAACCAGAATACTGTATGGTTCGGAAATTATAATACCGGAAGAATCAGGTAATAAGTCCGCTGACTGCATGCGTTGAATTGAAATTATTGCCGGTGTAATGCTGTCTCCTGTTAGTGTATATTTTACTACACCAGCTGAAGCAAGATATTGCTCATCAAAAACAACTTCCCTGATAGTGTCACGGTTGCTGATTATCGAATTTATGACTGAGCGTAATTCGGCCTCATCTGCATCCTGGAGGTTCAAAGGGATATCCGGATCTCTGATGATATAGCTCTTTCGCAGCAGAAATGGCCTCCTTCCAAGTGTGTCAACAATAAACACTGAATCGTTGAGCCAGAAAAGTGGTAGCGTGTCGTGCCTGACCACACTTTCATACACAGCTGCAGAAGCAACGAATGGAAACGAAGCCAGTCGGACCTTTACGCTATCAAAAGGCTCATGATAATGATCCAGCAATCTTTTAATGGCTGACCGCAAGGAGTCTTCACCAGGCTTCCAGAGTGTCTTTTCTTCTGTTATACTTGTTAAATATTCAGAAGCGGATTCAGGCGTAAATGCGATTTGCCGGAGATGCTCCAGATTTTGTTGTGAAGCAACAGTAGTGTCGACAACCTGTGATTGTAACCTGCCTATGGTTGCTGTTGATAAAATCATTGCAAGAAATATGATCTTTCTCATGGCTGTTTCAATTATTCGATATCTAACGGACAGCCAAAATATGAAAGTATTTCCAGATTTGTATTTTGCAGGCCGCAATCATATAATCCTGCAAAGCATAACAACTCCTTTCTGCAAATTTCGAAGACTGAAAGTGCAGCGAAAAGTCATAATCCTGTTTCAAGTATTTCCTGACTTCTTGCGATGCTAAGGTGCCAGGGATGAAACAGCAGATGATTTATTTTACCTTGCAAACAGTTGTTTGAGTCATGCCAAAGAATTTCTGGACCTGCTCAACCTCACAGGCAGCTTTTGCTTTTTTATCATTCTTGGCGGTAAAAGGTCCTGATACATTACTTGTATCAACATCTCCATCCCCATAATCCATTATCATGGTGCATTCACAGATGTACTCTTTTTCGCATGCAATTAACATAAAACCCATAACCAACAAGAAAAACAATACTTTAATTTTCATCGTGTAATAATTTTGTATTAATTTTTATTTGATCATCTTTAATCAATGATTCTAACTAATAGTAAAATTATATAATTAATTCAAAATGCAAAAAAATATTCAGTCAATATCATGTATGATTGCACAGAATAATCTCTAAGTGATATATTAACTTAAATAACAAATAAATGATGCACTTGTACTGCTTTCTCGACTGGTTCTTTATTCTGTTTCACACTGCACTGATCTTTTTCAACCTGTTCGGCTGGGTGTGGAGAAAGAGCAGGAAGTGGAACCTGGCTGTTCTGTTGATCACTGCTGCATCCTGGTATCTGCTTGGTTATTTCTATGGCTGGGGGTATTGCTTCCTTACCGACTGGCACTGGCAGGTGCTGGGTGAACTCGGAGCATATCCTTCCGAGAATTCCTACGTCCAGTACCTCTTCAGAAGGCTATTAGGGATCAGGGTCACCTATCAGTTTGCCGATATCCTTACCGGAGGGCTCTTCTTTGTAGCTCTGCTAATCTCGCTGCTTCTCAACGTAAAAGACTATTTCCTGAAAAGAAAAATATCAGCGAAAAATAATTCTAACAATAAACCAACCTAAGAACAGAATTATAGTCTATTCCTGTTACTTATTGCACACATTACTGATAAACCCGAAGGTCGTCTGACTCTAGAGATTAACCGGTTACTCTGGCAAGTATCTCCTCCAGTTCAGGAACACAACCTTCGCATACCGTGCCGGCTGTTGTCGCCTCCTGTACCTCCTCAACTGTGGTTAAGCCTTTCTCTTTGATGGCTTTTATGATTTCACCTTCCGTGATATCATTGCAGTGACAAATAATATTATCTTCCATGGGGCAAAAATAGCAAATTGAAGTTTATCAAAATACACCTCCTTCAATCTCAACCTTAACACAAATTGTTTTCCCGCAACGCCATCTACAAAAAAAATTTGGGCGATCTCTTTTTTGAGGTGCCGGAACACTAAATGTAACACATAGGTAATATGTGCTTTGTGATTCTTTGAGTCTTCTGCCTACAGGCTTTCTTTTTCCGAATGAAAGATTTTTGTTCGTTTTCAGAAGCTGTGCATATATACCAAAAAAAACAGATCCGGCATTTGGCATCTCAAAAAATGATTTAGCCATAATTTGCGAATCAATACCGGTGATTTTTGTAATTTAGCGACCATTATAATTAACAATGACCAAGCAAGAGGAAAAATTCGCCAGGCGAAGGTTACGCAACTCCTATATTTCAACCAGCATAAGCATAACGTTGGTTTTGTATATGCTGGGACTAACAGGTGCAGTGATAATATTTGCTCATGAGATATCGGTACGGGTAAGGGAGAATTACTCATTCACAATATACATGGCAGATGAGATACCTGTGGCGGAGATAATGAGGTTTCAGAAATATCTCGACACCCGTGATGCTGTCAGAAGCACCCGGTATATCTCATCTGAGGAGGCTTCAAAAGCTTATGCGCTGGAGATAGGTGAGGATTTTATTGAGATAATCGGAAAATCACCGATCCCTGATCAGATAGAACTACGCGTCAAAGCTGAATATGCAAATCTTGACAGCCTCAAAACTCTCGAAGAGGACATCGCAAGTCGTGAGATGGTTGCAGATTTCCACTATAACCGGGGTTTAATAGATCGTGTTAATGAGAACATGAAAAAATTGGGGGTTATGCTTTCCGGCTTCAGCGTGATACTCTTCATAATTGCATTTGCTTTGATAAACAACACCATAAGATTGGCTGTGTTTGCCAACAGATTTATCATCAGAAGCATGCAAATGGTTGGTGCCACTCAGAAATTCATCCGAAAACCCTTCCTCGCACGTGGTGTGATTCAAGGTGTCATCAGCGGCATTGCAAGTATTACTCTGCTTATACTGACATTCTATTTCATTAACCGTGAGGTAGAGAACCTGATCACACTCGACTATCTTAACCTGTTGCTGATATTGTTTGCTTTTGTACTTTTGCTGGGAGTAATAATAGCACTGATAGCAACCTGGTTTGCTGTACGCAGATACCTGCGATTAAAGACAGATTTGCTTTATCAGTATTGATTTTACCAGACTTTACAGAATGAATATAAAACTGAAAACATGAATAAGGAAACAAAGAAAAAGGCTGCAGGGGGAAAGAAAGCACCCGTAGCGCAAAAGAACCTCAAAGATGACTTCCCGTTTACCAGAGACAACTATAAATGGCTTATAGCAGGAGTTGTTGTACTTGCACTTGGATTTATTCTGATGAGCGGAGGCGGCACCGATGATCCTACAGAATTTGCCGGCGAAACACTCTTTTCACCACGGCGTATGACGGTAGCACCATTACTTATGCTTGGAGGGTTTTTGCTGGTTCTGTACTCCATCATGAAGAAGACCAAAGAGGATGAGAGCAACTAAAACCTAATCCATTATCTTTTATGAGTTGGTTTGAAGCATTGATCCTTGGCATTGTACAGGGCCTGACGGAATTTTTGCCTGTCAGTAGCAGTGGCCACCTTGAGATTGGCAAAGCATTGCTCGGGCTCAGTGGTGAAGAGAATATCACCTTTACAATAATTGTTCATGGAGCCACAATCCTGAGCATCATCGTAGTCTTCCGGAAATATATTGTGACTCTGTTTCGTGGCCTTTTCAGGTTTTCCTGGAATAATGAGACTCACTACCTGGCAAAGATTGCCCTGTCAATGATACCTGCTGTAGTAATAGGACTAATGTTCGAAGAGAAGATAGAGCAGCTGTTCGATGGCAATCTCCTGTTTGTAGGTTCAATGTTGCTGGTTACTTCAACACTGCTTGCTTTTACCTGGTTCGCCAAACCACGGCAAAAAAGCGTTACCTACCGTAATGCCTTCCTAATTGGCATTGCACAGGCTATTGCAGTGTTGCCTGGCATCTCACGATCCGGGGCTACCATTGCCACAGGGCTTCTTCTGGGTACCAAAAGAGAAGATACTGCAGCATTTTCATTCCTGATGGTTGTTCCGGTTGTGCTGGGAGCGAACATTAAAAAGATACTCGATATATCAGCCGCTTCAGGTGCCGGAACCGATACCGACCTGATGCCACTCCTGATCGGCTTCATTACGGCTTTTATATCCGGGTTCCTCGCATGTAAATGGATGCTGAAAATCATCAGAAAAGGCAAATTGATATATTTTGCTGCCTATTGTTTAATAATTGGACTGATAGCAATTGGATTCGGATAATAATAAGCTGGAAGAATACCTCAAAAAGACAGGATTAATCTTGCCATTTGACAAGCCCTTGGGATGGACATCCTTTGATTTGACAAATAAGGTGAGGGTTCATCTTAAGTATGCCCACAATATCATAAAAATCAAAGCCGGCCATGCCGGAACTCTCGACCCGCTTGCAACCGGACTGCTGCTGATCTGCATAGGAAAAGCAACAAAGAGGATATCGGAACTGCAGGATCTTCCCAAAACCTATACAGGCACATTCCGCCTGGGTGCCTCCACCCCATCATTTGATGGAGAAACCGAAATCACTGATCGCATGCCAACCGATCATATCACTCACGAAATGATCAGGGTGTCGGCTCAAAAATTTATTGGTAATATTATGCAGGTACCACCAGAATTTTCTGCAATAAAGATCGGAGGGAAACGCGCTTATAAGCTGGCACGCAAAGAAATGGAAGTTGTACTTAAACCAAGGCCGGTAATGATCTATGACTTTAATGTGATATCTGTTGAAAGTCATGATGTTTTTTTCGAAATAAAATGCTCGAAAGGCACTTATATAAGGGCTATAGCCAGAGACCTCGGAAAAATGCTGAATACTTGTGCTTATCTTACCGCACTGCGCAGAACGCAGATAGGAAGGTATAATGTTAACGAATCTTTCTCTCTTGATAATCTGGAAGATGCTTTCATAATGAGGAATGAAGTCTGAAGACCTCCGCAGTAACTATATGGGATCTGCTGTCTGACAAATTTTTCTGTTCATAAAAACATGATTGAAAATCATTTAACAAAATCCCTGCTGTTTTGTTACTCTTGTCGTGAGATTGGTATGGCTCATAATGAAAATATTACTTTACAACGCCTCAAAAATTGCTTATATTTGCATGGGCTTTATAATGTTATAAAGGACAAGAAAAGATGAAACTATCGCAATTCAAATTCAATTTACCACTGGAATTAATAGCAAACTACCCACATGAAAACAGGGATGAGTCCAGGTTGATTGTCTTGAACAGAAAAGACCGGTCAATAGAACATAAATCATTCAAAGATATACTTCAATATTTTGATGATGGAGATGTCTTTGTCCTGAACAACACCAAAGTTTTTCCTGCCCGGCTTGATGGGATTAAAGAGAAGACAGGCGCAAATATTGAAGTTTTTCTTTTACGTGAATTGAATCGCGATTCACGTTTATGGGATGTTCTTGTTAATCCTGCCCGGAAGATCAGGATTGGGAACAAACTGTTTTTCGGAGAGGACCACTCACTTGTAGCCGAGGTTATTGACAATACCACATCCAGAGGACGCACATTACGATTTCTTTTTGACGGGCCATACGATGACTTTAAGAAAAAGATCCAGTCGCTTGGGAAGACACCGTTGCCTAAGATTATTGACAGGCCCATCGAACCAGAAGATCAGATCAGGTATCAGACAATCTATGCCAAACATGAAGGTGCTGTAGCAGCCCCGACTGCAGGAATGCATTTCAGCAGGGAACTCATGAAGAGGCTTGAACTTAAAGGTGTGTCATTTGCAGAATTAACACTGCATGTCGGACTTGGAAACTTCCGGAAAGTTGATGTTGAAGACCTCTCCAAACATAAAACTGATTCGGAGCAAATGATGATTGATGAGGAAGCAACGGAAATAATCAACAAAGCGAAAGTCACCAACAAAAACATCTGTGCAGTAGGCACAACATCCCTGAAAGCTCTCGAAACAGCTGTGACAATCTCCGGCATTGTGAAACCTTATGACGGTTGGACGAACAAGTTCATTTTTCCGCCATATGAATTTACAACCGCCAATGCTCTGGTTTCAAACCTGCATATGCCACAATCAACAATGATGATGCTGGTAAGTGCATTCGCAGGATACGACTTCCTGATGAAAGCCTATAAGATTGCTGTTGAAGAGAAATACAAATTCTTCACATATGGAGATGCTATGTTAATTATATGATCCTCCTGCAATAGTATGGAAAAATATGTGATCATCGTTGCCGCAGGAAGTGGGATAAGAATGCAAGGAGGCATACCCAAACAATTCATCCCTATCAGCGAAAAGCCGGTTCTTATACACACCATGGCTGCATTCAGGAAAGCTTTTGAAGATATTCATATCATTGCCGTACTCCCTGATAAATACATTAAGCTCTGGAAAGAGATGTGTGTAGAATTCAAATGTAATATCAATCATGCAATTGTAGCCGGAGGGAAAACAAGATTCCATTCTGTACAGAATGGGCTGAAGCATGTTCAGTCAGATGGCATCATTGGAGTCCATGATGGTGTGCGGCCCTTCGTCAGTCAGCAAACAATTATAACTGCTTATAATACAGCTGTCGAAAAGGGCACTGCAATCCCGGCAATTGAACTCAACGACTCAATACGACTGCTAAGTAATGGCCTCACTCTTCCCGTAGACAGGGATCAATACCGGCTGATACAAACACCCCAATGTTTTAAAGCAGATATTCTAAAAGATGCCTACAAGACAACCTATAAGCGCGGATTTACTGATGACGCATCAGTTGTCGAGGCAGCAGGGTATAAAATTGAATTAACCCCCGGAAATTTTGAAAATATAAAGATCACAAGAACCGTTGACCTTGCTTACGCGGAAGTCCTCACAAAGAAAAGATTCATAATCTGATCCTCCGCCCCTTCCATCCCGGCCTTAAAAACAAAGACATTAACCCTGTTATTGATGTATAAACAGGGTACATTATTGTTGCAGGAACAAACCATGCCAAATGATCAACCTGGCCGAAACGCTTTGTTATCATTACCATGAGAGGAATATCCGCCAGCATCTTAATCAGTAGTATCAGTATTGAAATCATTGCTCTTCCCTGAAATAATGCAATAATAACACCTGCTGCAACAAAGAGATTGGTTAACAAGACTATCAGAGAAACACCAACAGCTGTTTTATTTGTATAATATTTTCCTTTTGATGCCCACCTCAATCGTTGACGAAAAAATGAGAGAACGCCACCTGTACCTGTCGTATTAACAATACTGCCACTCATAAGATTCCATCTGATCGAATCCTTCCCGAACATCCTGACAAACTGGTGCAACAGAAACACATCATCTCCTGAGCTTATTTCAGAATGATGGCTGAATCCTTTAATGTCCTCAAATGACTTACGCAAAAACGCAAGATTAGCAGCGTTACACATAAACGGAATCCCAATACCGGCAGCTCCGGCAGAAGATGCAACCATCCCATAAAAATCAAGAGTCTCAATAGCCGCCGGTGATTTCCATAGTGAATAATATCGGATGAGGCCTGCTGACATATGGCAACCCTTCTCGGAAAATATCCTTGAGTACGAAGAGATCCATTTCATTTCTGGTATGCAATCAGCATCCGTCAATAGTATTACAGGATTCTTCGCGTGTTTTATGCCAAAGCTTATTGCACTCTTTTTTCCGGCAGGCAGTTCATGATCCTTCAAGCTTACAACCGTTAGCGGATAATTGTGATTTGCTCTCATTGCAGCATTGAGCGTGTCATCTTCTGAATAGTCATCTGCTACAATTACTTCAAACAATCCATCTTCACATTCCTGATGGCTTAATGCTTCCAACAATGCCGGTAGTGATTCCGCCTCATTCCGTGCAGGAATAATAACAGATACAGGAATACGGGTTATGCTCCCTCCGGTTCGTTTTTCCATCTGCAATCTTATGAACCCGAAAGTGAAGAGGATCATCAGTGTAGAATAAAGGCCGATAAACAAAAATGCTATGACGATCATCTCCTGTTGGATTTATTGTTCCTGAAAACTTTTAGATGGTATACGAAAAAGGTTCCTGTTACAGCAGGTATTACAACATTAATGAGCCACAGAAGAGATGAAGTACTGACTATTGCAATTGCAGAATCATTATCGGGAATATTACCCGAGAAATAAAACCCGAAGAAGAAAAGAGCAACAGATCCTCTTATGCCGATTTCAGATAATGCCATCGACGGTATCAGGGTAGCCACAAGGTATGTAACAGAAGTAAAGATTAAAGTATTCCAGAGTGTTAGGGGAAGCCCGAAGTAATGTAACAAAATAAAGAACTGAGCAGAAAAGACGGCATACCTGCAGATGCTGAAAAATATAACCAGCAGCAGTTCACTTGAGGAATAGGTAGCAATTACATGAAACCATAATGCAAAACCCGGCTTCCTCCTTCTAAGCCATGGTCCCAGGAGCTTATCCAGCAGGTGAATGTTAAAATATAACAGAACTACAAATGCCACCGTTGCCAGGGCAAAAAATGTTATCAGAATATCAAGGTAGGTAAATCCTGTAGAAAGCCATGAGTATTGATATGAAAAAAACAACAGTCCGCAGGCACCGAAGATTATTGTAGCGAGCAACTGGCTATAGCTTCCTATCATAGTCATAAAAAACACCTTCCATGGGTGTGATTTGTCCAGAACAAACGATCTTCCTAAAAATTCTCCGATACGATTGGGAGTGAATGTGCCAACACTTATTCCCGTTAATACCCCCTTTAACGACCTGAAGAATGATATCCGTTCAGACTTTCTGATAAGAAGCCGCCACTTTAGTGCCTCCAGCGACCAGTTAATTGTCATCATCAGGATAACGACAACCAGAGGGATTATACTCTCTTCGGAATATAACTTTGAGATAAAACTGCTCCACAGATCCGAAAGGTTACCGTGTCTGCGAAGCTGATAGTAAAGGGCAAGATAAGCAATTACAACTATTGCAATTCTGATGGCAATGTTTTTAAGTTTACGTATATTTGGATTTTTAATTGCCATACAGAAACTAATTTGAAACCCGAACATATCATCATGGGCGTTGACCCCGGTACCAACATGCTGGGTTATGGCATTATTGCTGTTTCCGGCAGTAATCTTGACCTGATAACATTAGGGGTGATAAAATTAACAAAATACGATGACCAGTACACAAAGCTTGCGAAAATCTTTACAAAAATCCTGGGCTTGATAGATAGTTATTCTCCTGACCATTTCGCAGTTGAGGCTCCCTTTTATGGCAAGAATGTGCAATCAATGCTTAAGCTTGGAAGAGCTCAGGGTGTATGCATTGCAGCAGCTCTTTACAGATCATTGCCTGTATATGAATATAGTCCGAGAAGGATTAAACAATCCATCACAGGCAGAGGAGCCGCCTCAAAAGAGCAGGTTGCGGCAATGCTGCACAATGTACTGAAATTTGATCAGGACGTGTTTTCTCTGGATGCTACAGATGCCCTGGCAGTTGCTGTTTGCCATCATTTCAGCAAAGGCTCAGCACCTGCGCCCAGGAGAAAATACAGTGGCTGGGATGCATTTCTTCAGAACAACCCGGGAAGAGATGTTTCTAAAAAGCCGTAGAATCCAGGAACAAATCTTATCAATACACTGAAGGAATAACCTCTATTCTTCAATATTTTTTCGAATTGAAGCAGCAATCTCTTCAAATTCGCCAGGTGACAACCTTAGTTTTGGCCGGCTGAATTCCATATCTGTGATGCTGTTTATAGGAATCAGGTGAATATGGGCATGAGGAACTTCAAGGCCAATCACAGTAACGCCGACTCTTTCACATGGGATTGCCCTGCCAATGGCAAGGCCAATCTTTTTAGCATAAGAAAACAGCTCCTTATAGTCGTCATCATCAATATCAAAAATGTAATCTGTCTCTTGCTTTGGAATAACGAGGGTGTGCCCTTTTGCAAGCGGGTTGATGTCCAGAAATGCCATGAACCTTTCATTCTCGCCAATTTTGTAGCATGGTATCTCACCTGCTGCAATTCTTGAAAATATTGTTGCCATGATACTGAGCTATCTTGATACTTCGACAATTTCCAATTCAATTATACCTCCGGGTGCCTGTATTTTAGCCACTTCACCAGCTTTTTTACCTAAAAGCCCCTTCGCAATAGGTGAGTTCACCGACACTTTGCCGGATTTCAGATCAGCTTCATTTTCAGGCACAATGGTGTATAGCATCTGCTTCCCTGTATTTTTATTTTTAAGATTAACTTTTGACAGCAGCAAGACTTTTGAGTCATCCATCTTTGATTCATCGAGTATTCGGGCATTGCTTATGAGCTCCTGAAACTTTGAGATCTTCAATTCAAGCATACCCTGGGCATCCTTAGCTGCATCATACTCAGCATTCTCCGATAAGTCTCCCTTATCTCTAGCCTCTGCTATTTGGCTGGATATTAAAGGCCTTTGAACATTAATCATCTCCTCCAATTCGTCTTTGAGTTTCTGGAAACCCTCTTTTGTATAATAAGTTATCTTGCCCATCTTAAGGTTCGTTAAATCATTAAACTATAAAAAATCTATAACGGCAGAAGACCCTTGATGCAAGGGCCCTCTGAAAAGTGGTCAATGAAATCAACTGCTAATATAAGCAATTGTTTTCAAAAAAGCAATTATTACATAGCAATTCTTGCTCCTACAGTGTGGGTACCACTGAAAGGTTGGGTAGCCCTGTAGGAATAATCAACAGAGAAGAAGCTTCCTTTCTCTTTGTTAAGTGGAACATTAATAGAAAAACCGCATGTAGGTCCTGTTAGCGCAGTCGTTCTCTGTGTATCATCAAGTATTCCCTGTTCGTAGACATAGCCGGCGCGAAGATAGAGGATTCCTCTAAGGGCATACTCCATTCCGGCAGCATACTGGTCTTTGGTAAAAGAGTTGGATGTAAAGTTGGCTGCAGCAGTAAGACGGTGCTCATCACCAAAGAAGAAGTCATATGATGCCCCGATCTTTATTAGTGAAGGCAGCTCATACTCTTCTGAACGCTGTTCAAAAGTGATCTGGTTGTCATCAGTTTTATTGATAAATCCACGAATTGACAGGCCATCTCCAGAATACTGGATTCTGGGCCCGACATTTTTAAGGGATATTCCAAACTTCATCTGTTCCATTGCGCCGGTAACGTATTGAATACCAGCATCAAGCGCAACGCCCTGAGCGGAAATGTCTGCAAGGCTTTGATTTATAATTCTTAAAGTTGCACCTCCGTAGATACTGCTGGAAAATGCCTTTGCATATGACATTCCAATATTCATATACTTCGGAGAAAAGTTTCCGATGCCACCTTCAGGCAGGTTTACGGTGGTAATTTCGATGTCTCCAAAGTTCATGGCCATAATACTAATGCCCAGAACGCCTTTGTTTTCACCAAGTTTTTGAGTAAACCCGAAATTGCTTATTGTGATGCCAGAGCCTCTTAACCATTGAGTTTGTGTGAACAGATACTCACTTTTCTGGGTAAAAGCAATTCCTGCGACATTAAGGAAGATAGCTTCCAGACCTTTAACGCAGGAAGAGTTCGCATCACCCCATCCTGAACTGCGTGCAAATGGGTTAATGAGCAGTTCCATTGCTCCGGCCTGTCCAGCCCTGTCGTCGTTACCGGCCTTTAAACTAACAACCGGGAAAAGGAGGGCTCCTGTCATCAGTGTTATTAAAACTGTTTTAAAGATATTATTCATGATCTGATCTTTTGATGTTCAACATTTGGTTTTTTTTAACACAATTAGAAAGCATTCAGGTCGACAGGGCGAAGGGTACCAAACCATTTTATAGTTTTCTCCCCAATACCGGGTGCGTTGACATGGATGATATAAACCCCTCCGGCGATTGGAATACCGGAATAATTCTTAAGGTCCCATTCCAGGAACGTAGTGCTGTCATCCTTCTTGAACCGCCGCACCAGTGTGCCATTCGCTGTATAAATAGAGACGGTACACTCTTCAGGAAGGTTGGTGATCTTTATCCTGTTATCGAGCTGGTCAGTTTCATATGCTGAATATGCATAGTATGGGTTTGGTACAGCTCTTATAAGATCGAGTGCTGATTCTGCAATCTCCCTCACATTCTTTTCGGTAGCTATATCATACGTTGTGAAAGTGTACATCGGGAAGTTGTCATTCACAGGGTTTGCAGCTCCGGTAGTTGCAGCAAAATACTGCTTGTAAGGCCTTTGAACCCTTAACTTCACCGTAGCATCGGTGGGAATATCCGCTGGATCCTTAAATGCATATTGCGGGTCAACAAGAGGTATCGAAACCCACATGGCATCTGCATATACCCTGCGGATACGTGCAGTATTGCCGGAATTCAAAGCATCGTAGATATAACTTCCACCATCATAAGCTGGCACTGCTTCAGAAGCATCAGAATTGTGACCAAAAACGTAAATATAGTGCTTCCCACCGAACAATATTGCACCAAGAGGAGATGTGTAGCCGAATGTTGGATTCCACATCATGTCACGGCCGTTTTCACCAACCAGCCAGGAATCTTCACCAAAAGCAATATTAAGTCTCTCGCCGCTTTCTACATTAATGGCATATCCGGGGAAGTAGCTCATTCCTGTTGGCTGAGTGCCATTTGCGGTTGCTTCATTAGTTCCGGTATTGCCGTTACGGTCTTTTGATGCACCCTTCCGGAGGCTCATCTTAATAGCGCCACCTTCTGAGAGATTCTGATCTTCGCCGGTTTCTAATACGGCACAGCGCGTCCACTTGGATTTATCAGAGGTGAATACAATATCAACACTATGCAGATTATCCAGGCGGTTCAGGATGCCAAACTGGCTCCATTGCGGGCCATGCTCATACTTAGAAGCAAGCCTGTAAGGTGCCCACGTTCCGTCAAGTACCTTTTCATACTCCTCATTCGGATCGTCACCTATATAGTCATTATTTGTTGGATCTGCAGCATCTTCTAGAGTACCTGAACGTATCCAGTTCCAGGGGCCTGGCTGATCCATATCGGAAACGCCATACAACCATCTTTTTGAACTATCGGCAAAGGTTAATGAGGCTGTCAGGAAACCATTTTTCGGGGCGTTTTCAACATCCCCCGGGAATGCAACCTGCTCAATTGTAATAGATAAGCCGTAATCAAGAAGCAACTGTTCATTACCAACAGCGATGGTTTTCTGCGAGTTGATAGTGTCAAACTTCCCGGCATTTTCATAATAGAGTGTCCAATTGGCATCAGAAAGCGGTGTAATCTGGTCAAAAATCAATGTGAATTTCCCTGGTTTCACATTCAGAGGATCAATGACTTTTACGTTTACAGGGCCTAAGCCGTTCTTGTAAACAGGATTGAGACTGCGATATGGCGGGCCGGCCATTATCTCATCAACAGTTTCTTTTGTGAGGTCAAGCACCATCCCCCCGTTTCCGTTACCTTCAATTCTTGTTATTGTAGGTCCATCACCATATTTGGAATTGATTTTGGTTCCGCCGGCTTCAGGTGCGGGAATGTGTGGGATCGCCGGTATAGCGACAATTGATCCGCCTGCCTGTGTTTTTCTGCTGGCAAGATAAGGGAGCTTCTGTCCCCTGAGTCCATCAGGTAAGGAAGGATCAATTACATATTTGGCAAATTCGTTATGAGCATATGCAATAGCAATGAAATAGTAAGTTTTGTTGTTGACAAGCCTCTTGTCACCGGTAGCAAATCTGTCTTCTGTAATCCGGATTGAGTGGAATAGGCCATCATTGGCACCGTTAACCTTTTCACGGGGCACATAAAGGCCAAGATATCCATCATATTCATAATTAATTATCCTGGAAATATCGTTTTTGATATCGCACTGAGCCACAAGTCTCACTTTGTCTGCATCTCCGCTTTCAATGTCAGAAGCAGTAACAGTAGCATCTCTTACCTGGAAGATCTGATAACCCTCGAACCTGTACATGGAGTCACCGCGGAGGTGAGAAGGAACGGTATCAGGAAAAGCAATTGAAGGATCGTAAACTTCGTAGTCTTCGTTGTAGTTCTCGTTGTTCTTTCTGTTAACAAGATAAAGTATCAGCTCTTTGTCAAGTTCCTGAATAATAAGATCGGGAGCATCAGGACCTTCAACGATGGCAAAGCAGTTGTCGAAAAGTCTCTGACATTTATCATCCACAACACGGAGGAGTTCCACTGATGCCCATGTGCCACCTGATGTAGCCCTGGCCCAGGGAATACCAACAGTAATATAGTTAACAGCACCGGATTCGAGCGTAAAGGGGCCTGCTGACTGCATAAACCGACGGTCCCAGGGCTGGTTGCCAGCAGTCTGCTCTGTCCAGTATACGGGTCCGTTAGGTGCAATACCTCCGGTGCCCCAGTTGCATGGGTCTGTATCGCCCGGAAACATAAAATCACACTCCGGCCCATAAGCTCCTGAACTTATATGTGCATTACCTCCATACAACATTTTTGTTCCGTCTTTCCATATTCCACGCAGGAAATTATAATACTCTATTGCGACACGCGGGTCGGTCATATACTGTGGAACACCGGTATTATTGTGATATACGAACCTTCTCATACCAAAACGTTCATTATCAACAATACCGTCTCCAAAGTTGACACCATTGATACTCACATCACAAACCTGCTGCTGAGTAACGGACAAGGTATCACCTGTGATGGTATCAATTACCACAACAGTAGTATATTTCGGATTATCGATTCCGTCAGGATCCATATATGGCCCCTGAAAGAAGTCAACACCGATAGCAGGAGGATTCTCGCCATACGCCCATGCCTGGCCACCACCGTCAATCTCCGGGCCGTTATAGCAATAACCTAATCCGCGCTGTACATCACATCCAACATAATCATCGTAAGCAAACCCCAGGTCAGTATCAACCCACTGAGAGAAATAGGTTTCTGTCAATCTGAATGTAGATCTGTTGATAATCTCATAAGAGTAGAAGGTCATATCGTTGATCTCATCATTGGTAGTAAATCCGAAAGCCTGAGCACGTATCTCAAGGCCAATAGGCTCACCACCGGTTTCTGTATGTATATTCCCTTTGTCGTTGAAAACCCACCATATCGTTTTGTCTCCTTTAAGAATCTGGTCTGAAAGCCTTCCGCCAAAACTGATACCCATATCTGTTTCTGCTGTTGGAAGATCCGAAAAGCAAAGAACATTTGACCTGTCAAAATCATAATAAGGATAATCACCAAGTTCCCATTCATAGATACCATTCTGGTTCCTGTCAAAAAATGGTGCAAGGAAGGGCGATTGCCCTTTTGCAGTGTTTCCTGACCATGGCCACTCCTGGATAATTTTTGGTGGTGCAGGATAATCCTCAGTAGGGACAAACTGCCCGGTTGCTTCATCAATATATGAAAGAAACTCTGCTACTTCGGCACGGGTGATAACGAAATGCCTGTCATATTCGCTGCATGTTTCTGCATCAACAGCAGCGGTGCCGTCAATGGTAAGAGGCCCCGGCCAGTAGTCATTCCCTATTTGTCTGTAACGCAATGCAGCAAGCTTAAGCTGATCGTTCACATCAAGGCCACCGATCCACAGAGCGGCGGAGAACATCGACATCTTGCCCGAACCTTTGGGTATCTCATATTTAGGTTCACCCTGCAAATCCCACCACATATCTCCACCAGTGTTTATTCTGGCCTTTACATTGTTTATATTCAATTCGGTATGACTGGTGGCAGGTAAGCAACCAGATGCGATTCTCTTGTTTCCTCCGGCAGGTGTGATTATCCCCGGAACTTTCTCTGCATATACAGCTGTTGACACCATAACAGCAGCAATAGCCATCAGCAGAAATCGGACTGTGTTTTTCATATTATAAGCTTTATTTATTGTCATTATTTTTTTCTGTGTGTTTAGCAATAGTAGCTATGCAAATTAGCCGCTTTTCAAATTATATGTTGAACATAATACCTATTCTTATTCTGCGTGGCATAGAGAAGTTATACGGGTTGTTGACAGCAATCGAGTACATATCACGATATGCCTGTGGGTCTATCTGGTCACTGATCTGTGTCTGAAATTCAGCAGCAGCAAGATATCCATCATCGTCGGGGTTACCTGTTGCACGGTAAACCCCCATCACATTTCTGGTGTTAAGCACGTTGAGTACCTGTGCATAAACGTTCATGTAAGCTTGTCTTCTCTTCTCACCTTCACCGAATGTTATAATAATATCCCTGTCAATACGTGCATCCATAGTAAACTGCCAGGGCAATCTCGATCCGTTAAGGGAGCCCTGAAGGATAGCACCGGTTCCCAACAAAGATGCATACACAACACTTGATTTGCTGTATGGGACTCCAGAACCGCCACGGAATACGATATTTACTCCTGTACTTTCCAGAAGCTTAATGTTTTTCTCCTGGTCTCCTCTCTTTAAAGAAATAACAGGTCCATTGTAACGATTACCTTCAGCGAACCTGTAGTCGAAGACCGTTGAAATAGCATGTCTGCGATCATACGACAGCGGGTTTGTTGTTCTCAGGTTTGGCTGGCCTGAACGGATCAGGGCTGAAGCAGACTCCTCATTGGAACCTGTGCCATCAGCAAATTGCATTGTGTAACTTGCCTTTACCCATACGTTAGCAGTCCTCCGGAGGTCATACTGAACAGTATATCCTTTAACAGTTCCAAAATCTATGTTATTATAGGAATAGTAATTAACAGGATATGCACCCGAGAATCTGTATGCCTGGACAAGATCTCTCATCTCGCGGTAGAAAGCAGAAAGTTTGAGAGCAGAACTGTTCGTCAGCTTCTGCTGAAATCCGAGCTCATAATCAACAGTTCTTTCAGGAAGCAGGTTCGGATTGTTTATGGATGTGCTTCCGTAGTTGTTGATGAAGAGGTATTCAATAGGATTCATACGATTACCATATGTTGGCCTTTTTGAGAGTACGTCGTAGTGTGCAAAGAAGAGTGCCTCGTCAGAAATCGGGAAAGAGAAAGAGATACGCGGCAGGAAATTTGTCTGCGGTTCAAAATCTTTAAACGCACTTGAGTTAATAACCTCCTGATCAGGGTTCACAAGGTATGGCGCAATACCGGTTGCTGTTTCCAGTGCTCTTGGGTCAACGACTTCAGTTCCCTGAGCATTATACCATTGGCTACCTGAACGATAACCTACAACAGCAGAAGGGTTTTTGACATCATTGACGTAAACAACAAAATCATCACCCATACTGCTTGGATGCGCAACAGGCACACCGGCAAGGTCGCCGACTTCAGCTACAGTCTTTGCTTCGAACAGGAGATACGGGTCTTTGAGAACCTTCTGGTTGGCATCGAAACGGTCAACACGCAGGCCTATATTAAATATAAGGTCGCGGAAAGCAAACTTGTCTTCAACATAACCTGCCATATATATAGGTTCGAAAGCAGGAATTGGTCTTGTAAACCTGCCATTTTCATTTTTTGCGGTGAAGAAATCATCAAGACTGGGTTTGTAATTCAGCAGGTTGCCTGCATGGTCGAATCCAAAGTATGCAACAAGTGCATTGTTTCCGGATCTGAGCAACTCATCTGCACTAAACCAGTCAACCTTGAATAATGCAGGGTCAAGATTGTCAACATCTATCCAATCAAGAGATCCTGCATTCAGCTCATTCCTGAGATTGTAATCGAAATAGAACTGTGAATTCAGGTCAAGCAGTCTGTCATAATTGATAGTATCCTGGAATACACCATAAGCATCATAAACCGGGTGAGGATTGTTCTTGTCCAACTCCCTGATATGCCAGTTGGCATATTGCCTCATCACTGTCCATAATCCTATCGGGGCAAGGCTGTACGACCTGTCAATTCGCTGTTCATACTGGAGTCCGAACTTCAGCGAATGGTTTCCGATATCAGCAGAAGCATGAGCGTTAATACCTATTTGCGTGTTGTAAAGCTTGCTGTAGGTGCCGTGAGGCGTTCCGGTATTTTGATAGAGCCCGTAAACCGACTGCGGGACGTCTCCGTTAAGCAGTCCAAGTCCCTGCTGCACATAAAAGTAATTTTGATAAAACCCTGAATATAGGTCATACTGGTTGTAATACTGCTGCGTGTAATTTGAGAGGAGAGGGTTAATGTCAGACGACTGGAACGTGAACAGAGTATCCCTGAATCCATTATGAACCCAAACACGCCTGTAGCCTGCAATTGTATCGTTACCCAGTTCGTAAGAGTTTGTCTTGAATGTTTCGAACTGCCCTACATACCCGTATTTGAACACATCGTCTTTATGATCACGATGTTCGTTCTTGATAATGGTACGGGTATAGTTTGCATTAATAGTATAATATAGATTTTTGATGAGAGCTCCGGCGGTCTGGCCACTCTCAAACCTCTGAGTATAACGGCCAAAGAAACTGTACTCACTGAATGTTCTGTGTCCCCTTGTATTGGGATTGAACATCTGTGATCTCCTGGACCATGAATCAGCATCACTGTAGTTCCATCTTGCTCCAACTGATAGATTGGCAGTCCTTGACACCCTGAAGTCCAATTTGCCGGAAAAGCTTGCACCTGTAGAGGTATTGTACTCATTGGTTTTCAGCTTTATAAGGTCAGATTCTCTTACAAACATTGAATTGGGATAAGAGCCAAAGCCTGTTCCAGAAGGACGCAAAGGGTTCTCCTGCAGATATTTCAGATATTCCGGATTAACAACGTGGTTTCCACCTGCTGCAGGGTTATTGTCACCTATATAATTAACCTCGCCTGAAATGAAATAACCCATTATTGACCTGGTTACATTATCGACGGTACTTGTAAGAATAGGTCCTTGCAGGTTGAACCCAAGGAGATTATAGCCGTAAGGGTCAGTAAGCTGAGACGATACCAGTTCGATACCGGCACCGAACTGTCTTGAAGGGCCTTTTGTTGTAATGTTGATAATCCCTCCTGTAGCATCACCATACATGGCAGGGAGCCCGCCGGTGATGACAGTCACCTGGTCAATAGCTGACTGAGGCACTCCGCTTGAACCCCTTACCCTGACACCATCAACGTAGGTGACGGTTCCGCTGGAACGCTGACCCCTGATACCCCCGATATTCCCGTCCTCATCAGCGAAAACACCTCCAACGGTCGCTGCAACTGATGCAGCTGAACGACCGGGCATCTTCTTGATCTCTTCTGACGTAAGAGTAGCCCCTGACTGGGTCTGGTCAGCATCAATAAGTGGTACAACATACTCAGTAACCACAAAAGTGGTCATCACAGTCTGGGTAGGAACCATTTGTATATTGTAAAATACCACCTGGCCACTCCTGATAATTACACCTGTAATCCTCTGTGGCTCAAATCCTACATAGCTAATGGTGAGATCATACGTCCCGGGGTTGATTGGTCGTATGTGATATTCTCCCTGAAAATCTGTTGTTCCTCCGGTAACCATGTGGCCACCAGACTCAACAACAATATTGGCAAAAGGGATTGGTTCGTTGTTCTCCTTGTTGATAACTTTCCCCTTCAGAGAACCTGATTGCGAAAATACCAGCATCGTTGATGCCAGTATGAATGCGACGGTCAATAGTAACTTCTGAAACATATCGGTAATTTTATGTGATAATTCTGGTCATGTTTATGGTCTAAAAAGGGCGTAAATTTATGAATAAATTAATTTCAATAACAAAATATTTTAACACGCATTAGCTACATTGCATCTAATCAGACGTATGGCCTTTCAAGGATTGTGCTGTAAATTACAGCTTCTCTGAGGTCAAACTCCTTATGAACTTCAATGAGATTTGAGCGTGATGACTGCTCGATCGGGAAAGCCTGATTTTGTATTGATTCTTCATCTATTGACGGACTGACATCAAAGCCTTCCATCGTAAAAGATGAATCCGAATATTGAGGCTCCGTAAACATGTCATCATAAGTATCTTCAATACTGCCACCCAAAGGAATAAGCGTTTCCAATGATTCCGGTTCTTGGAACATCTCTGGTGGCTTTGACGTCTCTTTTTCGCTCTCTCCAAGCATTTTCTGAAGGATATCCTGCCAGCTCTCTTCTACAACTTCTTCCTCTTCGTGCTGAGGAACCTGTAAAGATGCCTGTTTCTTTTTCCTGATAGCTCCTATGATATTTATCACCACCGTCAGAATGACGATAAGAATAAAAAGCAGTTCGTTGTCCATAATGTCCTGATTGTTTTCGTCGGCTAATATATGAAAAAATATGGATATGATCAGCACAAACAAATTGCTGTGTATGCTGAAAAAATATTTCAAAGAACTGGCATAAAATTACCTGCTGTATTATTAACAGAGCCGGAGTAAACAGTTAGCGGCAACAGGAAAAAAGTTTACGGGAATCAACACTTTGATTACTAAGTTCAGAGATGGCTCAATTCCTGCAGGACTTTCTCCTTTTTTCTCCGGGATACAGGCACTGTTGTGCCATCCTGAAGCAGAATATATCCACCGTCGTTCTTCATATAACTTTTAACGAAACGTATGTTAATCAGGTGGGATTTGTGTGGCCTGATAAACCCATAATCACTGAGAAGCTCTTCATTCTCTTTCAGGGTTTTTGATACCATAATGGGTTTTCTGTCCCGAATAAAGAAACGTGTATAGTAATCGTCAGATTCACATCTGATGATATCTTTGACATCAATAACATGCATACCTTCAGATGTAGAAAGCACTATACGTTTGGAGGAGCTCCCTGTCTCCTTTATGTTTTCAAGCAACACTTTGATGTGCCTGTTTATAGTCCCGGAGTTTTTCTTCTGTTTGACTTTATCAACGGAATTTTTCAATTCTGCCGGCACAATTGGTTTTAACAGATAATCCAGGGCACTGTATCTGATAGCCTTGATAGCAAACTGGTCATAAGCTGTTGTGAAAACAACTTCAAAATTTATCTCATCAAGGTTTTCAAGGAGCTTGAATCCGCTGCCATCAGGCATCTGAATATCCAGAAATACTACATCAGGTTTGTGTTCTTTAATGGCTTCCAGGCCTGAAACACATCCATCAGCTTCTGCTACCACTTCCATATCCTCAAAGCAATATTTTGCAAGCAAACCAGAGAGAGTATCTCTGCTCCTCTTTTCATCGTCGATAATTATAGCTCTTATCTTCATCATCAATTTATTTTATGATTATATTACATTTCAACAAAAGGCATTTTAATCTCCAATCTGGTGCCTGCAGCAGCTCCATCTTGAGAGTATTTGTCTACAACATTTACCATCAGCTCGCCAGCATCACCCTGATTCAAAATATCAAGTCGTTGTTGCGTGATCAACATTCCTGTGGATTTTCTTTCAAGCCCGGATTCGCTTGCCAGCTTCAACGCTCTGACACGTCCCACTCCATCATCTTCTATGACGCAAAATATACAATCCGGCCTCTGTTCCAATGTGATTGTAACTGTGCCCCCTTCCTTTTTATACATCAATCCATGAATAATCGCATTTTCAACATAAGGCTGAATAATCATCGGTGGTATTCCGGTAAACTCTTCATCAATCCGCTTATCAACAACAATATTATAATTGAACTTGTCATCAAATCGCAATTGCTCAATCTCGAGGTAATATTTTAACGCCAGCAACTCCTCTTTGACAGGGATATATGATTCCCGGCTGTTTGTAAGGACTTGTCGCATTAGCCGGGCAAATTTGGCAAGGTATTCAATTGCTTTATCAGGATCATTATTGATCATATAACTCTGTATGGAATTCAGCGTGTTGAAAATGAAATGAGGATTCATCTGAAGGCGCAGGGCTTTCTGCTCCAGATCAAAATACTGCTTCTCCATTTCAAGAAACTGCTTTTCAATCTGATGCTTCCTGTTGATTCTTCTGATTCTTGACAATACCATAATATATATGATCAGACTTGCCGAACCCAGGATTGTGCCTCTGAAAATCCATGTAGCATACCATGGGGGAGCTATTATCAAAGTGATTGATATCCCTTCATCATTCCATATTCCGTCGTTGTTGGATCCTTTAACACGAAAGGTATATTTTCCGGGAGGGACATTTGTGTATATTGCCAAACGGTCATAGGCATCGGCGTTTATCCATCCTTTGTCAAAATTCCTCAGAAAATACCTGTATTGGTTTTTTGCAGGGTTTGCAAAATCCAGGGCAGTGAAGTTGAATGCAAAGAAGTTTTCGCTGAATTTCAGGTGAATAGTATCCCCATCGAACAGCTCCCTGCGAATGAGTCTCTCAAAAATATAGAAGCCTGAAATGGCAATTCTTGGGGGCTTAATATTCTTTCTGATCTCATCTGGAAAGAAAGAGTTGAATCCATTCATGCCTCCAAACAGAATCCTTCCGTTACGTGTCCTTAAAGAAGCGCCAAGATTGAATTCATTGCTTTGCATACCATCCTTGACTGTATATGTGACGAAACTTTCATTTGCTATGTTGAATCTGGCAAGGCCCCGATTTGTAGGGACCCAAAGATTCCCGTTCAGATCATCTATCATCTTGTAAACAACGTTATTTGGCAATCCTTGGTTTTCTGTATAAAACGAGTACCGATGCGACATAGGATCAAATCTCAGAATCCCTCCCCCAAATGTCCCTAACCATAAAGTTCCGTCGGAAGTCTCTGTGATACTGGAAAATCTGCGCTGGTTGGCTGATAGCCTGGTCGTCATATCATCAATAAAAGAAATAAAGCGTTGATTCGCTGGATTAAACCAACACAAGCCGGATGCAGTTGCCACCCATACCCTGCCTCGTCTGTCAATATGAATCTGGAAAATCAGATTGTCAGGAAGAGACCAGGGGTTATTCTCTGAATGAAAATAATTGGTAAATGCTTCGCTCTTTTTGTTAAATATGCTCAAGCCCCTGTCTGTACCAATCCAGATGTTTCCCTTCGAATCCTCTGTTATCGTTCTGATAAAATTGTTCGCCAATGATCCCGAAATATCACGGGTTGATCGATAACGCTTATGATTTCCGGTCACTGGATCATATCTTACCAGCCCGGATGAGGTACCGATCCAGATCATACCTTCTTTATCCTGATAAAATGCCCGTACAACACCATTCACCAGTCGTGTTGGTTTTCCAATTTCATCTTTCGGCAGCTCAAATGATGCTGTTTCAGGTTTGAACAGGTTTATGCCGTTTTCACTTCCTACCCAGATCACACCATCCTCATCCTCCATAAATGCAAAAATCACATCACTCAGCAAGCTTTTCGGATTTGCAGGATTTTTTTTATGATGCCGGAATTTACTTGAGTTAGGGTCATATTTATTTATTCCCGTGAACGAACCAATCCAGATAATGCCGGCATCATCTTCATATAAGGAATATATCTGATTGTTACTTAAACTCAAAGGATCATCATACTGGTTCCGGATTCTTATGTATTCATATGTTTCAGTATCAAAAACGATGACACCATTCTGTGCAGTTCCTATCCAAAGGCTGCCTCTGCCATCAAGCATAAGGCTGGTGATCAAATCATCTAAAGATGAGTCGTTGTAGGTTTCTTGCTGGAAATGATGAACAACCGTATTATTCCGAAGGTTTAACCCAAATAAACCAGACTGGCTGCCAATCCACAGAACATCCCCCTTTGACTCTGCGATCCTATACACAGAAAGCATTGCAATTGTATCCCAGCCTGTCGATTTGTTGAAATGAATAAACCCGTTTGATTCTGGGGCAAATAGTTCAAGGCCTTTATAAGTTGCAATCCAGATTCGCCCCCGGATGTCACAATGGATGTGGTTTATCCAATTATTAATAAGACTACTACTATTATTTATATCATGCTTGTAATTAATAAACCTGTTCTGGTTTTTCTTAAACACACTTATCCCACGGTTTGTTCCTATCCAGATATCACCGTTTTTATCCACGCAGAGTGTCCTGATTCTATTGTGTACAAGAGAGTGATTGTCACGATGATCATGCCTGAAGACCTGAACCTGGTCATGCAGCCGGTCATAAACATTCAATCCATCCTCTGTTCCGATCCATATTAACCCTTCATTATCCTCAACAATAGCCTGAATATTCTGGTTGCTCAATCCATTCTCTTCGTTCCAAACGGTAAATGTATATCCATCATACTTGTTTAGCCCATCCCACGTGCCAAACCACATAAAGCCATATCTGTCCTGAATTGCACACTGAACAGTGTTTTGCGACAACCCTTTCTCATATCGAATCATGTCCGTTGATATCCTTTCAAAGGTGATATTGTTCTTGTGCTGAGCAAGAATTTCATGCCCAAATGCCAGGATAAAAAAAGAAGTTAAAATCAAATACTGCGAAATCCTTTCGCCTGCGTTAAACAAAAGATATCTGTTGGTTCTTCTCATTCAATTTATTAAGAGGGGAAAAGTGTAAAAATGCCAGAAAATATTTCTTCACATGATTAAACAAAACAGTTCTAATCCTTGCGTTGCTGCTTCCTCCTCTCTCTTGATTCGTTCCAGTTGTAAATCCATCTTTCATAGAAGGGGTCTTTCTTGCCCTCTCTCCAACGTTTCGACTTTTTCTCAAGTTCCTTCATCTGTTTTCTGGTCTCTTTGGATTGCCTCTTCTGCTGGTTCTCAACAATCTTTCTGTACTCCTTCTCTCTTTCATCCCTGGCTTTCTGAATCTCCTTCTGTGTTCTGCTTACCCTTCTATCATCCTGTCTCTGCATCCGGTTCGTTGTATTACAGGAAAAAAGCAGAATAATAACAATAAATGTTGCAGCAAAAAGGTTTGATGCTTTTCTGGCAAGATTAACAGACTTGTTCATAGAAAAAGTTTTATGCGAAAATATAAAAACCTTCATCAGTCGCATTATCATTTGATTTTTTTTTTTTGATCATTGCATATAAAACATCATATTATCTTTGCATTATAAACTATCAGAAGATGAACGTTAAGAAGAGCAACAATTATTATATCATATTAATACTTTCAGTTTTTCTGTTATTTGCCGGATTGTATTCATGCAATAAAGACGGGAAGGAGAGAGTCCCGAATATATATGTAAATTTCACAATAGATGTGGGAGTAGGTCAGTACACTGATCTGCAATTAATTGGTGGCTGGATTTATGTTACTGGTGGTTATCGCGGGATAATACTATACCGCAGCACTCTTGAGGAGATTATAGCATTGGACCGTACGTCAACATATAAACCAGAGACTATAGGTGCCAGAGTTTATGTAGAACCAAATAATCTTATAGCATCTGATACCACAAGTGGAATGCGATACTTTTTAATGGACGGCTCTGTAGTGGAGGGACCTGTGAGCACTCCTTTAAAGCGCTACCGAACCACTTTTGCCGGAAACACTCTACATGTTTATAATTAACACAGATCAGAGGCTGTATTTCATGCTCAGCTGCTGTTTAGGATGCACACTGAGCACCGGAACAGGCGATTGGTTGACCATTTGTTGAGCATAAGGGCCTAACCAGAGGTTCATGGCACTTGTAGTTTGCTCTGTCATGATGCAAATCAGGTTAGCATCCATTTTGACAGCAAACTCTATAGTAGTTTTGGTCACATTCCCGGCTTCAGTTTTATGCAGGCTGTGCTTGACACCATACTTTACAAAATGCTTACCAACCTGTTCGCAATAGCTGTCGACCAGGTGCCTGTAATGCTCTATGGAACTTGTATAGAGCCCAAGAATAAGCACTTCAGCATTGAAGTACAATGCCATATCTGTGGCTATTGCAACTTTATGCCGGGTTTCCTGAGTGTCATCAAGCGGAAGAACAATTTTCGTAAGATCCCGGTTTATATCCACACCTAACCGGATAGTTATTACCGGGCATGGGGCGATTGAGATAAGTTTGTTTGCATTGCTGCCAATCCAGAACGGATCGTATCCTGAAGTGCCATGTGTGCCAACGAGGATAATATCTGCCTCTTTTTCCTTTGCCAGATTTGCGATCTCCTTATAAACCTTGCCCTGTCTGATGGCAAAGGTTATTTTCCCATTGTAAAGCATAGGTTGATACTTTCTAACCAGATCTTCGAACTTTTCGGTAACAACCTGATTAATGTCGGCATCTTTTTCTGACAATAGATTTTTTGCTATTGAGGGAATATTCACCCATACCATCATCAGGTCTGCACCGGCTTTTTTTGCTATCGTCAGTGCATGCTCAAGGCAGTTGATAGAATTGTCAGAAAAGTCAACTCCTACAATGATTAGATTCATGGTTATTTTGGTTTAAGTTATCAATCATAGTCTTATAGTGCAGGCAAATCAATCCTTGACGGTACTACATAAGCCATTTCAAAATGTCGTTGAATGTCACGAAGAAATTTTTCGGCTTCAAGCCGTGTTCTGAAGTTACCTACACGCACTTTAAAATTAGGCGCATCAAAAGTAACATAAGCTTTTGTCTGTGGATACAGGATAAGAAAACGCCGCCGTTCACTATTGGCCCTGTTTTTTGCGTTTGATCCGGAATCGAAGAAGATCTGAATCCTGTATCCGGTCATACCGTTGAAAGTACTGTTGGCCTGAATATGCTTATCAATAAGTGCATTTACCCGCTCATCCTGTATAATGTTTACCTCACCGGGCACAACAGGCTGTTGAGCAAAACTTGAAAGTGTCAGGCAGATGGTTAACAACATCAGGAATTTAATCTTCATCAGGGTCATATTATTAGTTGTTGTTTAAAATATTGATAATCAAATATTCTCATTAGATTAGCAATAAGCACCTTAAGTTGCAAATATAATATAAGAAATGAAAATTCCAATAAGAAATATGCGATTATATATCGCTAATCATATTGCATGTTGGTAATCAATGCAATGCAAAATCATAAATATTTTTAGAGCGGAGAGAAAGAACCGGCAGGTGTGAATGATTAATCATCTGCTGCGCATAAGAACCGAGTAACAGATTTGAGAGAGTGGTTTCCTGTTCGGTCATTATTGCAATGAGGTCAACGTTGTTTTCCCTGGCAAAATTGATAGTTGCATCTGTTATGTTCTCTGCCTCAATAAAGTGTATGGAATTTATCACTCCATGATTCAGAAGGTATTTTTCAACCTGTTTGCAGTATGAAGTGATTAAAGTTTTCATGGCTCTTGATGAGACCAGTCCCAGGATCAGAATCTCTGCATTAAATGCTTTGGCCAATTCAGAAGTGAAGGGTACTTTTTGCCTCGATTCCATGGTGCTGTCAATTGGGAGAACAATTTTTGAGATGCTCTTTCTGGCATCTTCACCATAACGTATCGTAACTACAGGACAGGGTGCATGCGTAACAATTCTGTAAGCATTACTCCCTATCCAGAAAGGTTCAAATCCGGAAATGCCGTGTGTTCCAACCACTACCATATATGCATCATGATATTTCGCCTGATTAACAATTTCCCGCTCAACACGACCTGACCTGATCTTGTACATAAGCTTGCCTGCACGCATCTCGAATTTGTGTTTGTGTGCGAGTTCCTCAAGTCTTTTTTTCGCCTCTTTCCTCAATTCATTTCTGTCGTCTGAGAAAATAGACTCCTCGCGCTGGGGTTTCATTACATGCACAAGCATAACATTGCCTTTCAACCTGTTTGCAACGCTGATGGCAAACTTGATAGCATGCATCGAGCCCTTTGAAAAGTCCACTCCTACTATTATTATCTTTTTCATGGCATGTGATTTTATTAGGTTATTTATTGATGTAGCAAACATAAGATTATCTTTTGTAAAGATAAGATAAAACCAACCATTTTCTTCATCTGCATTGCAACTTTTCAGTCAACGGTTAATATTTTTCTTTTCACAACGGGCCATTCCGGTTTCACCCGACAAAAATCCCGGTTTCACCGATTTCCTGTTTCTAACCGCTCACATCCTCTATATTTTTGCTTCACAATTCAGAAAACAAATAATCACTACAAAAACAAAGAACAATGGAAAACAAAATTGAATTCAGGACGAGGATTGACGGGAAAGAGATTGGCCCAACACTTAAAAGGAAAACCATAATGTTTGGCATCCTGGTAATTACCTTCGGAATATTCTGGCTGCTGAGAAATTTCGACATGTTGAGCCCTGTGGTTGAGCAGTCGGTATTTTCATGGCAGGCTCTGGTTATCGCGATCGGGCTCATCAATATTGTAAATGGCCACGCGAGGTTTTTCGGATTATTGCTGATACTGTTCGGAGGATTCTTTCTTGCCACAGAGATTTATGATCTGCCGGTAACATTCAGACAGGCATTCTGGCCCTCTCTGATAATCCTTCTGGGGCTGGTTGTTATCTTTGGTTCGCGCAGGATCTTCCGGAGGAAGGTGAGTATAGTTTCTGACGGAGAAGACTTCTTTGAAGAGGTAAACATCTTTGGTGGCCGGGAGCGGAAATTTGTAACCACCAACTTCAGGGGAGGCAAATCTGTTTCAATTTTCGGAGGAAGCGTTCTCGACCTCACAAAATGTGACCTGGCACCGGGGCAGCAGGAGATGGAATTCGTTACAATATTTGGTGGCTCAAAAATCATTGTACCAAGGGACTGGAATGTGAAATCCGAAGTTGTTAGTATTCTGGGAGGTTATTCTGACAAGCGGAATATTGACCAGGTGAATGAAGAGAAGGTTCTTGTTATTAAAGGAGTTGCTATCTTTGGAGGCGGAGAACTTATTAATTGATTTGTACTGAGAGATGTTCAGAAGGCGATTACCGCTGATATACGGAGGGATATGGATTATTGTCGTGATAATCCATACCCTCATTTTAGTATTCGGACAAGATACAGATCATGTTGCTGCAATAACCGAGGCAGTAATTTTCAACACAGCTTTTGCATTGATCGGAGTGGGGTTATGGTATATGGTTAGGTATTCAGACCTGAACAGTCGGAGTTGGCTGGAACTCCTTTTTGTGCACCTTACCGGTGTCACGGTGGTTATCCTGGTCTGGGTTGTTCCTGCCTTCCAGATTCTGAAACTGATTTTCCGTGACAACCCAGAATATGTTGAATTCCTTGACGAAACCCTCACCATCCGGATTGTTTCAGGCATTGTCTATTATTTTATCATTGTTACCATAGCCTATCTCATCGTTAACATCAGGAATCTGCGTGATCAGCAAAAGAAAGAGGAGGAGCTGCAGCACCTGCTGAAGGATGCTGAGCTAAGCATGCTAAGGTTTCAGATAAACCCCCATTTTCTCTTCAACAGCCTGAACTCAATCAGCGCCCTGACAATAACACGCCCTCAGGAAGCCCACAAAATGGTCTTGCTGTTATCCGATTTCATGAGATATTCCCTTGAATCATCAGGAAAAGCAATGAGCACACTTGGGAAAGAGGTGGACCACTGCAATCAATATCTGTCTATTGAACAGATCCGTTTCGGAGACAGGCTGAATGTTGAGATCTCTGCTGACGAGTCTTTATACATGTTTCCTGTGCCATCAATGCTTCTGCAGCCATTGGTTGAAAACTCAGTAAAACATGGATTGAATGACAGTGAATGCGGGATCTTCATCACCTTAAAAGCAATGAGTGAAAATGGTAACCTAATAATTGAAGTTGTCAACCCTGTAAGCTCCATAGGCCTGAAGAGTGTTGCCGGAACAGGCACCGGACTGAAGAATATCAGTGAAAGACTCGGAAACATATATGGTCGGATGAATTTAATGACAATAATAAATGATAAGGATACATTTAGGGTACTCATAACAATACCTGCCAATGAAAAATAAGATCAGCAGCCTGATTATTGATGACGAACCTCTGGCGAGAGAACTTTTGCGTCATTACCTGGAAAAGATTGATTTGATAGAGGTTTCAGGGGAGTGTGAAAATGGCTTCGAAGCATTGAAGGCGACCAAGGAGAGATCCCCGCAACTGATATTTCTCGACATCCAGATGCCGAGGATCAATGGTTTTGAGTTGCTGGAACTGATTGATGAAAAGCCTGAGGTGATTTTCTGCACGGCTTATGATGAGCATGCCATCAGAGCGTTCGAGATGAATGCCGTTGATTATCTGCTCAAGCCCTTTTCCGAAGAGAGGCTCATTGAAGCCGTTGACAGGGCGGTTGCCCGTATAAGCAGCCTGTCGGCTCCGACTGCACGGCCGGAATACGAAAGGGTTGCAGAGCAATCTGTTCAACCTGGAAAAACTCTGGAACGCATAGTATCCAAAACAGGCACCAACATATCCATAATTCCGGTTGATGCGATACGATATCTTGAAGCACAGGATGATTATGTGATGGTAGTATCAGACCAGGGCAACCACCTCAAGGAGAAAACCCTCAAGTACTACGAATCTCATCTGCCGCAAGAGTTGTTCACTCGTGTCCATCGAAGCTATATTGTAAACATCGGAAGAATCAGGAATATTTCCCTTTATGGGAAGGAGAGTTACCGGATCAAACTACAATCCGGTGAAGAGATAAAAGCCAGTGCAGCAGGATACCGGATGTTGAAAAGCCTGTTGTAAACAACCTAATGCAGGTCAATTACCTTACGGGCTTTCACCTCATTATCACAAATTTCCTGGTCACAATACCCTGGGAGCCTATCAGCTTAAGCATATATAGGCCTCCGGGCAAATCAGAAAGATTTATTGGCAGCAACTGTTTATGGCCGTCCAATTGCAGAATCATTTCCCTGACCATGGAACCTTCCGGCCCGAAGATCTGGATGTTGTATTCGCCGGAGGTGAACCCGTCAAGTATGAGTTCAAACCTGCCGTCATTCGGATTAGGGCGGATTATGATGCCTCTGGATTCCGTCAGGTCCTCAATGCCGGTATCATCTATGAAGGTCACAAGTACGGTATCCGAGCCTGAGCAGCCCTGAGCATTCAGCACCTGAACCCAGACCGTTTTCACGCCAATGCCTGTACCGGATGAATCTACAGTAATGGTTGAGGTACTGGCACCTGTGCTCCACAGATAGGTGGCAAAACCTGCACCGGCATTCAACACGATGCTGCCACCGGCCTTCAGGGTTACATCGGGACCAAGGTTCACAATGGCAGGTGGAACTACAGTGACATTAGGATAAAAAATGGTGTCATTATAGGGATTGTAATCGAGAGTGTTATTGGGCTGGCTGACCCATGCTTTAAGGTTGTAGGGTGACATGTTTGCAGCAAACGGGTAAACACCAAGATTCACGATGGTAGTACTGCCCGGTTGAAGATTGCCTGTCCAGTGATATACCGGTTGAGTTGCACCGTTGATCTGAAGGTGGATCTGAGCTTGCGTGAGGGGGTGGGGTGAAAGGTTTTTCATTTCGACCGAAACAGGGTGTTGCCCTTCACATAATGAAGGACCGGGGCCGAAGAATACTTGCAGCTTGGCATCGGTGTAATCTGTCACGAGACCTAGCCCAAGAGCAGCCAGCCTGTCCTGTTGCGTACCTGTAGCTAAGCCGCTGTTACCATAGATGCTTCTGCCGGGAAGGGTTGTCTGCAGGACATAAAATCCTGGTGTAGCTCCCTGATGGGAGACTTCTACTATAAAGTTTGAGGAGCCGTCATAATAAAATGGGCGTTTAAGCCTGATGGGTATCCAACTTTCGCTTATACTGGAAAGGTGGATGCTGGGAGCATATAATGCTGTATCAATAGCAGTGATGAATGTGCTGGTTGGGAAAGTATTAAGAGTGGTATTCCCCATTCTTATCAGCAGGCCGGTTAGATCGGAATTGATGGTGCCGGAGGTCTTAAGGTAAACAGTATTGACGTATCCGGAAGGGGCGCAATTCATATCGGAAGGGTAATAAATCCACTGCCTCTTGTTACTTCCTGTAGGGGGTTCATAGAAAGGATAGGAGTTGGCGATGAGACCGCCGGGTAGGTAATGGTAAACCGGAGGAAATTCATACCGAAGTTCGGCTCTTCCAATCTGGAGGCCCGGCTCTGTCCATAAATTGGCTGCAGGGGAGCTGATTATATTGCCTTGCCAACCTAACCGTTGCAGGGATATGGCATGGTTGCCGATGGTTGATGATATCGGACTTGTGCCGGCGGTGTATGAGGTTTGGCCTGACCCCAGACCATTGTCCCTTACAGCCAGCACCCCAATAATATCCCCACTATAGACCTGTACGTTGATGTTGATAAATCCGGTATCATTGATATTGTTTCCATAAAACAGGGTTGTGAAGGAAGTGGTTGTTGTAGGATGGTTAGGAGGGGTTGATGGAAACCTCACAAGATGGATTGACTGGGGGTTGGTATTAGCATCTATCGGGGCCCTGATTCCTGTCAGCAGGAAATCACATGGGGCTGTGAACCAGAACCCTCTTGAATTTCCGGTAAAAAAGCTATTATGGGCAGGAACGGGTATCAAAGCAGGTTCCAACTCATAGGTGATTTCTGCCCTTCCGATCGGATTCCCGGGCTCTGTCCAGAAATTATCAGCCGGGGAACTGATAATGTTACCCTGCCAACCCAGTCGCTGCAGGGAAATGGTATAGGGGCCGATGCTTGAACTGATCGGTCCGTTTGTCGAAACATAAGATGTGACTCCGCTACCGGTTCCATTGTCCCTGACAGCCATAACCCCGATCACATCCCCGGTAGGCACCTGAATGTCGAGATCAACGTAACAGGTATCAGTGATGTTTGTGCCATAAAATAATGTAGTAAATGCGGTTGTGGAAGAAGAATAGTTTGGCGGGGGGCTGGTGAACTTAACAAGATGGATGGTCTGGGGAGTGGTTGAATAATCTGTCGGTGCACGCACCCCGGTAATTCTAAAATCACATGGGGCAGTAAACCAGTAACCCCGTGAATTACCCGTAAAACTAGAGCCTGGGGTTGATGTCGGGATTACATTTTGTGCTTCAGCAAAATGCAAAACAAATAGCATGATGATGCCCGAAATTACCAGCCTCATCATAAGGTTGCTGCGTAATTTTGATTGTTTCATGGGATAGTTTTTTTTTTGGTTATAGATTCAATGACATACAATAAACCAAGCAATAAAGTTACAACTAAAATTCTTAATTCGCCATCCAATCAGCAAAAAATTATAAAATAGTTGCGATGAATAAAAAAAGATTTATTTTTGCACCGCTTTTAAAGAGTGAAATTTTTCAATCGAAAAAGCCATAAGACACTCCTCCTTAGCTCAGTTGGTCAGAGCACCTGACTGTTAATCAGGGGGTCCTTGGTTCAAGTCCAAGAGGGGGAGCCCGGAACAAAAGCCATCAGCCAGTGATGGCTTTTGTCGTTTCCCCCCGGGTAATAACTGGCAAGAATTTTCTGGGGACATTTGGGGCAATTTAGCAAGGTTTTTTTTTATGGCATGGCTCTTGTTTTATCTATGGTCATATAATCACCTTTTAAAACAGACAGCTATGAAAAAGTTAATTTTAACCTCAGCCATCATGCTCCTCTTAACAGCAGGCAGCATGCTCAAGTCGCAGAACTATCCGGAGGAATATCTTGGTCTGCCAGGTGATAACCTGAATCTTTACGCTGTAATGGACCTGTTCCGGGAATCTGCAACACTCGAGGCTTTTGAGAGAAGCCTCAACGATCCGGACAAGATCATCAACAACCTTGACCTTAATGGCGACAACTATGTTGACTATATTACGGTACTGGATTATGTCGATGGTAATGTTCACAACATAGTTTTAAGAGTCTCACTCAGTGCAACTGAATTTCAGGACGTTGCTGTCTTCACCGTTGAACAGTTTGCAGATGGATCCGTCAGGATACAGCTAATCGGTGATGAAGCACTATATGGAAAGAACTATATCCTTGAACCCATTTATGATGAAAGGCCAAACCCGGGTTACAAGGGCAGAACCGGCAGCACAGCCAGGGCCGGCAGTGAAAGAGTGGTTACCACCTTCTATCACGTATCTGCATGGCCTGTTGTAAGGTACATTTACATGCCGACTTACGTTGTGTACCGGTCACCGTGGTACTGGGGTTATTACCCGACCTACTGGGTACGCTGGAGCCCTTACTACTGGCACTTCTACCACGGGTATCACTACAACTGGTATTCCCACTACTACTCCTACTACAGGCCATGGCCATACTACAGATATCCCAGGTACCATACCTTTTATTATCATGGAATACGCCACAGGTCTCCACAGGTGGTAGTATGGGTCAGGGAAGGGAACTACAGGAGCACCTACTCACGCCCTGATGAGCTTTCAAGAGGCAAGAACCATTATCACACTGTCTCAGCCTCCAGGACAACCGGGAACAATTCATCAGCCACAAGCGGAAGGTCAACGGTAACAGAAAGGACACCATCATCAGCAGGCAACAGTTCCACAAGTGCCAGGACAGTAAGCACCGGCAACACCGCCAACGGCAACCGCACTGCTATAACTACAGGGGCATCCGGCACTACGACTACGCGTACACCGAGTTCTTCAACATCAGTAAGGGCCACTGAAAATGCACCACGGCAGTCGGGAACCGCCTCCACTGTGAGAACGGGCAGTACCACAACCACACGTACAACCGGACAGTCAACCACAGTCAGAAGCAGCGGCTCAACAAGTGCAAGGCCGGCAGCAACAAGCAGCAGTTCTTCAAGCAGCAGAGGCAGCAGTGTGAGTACTCCCTCAAGCAGCAGCAGAGGCAGCAGCGTCAGCACACCTTCCAGAGGCAGCAGCGTCAGCACACCTTCCAGAAGCAGCAGCGTCAGCACACCTTCCAGAAGCAGCAGCGTCAGCACACCTTCCAGAGGCAGCAGCGTCAGTACACCTTCCAGAAGCAGCAGTGTCAGTACACCTTCCAGAAGCAGCAGTGTCAGTACACCTTCCAGAAGCAGCAGTG